>ERZ780167.3730-NODE-3730-length-10612-cov-3.147959_pt1 | contig 10612 bp, 4 predicted proteins | sample MGYA00510982_ERZ780167 | MGnify/ENA primary metagenome ERZ780167 (study PRJEB29588, sample SAMEA2146107) | human gut metagenome | biome: human gut; feature: human-associated habitat; material: faeces | place: Denmark | collected 2008/2010 ... | reverse complement strand
ATAGACCGAATGCTCTGCCAAGCGGCAGAGCATTTTTTGTATATCGGAAGGAGGACACTATGAATAGCCTTACAGATAAGGAAATCAATAGAGCCAGTGATGGTATCGATAAGGCGCTTTCTACTGCTACACGTAGCAACCGCGGTGAAGTCGCTTTCCGTATTTTAAGTGTAGTTCGCAATCTAAACGATCACATTGCATTCAAAATTTGGAAAGACGTGCGTCCGGATCAAAAAATGGATATCAATAAGGACACATTTATAAAAAATATCGAGACACTTCTTTCACAGAAGACAAAGGTTTCGGGAAATGTGAATCTTTATGTAAGTAATGATTTAAATAAGGTTCTTGTTAATGCTGAAGATGAGGCAAAAAGAATGGGTGATGCATATGTTTCAGTTGAGCATCTTATGCTTGCAATGATAGCAGCACCTAACAAAGCAATAAAACAGCTTTTTAAAACTTATGGAATTACAAGGGATAAGTTTTTATCAGTTCTTGCAACTGTTAGAGGTAATCAGTCAGTTAATTCCGATAATCCGGAAGCTACGTATGATACACTTAATAAATACGGACAGGATTTGGTTGAAAAGGCAAAGGAAGGAAAACTTGACCCTGTAATAGGCAGGGATAATGAGATTAGAAATGTAATCCGTATCCTTTCAAGAAAGACAAAGAACAATCCGGTTCTTATCGGTGAACCTGGTGTAGGTAAAACTGCAGTTGTCGAAGGACTTGCACAGCGAATTGTAAGAGGTGATGTTCCGGAAGGACTGAAGGATAAGAAGATATTTGCACTTGATATGGGTGCTCTTGTAGCAGGTGCAAAGTATCGTGGTGAATTTGAGGAGAGATTAAAAGCTGTTCTTGATGAGGTTAAGAAAAGCGAAGGCAGCATAATTCTTTTCATCGATGAAATCCATACAATAGTAGGTGCCGGTAAGACAGAAGGTTCTATGGACGCAGGCAATATGTTAAAACCTATGCTTGCAAGAGGTGAGCTTCACTGTATTGGTGCGACAACGCTTGATGAACATCGTCAGTATATTGAAAAAGACCCTGCACTTGAACGTCGTTTCCAGCCTGTTATGGTTGATGAACCTTCAGTAGAAGATACAATATCAATCCTTCGTGGTCTTAAAGACAGGTACGAAGTTTATCATGGTGTTAAGATTACAGATGGTGCGTTAGTTTCTGCTGCAACATTGTCTGACCGTTATATTTCAGAGCGTTACCTGCCTGATAAGGCTATTGACCTTGTCGATGAGGCATGTGCAATGATAAAGACAGAACTTGATTCAATGCCGGCTGAACTTGATGAATTGCAGCGTAAGATAATGCAGCTTGAAATTGAAGAGGCAGCTCTTAAAAAAGAGACAGACAATCTCAGCAAAGAGCGTCTGGGTAATCTTGAAAAAGAATTGTCAGAACTTCGTTCACAATTTAACCAGCAGAAAGCAAAATGGGACAACGAAAAAGCAAGCGTTGATTCCATAAGCAAGATTAAGGAAGAATTAGACCAGTTAAATAACGAGATAGCAAAGGCAAAGAGAAATTATGACCTTGAAAAAGCCGCAGAACTTCAGTATGGTAAGCTTCCGGCATTGCAGAAGAAGTTAAATGAGGCAGAAGAAAAGGTTAAAAATAAGAATCTTGACCTTGTACATGAGAGTGTAACAGAGGAAGAAATCGCTAAGATTATATCAAGGTGGACAGGTATTCCGGTTGCAAAACTGAACGAGAGTGAGAGAAATAAGACACTTCACCTTGCAGATGAATTGCATAAGCGTGTCATCGGTCAGGATGAAGGTGTAGAGCTTGTAACTGAAGCAATCATCCGTTCCAAAGCAGGTATCAAAGATCCGACAAAACCGATCGGTTCCTTCCTGTTCCTTGGACCTACAGGTGTAAGTAACAGAAGCTATTATTCGTTCTAAGGCAGGTATAAAAGATCCTACAAAGCCTATCGGTTCATTTATGTTTTTGGGACCTACTGGTGTCGGTAAGACAGAACTTGCAAAGGCACTGGCTCAGAGCCTGTTTGATGATGAAAATAACATTGTAAGACTTGATATGTCCGAGTATATGGAGAAGTATTCAGTATCCCGTCTTATAGGAGCACCTCCGGGATATGTAGGATATGACGAAGGTGGCCAGCTTACAGAGGCAGTACGTAGAAAACCATATTCCGTTGTTCTTTTTGATGAAATCGAAAAAGCTCATCCTGATGTGTTTAACATATTGTTACAGGTTCTTGATGACGGCCAGATTACAGATTCAAAGGGTAGAAAAGTTAGCTTTAAAAATACAATTATTATTATGACATCAAATGCAGGAGCAAACAGAATAATAGACCCTAAACATTTAGGTTTTAGCAGAGACATAACAGAGAAGCAGGATTATGAAAAGATGAAAGCAAGTGTTATGGAAGAAGTTAAGTTAATGTTTAAACCTGAGTTTATTAATCGAATTGATGAAATTATAGTATTCCATGCTTTAACTGAAAAAGAAGTAAAGAGCATAGTTAACATTATGCTTAGAAATCTTGCAAAACAGGTTAAGGAACAGATGAATATTGAGCTTAAATATACTGAAACACTGAAGAGTGCCCTTGCAAAGGAAAGCTACGATAAGAAGTATGGTGCAAGACCTTTAAGAAGGATGATTCAGAACAAAATAGAAGACAATCTGGCAGAGGAAATACTTGCAGAAAAAGTTAAGCAGGGAGATAAAGTTACAGTGTCATATAAGAACAAATCCGTAACTTTTTCTGTGGCAGAATAGTTTAAAATGTATTATACTAGAACTACCAAAAAAAATAGATAAAGTCACATTAGATGATTTAATAACAGGAGGACAAAATGGCAGTAATTAAGGAATTAATCAGAAAAGAAAATAATGGTTCAATCAGCTTCGGTAATTATGAATTACCACAGAAAACAAAGTTAGCAGACTTTGAAGTTAATGGAGATTTATATAAAGTAAAAACATTTAAGGAAATTACAAAACTTGAAAAGAACGGAACTTTTGTTTATGAATCAATTCCGGGAACAGCAGTAAGCGTTTTTAAGGAAACAGCAGATGAAGTAAGCTTTTTCGTAGACGGAAAAGGTCAGACACAGATTACATTAGAATTAGAATCTAACAAGGAATACAGAGTTTTTGTTGGAGACAGAGACCTTGGAGTATCTAAGACAGACGTTGGCGGAAAGATTACATTAGATGTAGATTTAGAAAACGGAAATCTTACTACTGTAAAAGTTGTAACAGCATAATAAGTAAGATTTTAAATTAAGATGTAAAATAAAGCTACAAAACAAAATAGGAGAGCCATGGCAAAATCAAAAAAGACGGTTTTCTTTTGCAAAGAGTGCGGTTACGAGTCAAGTAAATGGTTAGGACAGTGTCCGGGATGTAAAGAGGTAGGAACTTTTGTAGAAGAACCGATGGGGGCAAAGACCAACAATAACATTAGAAGGGGATTAATTAATAATAAACCGGTAACAATAAATCAGGTTACGGCAGATGATGAGGAGAGAATCACAACAGGTTTTGGAGAACTGGACAGAGTATTAGGAGGGGGAGTAGTTCCCGGCGGGCTAATACTTGTAGGCGGTGATCCGGGAATAGGAAAGTCCACATTACTTCTTCAGGTATGTAGAAATATGTCAAATAATGGCAAGAAGATTTTATATATTTCAGGAGAAGAATCCCTTAAGCAGATTAAGCTTAGAGCAAACAGAATGGGACAGTTTTCCGATAATTTAAGTCTTTTGTCAGAGACAAGCCTTGATATAATAGAGTCAGTTATTTTAGAAACAAAACCTGATGCAGTAGTAATAGACTCAATACAGACTATGCTAAGAGAGGATATAGGCTCAGCTCCAGGCAGTGTAAGTCAGGTTAGGGAGTCAACTAACTTTCTTATGCAGTTAGCTAAAGGTAATACCATTCCAATATTTATTGTAGGTCACGTAACCAAAGAAGGGGTTGTTGCAGGACCTAGGGTTTTGGAACATATGGTTGACACGGTTTTATATTTTGAAGGTGACAGACATGCAGCATATAGAATAATCCGAGGAGTTAAGAACCGTTTTGGTTCAACTAATGAAATTGGAGTATTTGAAATGAGTTCAGAAGGACTTAGGGAAGTATTAAATCCGTCAGAATTTATGTTAGATGGAAGACCTGAGGATGCTTCAGGTTCAGTTGTGGCATGTTTAATGGAAGGAACAAGACCGATTCTTGTAGAAATACAGGCATTAATATCCCACACCAACTTTGGAATGCCAAGACGAACGGCGGTGGGAACAGACTATAACAGAGTTAATCTTTTAATGGCAGTTATCGAAAAAAGAATTGGAGTTCAGATGTGCGATTATGATGCATATGTTAATATAGCAGGTGGAATGAAAATCAATGAACCGGCATTAGACCTTGCATTAGTAATGGCATTAATCAGTAGCTTTAAGAACAGAGTAATAGACCCAAAGACAATAGTTTTCGGTGAAGTAGGGCTTGCAGGAGAAGTAAGAGCGGTATCACAGGCAGACAAAAGAGTACAGGAAGCTAAGAAACTTGGTTTTACAACGTGCATAATGCCTGCTGTATCCAAGAAAAATCTTACAGAAATTACTGGAATCAATATAATTGGGGTAAATAATATAAAAGAAGCTGAAGAACTTATTTAAAAAAGTTGACAACTGATATTTGTTAGATTAGAATAACAAAGTAAGAAAAAGTCCAAAAGGACAATAAAATAATAAAAGCGTTGATAGAGACAGTAGTTGCCTTGCATAAATAATGCATAGTGAACGTTATAGAGAGTTCGGATAAGGTGGAAGCCGAATACAAGTAGCAGGTATATGAACATCACTCTGGAGTTGCAGCCCAAAGAACGTATAAAGTTTAGTAGGCGCTGACGGTATCCACCGTTAAAGGGAACACATATTAAAGGAGAAATCCTGCGTATGCTGTAAAAGGTGGTTAACGAAAATACAGGCTTTCGTCCTTTACAGGGCGGGAGCCTTTTTATTTAGTGCTTACACACTAAATAAAAAGTGCTCCATAGTGGACGCACAATAAAATAAATACACAGATATCATTGGATGTTTTCGAAAACAATGCAGATAGGATATGCGACAGATTTTTCTGCAAGCAAACAATAGGCAAATTTTCGTAATTTTGCGAGCATAGTGTACAGCGATAAAACGACTGTCTGAGCGAAGCGAGTTTAGTTTTTCGCTGTACCATAGGCGGCGGAGCAAAATAAGAAAATTAACGTGTTTGCTTGCAGAAAAATCTGTCGCATACCGGGAATACATTATTTTCGCAAACATCTGATGACAAAAAAGAAAGGAGATTGAAATGTACAAGAAGGTATCAACCAATTTGAACTTTGTTGACAGAGAAAAAGAAACAGAAAAATTCTGGGATGACAATCACATCTTTGAAAAAAGTATGGAAAATAGAAAAGAAGGACCAACATATACTTTTTATGATGGACCTCCAACAGCTAACGGAAAACCACATATCGGACACGTATTAACACGTGTAATTAAAGATATGATCCCTAGATACAGAACAATGAAGGGATATATGGTTCCAAGAAAGGCAGGATGGGACACACACGGACTTCCTGTAGAACTTGAAGTAGAAAAATTATTAGGTTTAAATGGAAAAGAACAGATTGAAGAATATGGTATGGAACCTTTCATTAAGAAATGTAAGGAATCTGTATGGAAATACAAGGGAATGTGGGAAGACTTCTCAGGAACAGTTGGTTTCTGGGCAGATATGGAAAACCCATATGTAACTTATGATGATAATTTTATTGAATCTGAATGGTGGGCTTTAAAGACTATCTGGGATAAGAAATTATTATACAAAGGTTTTAAGATTGTACCTTATTGCCCAAGATGTGGAACACCTCTTTCATCACAGGAAGTTGCACAGGGATACAAGGCAGTTAAGGAACGTTCAGCTATCGTAAGATTTAAAGTTGTTGGTGAAGATGCATATTTCCTTGCATGGACAACAACACCTTGGACTCTTCCATCTAACGTAGCTCTTTGTGTTAACCCTAATGACACATACTGCAAGGTTAAAGCAGCTGACGGATATACTTATTATATGGCAGAAGCTTTACTTGACACAGTATTAGGAAAGCTTGCAACAGAAGACGAAAAAGCTTATGAAGTATTAGAAACAATGAAGGGTGCTGACCTTGAATATAAAGAATATGAACCATTATATGAATGTGCAAAGGCTATTGCTGATAAGCAGAGAAAGAAAGGTTTCTTTGTAACATGTGACACATACGTTACTATGAGTGATGGTACAGGTATTGTTCATATTGCTCCTGCTTTCGGTGAAGATGATGCTAATGTAGGACGTAACTATGACCTTCCTTTTGTACAGCTTGTAAATGACAAGGGTGAACTTACAGAAGACACACCTTATGCAGGTTTATTTGTAAAGGATGCTGATCCTAAGGTATTAGTAGACCTTGACAAGAGAGGACAGTTATTTGATGCACCTAAGTTTGAACATGATTATCCACATTGCTGGAGATGTGATACACCATTAATCTATTATGCAAGAGAATCATGGTTTATTAAGATGACAGAAGTTAAGGATAAACTTGTTGCAAATAATAACACAGTAAACTGGATTCCAAAATCAATCGGTGAAGGACGTTTTGGAAACTGGCTTGAAAATGTACAGGATTGGGGTATTTCAAGAAACCGTTATTGGGGTACACCACTTAATATCTGGGAATGCTGCGATTGCGGATGTCAGGAATCAATTGGCAGCCGTGCAGAATTAGCAGAAAGAAGTGGAAATCCTGATAATGCTAAGGTTGAATTACACAGACCTTACATTGATGAAGTAACATTTAAGTGTAAAGAGTGTGGTGGCACAATGAAGAGAGTACCTGAAGTTATTGACTGCTGGTTTGACTCAGGAGCAATGCCATTTGCACAGCATCATTATCCATTTGAAAATAAAGATTTATTTGAAAAACAGTTCCCTGCAGATTTTATCTCAGAAGCTGTTGACCAGACAAGAGGATGGTTCTATTCATTAATGGCTGAATCAACATTATTGTTTGATAAGGCTCCATACAAGAATGTAATCGTACTTGGTCACGTTCAGGACGAAAACGGACAGAAGATGAGTAAGTCAAAGGGTAACGCAGTAGATCCTTTTGAAGCATTAGGACAGTACGGTGCCGATGCCATCAGATGGTATTTCTACACTAACTCAGCTCCATGGCTTCCAAACCGTTTCCATGGTAAAGCAGTTCAAGAAGGACAGCGTAAGTTTATGGGAACACTTTGGAACACATATGCGTTCTATGTCTTATATGCTGAAATTGATCAGTTTGACCCAACAAAATACACACTTGATTATGATAAATTAAGTGTTATGGATAAATGGTTATTATCAAAACTTAACTCTATGGTTAAGGCAGTAGATGAAAACCTTGGTAACTACAGAATCCCTGAAGCTGCAAGAGCATTAGATGATTTTGTAGATGATATGAGTAACTGGTATGTAAGACGTTCAAGAGAACGTTTCTGGGCAAAAGACATGCCACAGGATAAGATTAATGCTTACATGACATTATATACAGCACTTGTTACAGTATCAAAGGCTGCTGCACCAATGATTCCATTTATGACAGAAGATATTTATCAGAATATCGTAAGAAGCGTAGATGAAACAGCACCTGAAAGTATTCATTTATGTGACTTCCCAGAAGTTAATGAATCTTACATTGACAAAGAATTGGAAGAAAACATGGAAAGAGTACTTGATATTGTAGTACTTGGTCGTGCATGTAGAAATGCATCTGCAATTAAGAATAGACAGCCAATTGGAAAGATGTTCGTTAAGGCAGAATTTGAATTATCTGATTTCTACAAAGAAATCGTTGAAGAAGAATTAAATGTTAAGGAAGTCGAGTTTACAGATGATGTAAGAGAATTTACTTCATATTCATTTAAGCCACAGCTTAGAACAGTTGGACCTAAATATGGTAAATTCTTAGGCAAGATTAAAGAAGCATTATCATCATTAGACGGAAATGCGGCTATGGATAAGATTAATGCCGGAGAACCTTTAACATTCGATTTTGACGGCAACGAAGTAGTTCTTGAAAAAGAAGATTTACTTATTGATATGGCTCAGGTTGAGGGATATGTATCAGAAAGCGATAATAATATTACTGTAGTACTTGATACAAAACTTTCAGATGAACTTATTGAAGAAGGATTTGTTAGAGAAATAATCAGTAAGATTCAGACAATGAGAAAAGAAGCTGATTTCCAGGTAATGGACAAAATTGTGGTAAATGTGGATAAAAACGATACAATAAAAGCTATAATTGAGAACAATCTTGACGAAATTAAGTCTGAAGTGTTGGCAGATAATGTCATATTTGGTAAAATAAACGGGTATGAAAAAGAGTGGAATATTAACGGCGAAAAGGTAACTTTTGGCGTAGAAAAAGCTCTTTAGAATTTGACTTGAAATATTTGGCTATAAAATTTATTAAAAAGAGAGAAGCAATGCCTGTCATTGTTTCTCTCTAATAGCATAAAAAAGGAGATTTAATATGGCTAAGAACGAAGGTATGGAAAAGCATGAAGAATTCAAGGCAGAATTCAAGAAGCGTGTGAAAGAACAGGCTAAAATGCTTTACAGAAAAAGCCTTGATGAAATAAGTGACAGACATAAGTTTGTATGTGTTGCTTATGCAGTAAAGGATATTGTAATCGATCAGTGGATAGCAACTCAGAAAGCATATGATGAGAAGGATGCTAAGATTGTATACTATTTATCAATGGAATTTCTTATGGGCCGTGCTCTTGGAAATATGATTATCAATCTTTCAAGCAGAGATGAAATCAAGGAAGCTATTGAAGAATTAGGACTTGATCTTAATGTAATCGAAGATCAGGAACCTGATGCAGCTTTAGGTAATGGTGGTCTTGGTAGATTGGCAGCATGTTTCTTAGATAGTTTGTCAACACTTAACTATCCGGCTTATGGATGTGGTATCAGATACAAATACGGTATGTTCCAGCAGAAGATTGAAAACGGATATCAGAAAGAAATACCTGAAGACTGGTTAAGACATGCTAATCCATTAGAAATCAAGCGTGAAGAATATGCTTGTGAAGTTAAGTTTGGCGGATATGTAAGAGTAGAAAACAGAGACGGACGTAATTATTTTATTCAGGAAGGCTACCAGTCAGTTAATGCTATTCCATATGATATGCCAATCGTTGGTTACGGAAACAACGTAGTTAATACATTAAGAATTTGGGACGCTGAACCTGTAGTACACTTTAATCTTGATGAATTTGACAAGGGTTCATATATGGCTGCAGTTGAGCAGGAAAATCTGGCAAAGACAATTACAGAAGTTCTTTATCCTAATGACAATCATTATGCAGGTAAGGAATTAAGATTAAAACAGCAGTATTTCTTTGTTTCAGCAAGTTTACAGACAGCAATTAAGAAATACTTAAAGAATCATGATGATATTAGAAAATTACCTGAAAAGGTAGTATTCCAGATGAACGATACTCATCCGACACTTACAGTTGCAGAACTTATGAGATTATTAATGGATGAATATAACTTAGAATGGGATGAAGCTTGGGATATTACAACACATGCATGCGCATACACTAACCATACAATCATGAGCGAAGCTCTTGAAAAATGGCCAATTGAATTATTCTCAAGATTACTTCCAAGATGTTATCAGATTATTGAAGAAATCAACAGAAGATTTTGTATTGAAATCGAAAACAAATACCCTGGAAATCATGATAAAGTTGCTAAGATGGCAATTATCTATGATGGTCAGGTTAAGATGGCTCATCTTGCAATTTGTGCAGGTTTCTCAGTTAACGGTGTAGCAAAACTTCATACAGAAATTTTAAAACATCAGGAATTAAAAGATTTCTATGAAATGATGCCGGAGAAGTTTAACAATAAGACTAACGGTATTACACAGAGAAGATTCCTTCTCCATGCTAATCCACTTCTTTCAGAATGGGTTACAGGAAAGGTTGGAGATGACTGGATTACAGACCTTCCAAAGATTAAGGGAATAGAAGTATACGCAGATGACAAGAAAGCTCAGGCTGAATTTATGAATATTAAATATCAGAACAAAGTACGTCTTGCAAAATACATTAAAGAACATAATGGTATTGATGTAGACCCACGTTCTATTTTTGATGTTCAGGTTAAGAGACTTCATGAATATAAGCGTCAGTTATTAAATATTTTACATGTAATGTATTTATACAACCAGATTAAGGAACATCCTGAAATGGAATTTTATCCAAGAACATTTATCTTTGGTGCAAAAGCAGCAGCAGGTTACAAGATTGCTAAGCTTACAATCAAGTTAATCAATAGCGTTGCTGATGTAATTAACAATGATGAATCAATTAATGGAAAGATTAAAGTTGTATTTATTGAAAACTACCGTGTTTCAAATGCTGAAATCATTTTTGCGGCAGCAGATGTTTCAGAACAGATTTCAACAGCATCAAAAGAAGCTTCAGGCACAGGTAATATGAAG
>ERZ780167.3722-NODE-3722-length-10622-cov-2.308034_pt1 | contig 10622 bp, 6 predicted proteins | sample MGYA00510982_ERZ780167 | MGnify/ENA primary metagenome ERZ780167 (study PRJEB29588, sample SAMEA2146107) | human gut metagenome | biome: human gut; feature: human-associated habitat; material: faeces | place: Denmark | collected 2008/2010 ... | reverse complement strand
GCGTGGCAAAGGATATTAAGTGGCTGACTGCAACGCCCTACGGCGAGCTTGAAATTACCATAAACCTTTCAAAGCCCGAAAAGGACCCAAAAGCCATAGCCGCCGCCAAAAACGCGCCGCAGGCGGGCTACCCGAAATGTATGCTATGCCGCGAGTGCGAGGGGTACGCGGGCAGAATAAACTTTCCCGCAAGGCAGAACCACCGCGTTATACCCATTACGATAAACGGCAGCGACTGGTGCTTACAGTATTCGCCCTATGTTTACTATAACGAGCACTGCATTGTATTTAACGCAAAGCACACGCCTATGGCTATAAACCGCGCGTCATTTAAAAAGCTGCTCGATTTTGTAACGCAGTTCCCGCATTATTTCGTAGGCTCAAACGCCGATCTGCCTATTGTGGGCGGCTCGATTTTAAGTCACGACCATTTCCAGGGCGGCAACCACACCTTTGCAATGGCAAAGGCACCGATTGAAACCGAGCTGCATTTTGACGGCTTTTCGGATATTGAGGCGGGAATTGTAAAGTGGCCTATGTCTGTAATACGCCTGCGCGCCGAAAGCACCGACCGACTGGTTGAGCTTGCCGACAAAATACTTACCTGCTGGCGCGGATATTCCGACCCCGACGCCTTTATATTTGCCGAGACAGACGGCACGCCGCACAACACAATAACCCCGATAGCAAGAAAAGCGAACGGCAAATTTGAGCTTGATTTGGTGCTGCGCAACAATATTACAACGGCTGAGCACCCGCTCGGCGTTTTCCATCCGCACGCGGAGCTGCACCACATTAAAAAGGAAAATATAGGTCTTATTGAGGTTATGGGTCTTGCGGTGCTGCCGGCGCGACTTAAAAACGAAATGGCGCTGCTTGAAAAGGCAATGCTCGAAAACCGCGATATACGAAAAGACGAGGTGCTTGCAAAGCATGCCGATTGGGCAGACGAAGTGCGCCGAAAATACGGCGAGCTGACGGAAGACAATATCAGCGAAATAATAAGGGACGAAATAGGTCTTGTATTCTCACATGTGCTTGAGCACGCGGGTGTTTTCAAGCGCACCGAGGAGGGAAGACGCGCATTCCTGAAATTTGCCGCGGGAGTAAATAAATGTTCATAACCGTTTTTACCCAGGTCTCCGTTTTAATGCTTATGATAGCGGTGGGCTTTATTGCGGCAAAAACCGGAATCATGACCGAGGCGGGAGCCGCCTGCTGCACCGATATCGCGCTGATAATAGCAACGCCATGCGTTATTATAAAATCGCTTATGCGCAGGTTCGACGCGGCGGTTATGAAATCGCTGCTGCTGGCTGTTGCTTTAACCCTTTTGGTGCAGGCGCTTATGATTACTCTCGGCACGCTGCTCCTTCGCTCAAAGGATTTAAAACGGCAGAGAACCCTGCGTTTCGGCTCGATTTTCGCAAACTGCGGGTTTATGTCGCTGCCGCTGCAGGAGGTAATGCTGGGGGCTGACGGCACGCTTTACGGCTCTGCCTATGTTATAATGTTTAACCTTGTGGTGTGGAGCTACGGTGTTTACCTTATAAGCGGCGACAAACGCTACATACAGCCGAAAAAGCTTTTTGTAAACCCCGGCATTGCGGGACTGCTCATAGGGCTTATAATTTTCGTGTTTTCCGTTCCCGTGCCGCATGTGCTTTCATCTACCGTAAATTATCTTGCGGCAATATACACCCCGCTGCCCATGCTTATTATCGGCTACCATTTAAGCAAAACGAATGTGCTTAAGGCTTTTAAGGATGTCAAGTGCATAATTGCCGTTTTATTAAGGCTTATTGTTTATCCGCTTGTATCCCTCGGGGTTTTGTATATTTTGGGGGTGCGCGGCACGCTGCTCGTCTCTGTAATAATATCGTTAAGCGCGCCGGTTGCGGCAGTCACAACGATGTTTTCTTCAAAATTCGGCGGGGGCGATACGGCGCTTTCGGTCGATATGGTATCGCTCAGCACGGTTTTATCAATTATTACAATGCCGGCGGTTATAACACTGGCGCAGATTTTGGCGTAGTAATTGCAATTATTCACAATTTGTTTAATAATTTTGTAAATTTGTTTGGTATTATGGTTTAGAACCAAAAATTATGCTTGGAGGAATATAAATGATCGAAGTAACCGGGCTCAGCAAAAGGTACGGTACTTATCTCGCCGTCAAGGATGTAAGCTTCAGCATCGAAAAGGGCGAGGTTATCGGCTTTTTGGGCCCAAACGGAGCAGGTAAGTCCACAATAATGAATATCCTTACCGGCTACCTTTCCCTGACTCAGGGCAAGGTGGAGATTGACGGGTACGATATTGCGGAATACCCCGAGGACGCAAAGCGCAGAATAGGCTATCTGCCTGAGATACCGCCGCTTTATACCGATATGAAGGTGCGCGAGTATTTAAACTTTATTTATGACCTTAAAAAGGTTAAATTCCCGAAAAAACCGCATATTGATGAAATTTTAAGGCTTGTTAAAATTGACAATGTGCAGAACCGCCTTATAAAGAACCTGTCGAAGGGCTACCGTCAGCGTGTAGGCTTTGCCCAGGCGCTTATAGGCAACCCGGATGTACTTATTCTCGATGAACCGACCGTCGGTCTTGACCCCAAGCAGATAATCGAGATAAGAAATCTTATAGCCCGTCTCGGCAAAAACCACACGATTATTCTGTCCTCGCACATACTTTCCGAAATTCAGGCAGTGTGCAAGCGGGTAATAATTATAAACAAGGGGCAGATAATTGCCGACGACACGCCCGAAAACCTTTCAAACAAGCTGTCGAGCGATCACTCCCTTATTGCGCGCATAGTAGCGGGCGAGCAGGAAATGATTGACGCTTTAAGCACCGTTAAGGGTGTAAAATCGGTCACATCCCTCGGCAGAAAAGAGGACGGCTCTTTCGATTTCCTTATAGAGCCGGAGCACGGCGCAGATGTGCGCGCCGAGGTTTTCAAGCGCATAGTATCCCGCGGGAAGACCCTTTTATCGCTTACCAGCAACAAGGTGTCCCTCGAGCAGATATTCCTGCGGCTTACGGAAGCTGCCGATAACAACGAGGCAAAGCGTATGCTCGGAATAACCGAAAAAACGGAAACGGCGGAAAAACCGAGCGTTGAAATAGCGGATGACGGCAGCGTTACCGTCAAAACAGAGCAGGCAGAGGAGGCAGAGCAATGAGCGCGGTATTTAAAAGAGAATTCAGGGCGTATTTCACAACGCCCATAGGCTTTATTGTTATAGCGGCGTTTTACTTCTTTTTGGGGCTGTATTTTTCAATGATATACAGCTACGGCAGCCCGGATATTGCAACGGTAATAGTGGCAATGTCCACCGTTATTGTGTTCACCATGCCGGTGCTTACAATGCGTCTTATGAGCGAGGACAGGCGGCAAAAGGTAGACCAGGCGCTGCTTACAGCCCCCGTAAGCCTTACATCCATTGTGCTCGGTAAATTTTTCGCGGCGCTTGCGGTTTTCGCAATCGGCTTTGCGCCCACGGTTATTTTTGAAATAATCGTAGCGTCGTATGTAAGCGTTAATGTGATGTCGTATATATACGCACTTTTCGGTATGCTGCTGCTCGGCAGCGCACTGATCTCGATAGGCATGTTTATATCGTCACTTACCGAAAGCCCGGTAATTTCGGCAATACTTACGCTTGTAATCAATATACTTGTGCTTTATATGTCCAACTTTGCAAGCATGATAAAGGTTTCATGGATAGCAACGGTGGTTGAAAAAGCAGCGTTTATAAGCGCCTTTGAGAATTTCGGCGAAAACATACTGTCCGTTGCGGATATTCTCTACTTTGTAAGCATAAGCGCGGCGTTTTTATTCCTGTGCGTCCGCTCGCTTGATAAGAGAAGATGGGCTTAAAGGAGGGTGAGCAAAATGGAAGAAAATAAAAATTTAACTCCCGAAGCGGAAGCTGCGGAAGAAACCGTTGCGGAGAATACACCCGCCGAGGAGACCGCCGCAGAACAGACAGGCGAGAAAAAGGAAAAGAAAGCCAAAAAAGAAAAAAAGGCGAAAAAACCTAAAAAGCTTAAAAACCAGGCGCTTTTGCGCAGGGGCGGCTATTCGGTTGCAATAACTGCCGCGGTGCTTGCGGGGCTTATTGTGCTGAATGTGCTTGTGAACGCGCTTTCAAACCGTTTTGTTTTGGAATTTGATATGTCCACCGAAAAGGAAAACTCAATGAGTGCCGACAATATCAAATATTTAAAGGACCTTGACAAGGAAGTAAATATAACCGTTTGTGCCGAAAAGGACGGATATACCGGCGGCTATATGAGCTATTACGCGCAGAACCTTTACGGCGTATCGTCAGACGCTTCTAAGTATTTCGAGCAGACCTTAAAACTTTTGGATAAATACCCGGCGTATAACAGCAAAATAAAGCTGACATACGTTGATACTCAAGGCTCGGAATTTACCGAGATATCGCAGAAGTATTCAAACGAAAAGTTAGCCTACGGCGATATAATCGTTTCGGCTAAAGGCTCGGATAATAACGAGCGCTACAAGGTTTTAGGCTTTAAGGATGTTTATCAGCTTTCCGAAGACAACACCTACGCCGCCTACGGCTACAGCCAGTCAACCGTCAGCGGAAACAGCGTTGAAACCGCGGTTACAAGCGCTATTGCGTATGTTACAAGCAGCAAAACAAAGAAGGTTGCGCTGCTCACGGGGCATTCCAAGATCGACTACACAGCCGATTATCAGAAGCTTTTAAAGGCTAATAACTACGAAATAGAGACGATTTCCGATAATATCGTGGGTAAAATATCCTCCGATTTCGACGCGGTTATAATCGCGGGTCCTACCACCGACTTTATAGGCAGCGAGCTTGATAATCTTTCCGACTTCCTCGATAACGACGGCAAGCTCGGCAAGGGGCTTCTCTTCTTCGCTGACGCTTCCGCCCCCTACCTTACCAATCTTTACGATTTCCTTAGTCAGTGGGGTATTGCAATAGAGGAAGGTATACTGTTTGAAACCAATACAAACAACCATATTCCGGACGACCCCATGACTATGGGAATTTATCCCACAAGCAGCGATGAGAGCCTTACAAGCGGAATGCAGCTTTGCATTACAGGCTACAATGTTCCCATGTCCGCCGCATTTGAAAGTGAAAACGGCATAACCGTAACCTCGCTTATGAGCTCGCTTGAATCGGTTGTGGCAGCGCCTGTCGGTACCGCTGCAAACTGGAAGGGTGCCGATAACTACACCAAAAAGAGCTTCCCCGCGGTGCTTCAGGCGGCGCAGTCTGAATATGACGACGACAATAAGCAGATAACAAGCTATGTTTTCGCGTTTGACAGCGTTCAGTTTATTCAGTCGGAATATAACGAGCAGTCCTCGGTTTCCAATAAAAACCTTACCCTTGCCTGCGCGGAGCGTGCGGTGGGTGCCGAGGATACCGGAATCTCATTTGTTTCTAAAACAATAACCAACGAAAGCTTCGCGGATTCGGTAAGCGAGACTTCTGCGGGAATTGTAAGAATTATATTTATGGGGCTGTTGCCCGTGGCGTGCATTGCCGCAGGAATTTATATCTTTATCAGGAGAAAGAATGCGTAATGAGTGACCTTCCCGAAAAGGATAATAATTTAAACGAAAATACAGAAAATATTGATGTGGGAGAAGACGGTGCTTCTACCGTCTTCTCCGACCCGGTCGACCACAAGAAGACCGCCGCCCGTAAAAAACGCCCGCTTTTGCCCATAATTATTTCGGCGGTGCTTGCCGTGGCGGTGCTGGCAGGCGGCACGGTTGCCGTAATAAAGCTTATTCCCGAGCGTGAGGACGATACCTCCACCCCCTCAGTTGAAACAATAAAGGTGCTTGATAAAAGCTCGGACGATTTTAAAACCGTTACCGTTACAAATAAAAACGGCACATTTAAACTTTATTCCGAAGAGGAAAAGGACGAAAGCTCCACTTCTTCTGACACTTCAAGCAGTACCGTTAAAACAGTTTGGTATCTTGACGGTTACGCAAAGGACGTTATAAATTCCTCGTCTGTTTCAAGCATCGCAGGCTCTGTTGCAAGCGTTACCGCTTCAAGAGAGGTTACTGCTAAATCCGCCGCCGAGTGCGGGCTTGAAAAACCGACCGTTAAGGCAGACGTTGTAACAAAGGACGGCGCGGAGTTCTCTTTGCTTATAGGCGGAGACTCACCCGACGGCACGGGAATATATATCAAGCTTTCTACCGATGATAAGATATATATTAACGACAGCTCGATTGATTCGTCGCTTGAATTTGACGCCCTAAGCCTTGCCGCAACCGATTCTATAGCGGGTGTGCCCACTTCCGATTTATCTTCAGATTATAAGGACGATAACGGCAACCTTTCATCCTTTGATTCAATAACCCTTACGGGATCTAATTTCCCCGAAAAGCTGATAATTGCGCCGAACACCGATAAAAACCTTTCAACCTATGCGGCGTATATGACCACCTCGCCCACAAAGCGCATTGCCGATAAAGTGGACGGCATTTTCGGGCTTTTCAAGAGCGGCGTAACCGTGAGCGGTGCGTATTCGTTTGATACCTCCGTCTCGACCCGCAAAAAGCTGGGGCTTGATAATCCTGAGCTTACCGCCGAAATTAAGGTTGGCTCCGTAAAGCAAAGCTACAGCTTTAAAAAGCAGGAGGACGGCGGCTACGCGGTTTGGTACGACGGCGCAAAGCTTATTAAAAAGGTTGACGCTTCAAGCATTACCTTTATTGATTACAAGGTCAATAATTACTACGCCTCGTGGGTCTGCCTGCAATCTATCAATGAGCTTTCAAATTTCACTATCAAAACCCCCGAAAAGACTTATAGCTTTGATATAGTTTATGATGATGCCGAAGATGCGAAGGAAACCTACGTTATAACCTATGAGGGCAAAAAGCTCACCGCAGAAAACTTCCAGAATTTCTATCAGGAATGTATTTCCCTTTCCTGCTCGGATTTCACGGTGGATAAGGTAAGCGGCGAACCTGCCATGACAATTGTTTTCACCTATTCCGATACCTCGCGCGCCAAAACCGACGTTAAGTTTATAAAGTCGGGCGCGGCTAAATATCAGTACAGCATCGACGGCATTGAAATGGGCAAAATAAATTCCTCGGCGCTTAATAAAATCTTAAAGCACGTTGAAAAAGTCGCAAAGGACGAAAGCATAAAATAACTTGACAAACGTGCGCTTATAGTATAAAATAGATAAGCAGTAGGGGCTGTGTTTTCCAAACGGAGAACGCAGCCTGATTTTCTGTGTGATGATTATTTACAGAAGGATGATCCTATTATGTCTAACGTTAAATATGATGTTGCGATTATCGGCGGCGGTATAGGCGGGCTTATGGCGGCTTACAGGCTTTGCCGCAATATACCGAATGTTAAAATAGTAATAACCGAGCGCGGCAATACCCTTGAAAACAGGCACTGCCCCGCAGGGAAAAATAACACCTGCGTTCACTGCAAGCATTGCTCTATAACCAGCGGCTATGCGGGCGCGGGCGCATTTTCGGACGGTAAGTTCAACCTCGGCACCGCCTACGGCGGAACGCTGGGCGAAGAATTGGGCGATGATACCGCGAATAAATATATTGATGAGGTTGATAAGATCCTCAATGAATACTGCACCTCGGGCGAGCCTACGGTTTATAAATCAAACGAGAGCCTGAAGCTTAAGTGCCTGCAGAATAATCTTCGCCTCCTGGATATGAATGTAAAGCATCTCGGAACGGATAAAAACTACCTCACAATGCAAAACCTCATTCACGCGCTGGCGGATGACGGGGTTGAAATGCTCGCCTTTTACGATTGCAAAAGGGTAGAAAAGCACGACGGCGGCTACACGCTTTACTACACCAACGGCGAAAAAATAGAAGCCGAAAAAATAATAATAGCAACCGGCCGCGGCGGCGCTAACTTTGTTGCAGATTTCTGCCGCTCGTTCGGCGTTAAAATGCGCTCGAATTATGTTGATATAGGCGTTCGCGTTGAAATGAAAGACATTATATGGCGCGAATTTTCCGACCGCATTTACGAGCCGAAAATTCTTTACAGAACCAAGACATTTGAGGACCGCTGCAGAATGTTCTGCTTTAATAAGGGCGGGCTTGTTTCGGCGGAAAATAACCACGGAATCATAACCGCGAACGGTCACTCCTTTGCCGACCCCGCGAAGAAGACCGATAACTGCAACTTCGCAATTCTTTCAAGTATACGCTTTACAGAGCCGTTTGACCAGCCTACCGAGTATGCCGAGAGCATTTCGCGCCTTGCAAATATGATAGGCAAGGGCAATGTGCTTGTTCAGCGCTTCGGTGACCTTGTACGCGGCAGGCGTACAAACGACCACAGGCTCGGTCAAAATACCGTTATACCCACGCTTAAAGCAACCTCGGGCGATATTTCGCTTGTGCTGCCGCACCGTATTCTCACAAATATTATAGAGACGATCTATGCGCTCGATAAGGTGGCTCCGGGCACTGCGAATGACGATACGCTGCTTTACGGCTGCGAGAGCAAGTATTACTCAATTCGCCCGGTATTTATGAATGAAAAGTTTGAGCTTACCGATAATGTATATATAATAGGCGACGGCAGCGGTATCTGCCGCGGCTTATCGCAGTCGGGCGCTATGGGAATTTACGTTGCCGATTGTATTTCGGGCAAAAACTGATTTTTTGTAACCTTTTTTTACCGCTTTTTCGTTATTTATATGGAGGGATGCGGTTATGAAGTTAAAATCAAGGAATATTTTATGCCTTTTGGCGGCAGCGGCTTTGCTGTTTTCCGTTTGCGGCTGCAAAAAAAGGGCTGCCGAAAGCTCGTCTGCCGCGCCTGCGCCGACGGTCAAAGCGCTTACCGCAGACGATAAGCAGGACCCCGAAAACGCCGATATTACCGATGAAAACGGCGCGAAGGCTGATTCAGAGAACCTTACTGTTAAAGAGGGCATGGCAAACGGCATAGACGTTTCAAAATGGCAGGGCAAAATTGACTGGAGCCGCGTTAAAAAAAGCGGTATAGATTTTGCAATCATAAGAATAGGCTTCCGCGGCGAAAACGGAACGATTTATAAGGACTCCGCCGCCGATTATAATTTGCAGCAGGCGGAAAAGGCGGGCGTGCTTTGCGGGGTATATTTCTTCTCAACTGCGCTTTCCGAAAAAGAGGCGGAGGCGGAAGCGGACTTCACTGCCGCCGCTGTTGCCGGCTATTCGGTTTCTTACCCCGTGGTATACGATTGCGAGGGCTTCAGAGATTCGGACAGCCGAATGTACGGCGTTACAAATACACAGCGCACAAATAACGCCCTTGCTTTTCTTAACCGCATTAAGGCAAAGGGCTATGAGGGTATGCTGTATTCCGCTGTAAAGGAGTTGTCAGGCTCCGCTTACTGGGATACTGCAAGGCTTGAAAACGCGTTTTCAATTTGGGTAGCGCGCTACCCGGCGGAGCCGTACCCCAAAACCGCCCACCCCGATTATTCGGGTAAATACGATATGTGGCAGTATACCGATAACGGCACCGTTGCGGGAATTGAGGGCAATGTGGATATGTCGGTTGCCTATTTCACAAGGCAAAAGGCGGAGCCGAAAAATAAATCGGCAAGACCCGGCACTGCCGCCGCGCCGAGCAGGGAAGACGGCGTTTACACAGCGGTCAGCGATAAGGTCACACCAAAAATTGAGGTGAATCTGCGCACCGCCGCCACTACCAAAAGTGACGTTGCCGCAAATATTAAAAACGGAACGGTTTTAAACCGCACGGGTATAGGCTCAAACGGCTGGTCTAAAATAAATTACAACGGCAAAACTGTTTATGCCATAACAAGCTATTTAACCACTGATTTAAGCGCAAAAGCGCCTGAAAGCAAGCCCGACGACGGCTTTGCCGCCGCATCGGGAAAGGTTACGGCTAAGGACGAAACAAATCTGCGCGCCGAGCCTTCGACCGACGGAAAACTGATAGCCACCATTAAAAACGGCGAGTTTGCGGAGAAAACGGGTGAAAGCCCCAAGGGTTGGACAAGACTTTTATATAATGGGCAAACGGTTTACGCCAAAACAAACCTGCTTACAACCGAGGTTAAAAAGCCTGCGGCGAGCAGTGAAACGCCGAGCGCGGCAGATGAATTTGTTGCGGCAACCGGCAAAGTGACCGCAAAGGATATTGTTAACCTGCGCTCGTCACCGAACGGTAAGGAGGATAATATAGTTTGTCAGCTGAAAAAAGGCGAATTTGCCGAACGCCTCGCAACCAACGGCGGCAAGGGCTGGACTCGCCTTTCCTACAACGGGCAAACACTGTACGCCGTTTCGAGTATGCTTATTACCGCGGAAGAATATAACCGTTCCCAAAACAGCGCTGCGAAGGATTGAGCATGCCGAATTTCCGCTGCTTCCGGCAGCGAAAAAATGAAAAAAGCGGCGTTGCCGCCGCAAAAAAATCAGGTTTATAGGCTTACAAAAGCTTCCTTGTGTAGAGGAAGCTTTTGTTTTACACATACGATCCGAATACATCCGAAGGTTTTTATTCGTTTGGAAAGCCCGAATTTTCAAAGCATGCCCAAACGGTTTGAAAATCGTAAGGCGGCTT
>ERZ780167.3718-NODE-3718-length-10633-cov-15.139062_pt1 | contig 10633 bp, 10 predicted proteins | sample MGYA00510982_ERZ780167 | MGnify/ENA primary metagenome ERZ780167 (study PRJEB29588, sample SAMEA2146107) | human gut metagenome | biome: human gut; feature: human-associated habitat; material: faeces | place: Denmark | collected 2008/2010 ... | reverse complement strand
CTTTTATTGTTTCTGGAAAATTCCCCTACCGAGTAAAATTTTACACTAAGCAATGATTTGTATGCCAATCCCCCATCAGCCAATCTCTCAGGCTAAGCCATCGCCGAAAGCGGCTTCTGCGGAGATCCTGCAGTTGGAGAGCTTTGAGGAGGAGCAGCAAGAGGGATAGTTATGATGAAACGATGCATAAAGGTCTTATGGGACTTGGTTTTTAGGCGGCAAGAAACGATTTCACACCGCTAAAAAAGCCCCCGCCGAAGCGGGAGCCTTTTTTCACCAGAAGTAAATGAGTGCAACGAGTGCGACAAGGAAACGATAGATGGCAAAGCCGGTCAGTGTCGAAGTATTCAGGAATTTCAGGAACCAAAGAATGGATGCATACGCCACGAAGAAAGCGGTCACAAATCCGACGGCCAGAATGCCAAAGTCACCCATTTCAAGGTACTTGATCGTTTTCAGAAGATCATAGATGCAGGCAAGGAACATTAGCGGAACCGCCATGATGAAGGTGAAGTCTGCTGCCGCTTTTCTGGAGATCCCCAAGAGCAGGCTGCCGGCGATGGTGCTGCCGCTTCGAGAAAAGCCAGGCCAGAGAGAGAGGCACTGGAAGAGTCCGATCTTCAGCGCCTGCTTCCATGTGATGTGATCTACATCTGTCACAGAGAAATGCTTATGCATTTTTTCAGCCGCGATCATGAAGATACCGCCCAGCACCAGACCGATGATGACTGTCATGGGACCAAAGAGCGTATTCTTGATGAATCCATGAAAAACAAGCCCCAGAAGGCAGGCCGGAAACATGGCGATGGCCAGATTCAGAAGAGAAGGCCCCTTTGTGCGAAACCAGTGATGGGTGTTCAGGATAAAGGTAAATTTTTCTCTGTACACCACGAGAACGGAAAGGATCGCACCGAGCTGGATGAAGACATCGAAGAGATCGGCAAGCGTCCCCTCGAAGCCCAGCATATGCCCGACGATGATCATATGGCCTGTCGATGAAACTGGAATATACTCTGTCAGCCCTTCCACTACGCCGACAATAAATGCGCAAAAATAATCGTACACGATAACACCTCAGATTGCTTGACTACTAAAAATGAGTGCCTGGGGACAGATCACTTTCTCCGCTGTGGATTCCCGGCGCAGACGATGCCATCCACTTTTTTATTCTTGAAATAGAGGATGAGTACCTCCTTCTGCCCTTGGGAGAAGTACACATAGGCTGTGCGCGGGCTGCCTGTAGAGGTATCCATCTCCAGCTTTTGTGGCGCGCCATAGAGCATTTCCGCGGTCGACTGATCATCGCCCATGGCAAGGCCTCGAGGAGTCAGCATCCGATCATCTGTCAGGAAGAACGCCATGATCCAGTGTTCCTTCTTTGTCATGCGGACGCCATAGCCCTCGTAGTACCAGATTTCCTCTCCGGGATTCATCATCTTCCGTTCCCACTCCATAAAAGAGTAGTCTTTGAAGCGCTGCCCCAAGGAAAGGCCCGCCAAAGAGAAGTCCCTTTTCGGCAAAAAATCATGCCTTTCTTGCGTTTCTGTCTTCTTCTTTTTCTTTTCAGACAAGTAAGACACATGCAATGATTTTACCACGTTCTTATGAATGGTGAAAGAAATTTCTTGATCCCAGGCTTCATAAGTCAGAAGGAAATCCCTCTTTTCCCCATCCCAAAGAAGGCGAAGAGGGCGACCATAGGCACGCAGGACAGCTTCACGTGAGCTTCCCGCATGAATGCCGCGCAGCGTTTCCAGATCCTTTCTCTCGCTGCGATACTCGGTAAGACCTGTGGGCGGTGCTGTTTTCCCCATGACTTTCCAGGCGCTCTCTTCGGTGACAGCATGATTCACCCGCGCAGTGAAGTCCTTCCATGTATAGGTATCACTTACACTACCACGCGAGATGGCATCCGGCACGCCCATATTCCGGATCAGAGAATCCACGCGATCTCCCAAGGCCATACCATGCAATATAAAATCATCACTGGCAAGCGGAGAGGCATCGATCGGAAGAAGCGAGGTCTCGGCTGTCTCCTCCTTCGCTGCTTTCCCATGAGACTCCGCTATGGTCTTCTCCGCCGGAACCTCGGCCGATGCAGGAAGAGCCGTTTCACGCATGTTCTGCTCTGCTGCTTCGCATCCCGCAAAGCCGAGAACACCGAGCAGGAGTGTCAGTAGATATATGCGTAGCTTCATCATTTTCTCCTTTTATCGAAAAACCATGATCCATGACCGGTCATTCATGGCTGAAACTGCCAACAATCATATTATGCTAGCCCCGCCTCTCATCTGTCAAGCAAAAGAGAGCCTCCACGACGGTGGAAGGCCCTCTTTTGAATCAGCGTTTCCTTGTATTTATGCCTTTTTATATTTCTTTACAAAGCGGGCCATGCGTTTAAGCGCTTCAGCGATATTCTCACGGCTGGCTGCGTAGGAAATGCGAATGTGATTCTTCCCCTGCGGTCCAAAGCAGGTGCCGGGTACGACACCGACTTTTTCTTCCGTAAGAAGCCTGTCGCAGAATTCTTCCTCATCCATCCCTGTACAGCTGATATCCGGGAAAATATAGAAGGCACCCTTCGGTTTGAAGACTGTCAGACCGATATCCACCAGCCCCTGATAGATCATTTCACGGCGGGCCGCATATTCCTCAAACATAGCTTTTACATCATCATCACAGTTTCTGAGTGCTTCGATCGCACCATACTGGCTGGTCGTGGAAGCGCAGAGGATCTCATACTGATGTACCTTGTAGATCTCCTCAAGTGCTTCCCGTGGAGCACAAACGTAGCCGATACGAAGGCCCGTCATCGCATAAGACTTGGAGAAACCATTCAAGACGATCGTGCGTTCCTGCATGTCAGGCAGAGAAGCAAAGCAGGTATGCTGCCCTTCATACGTCAGATCGCAGTAGATTTCATCCGCGATGACGATGAGGTCATGTGCTTTGGCAAAAGCAGCGACCTTTTCCAGAGACGCTCTGTCCATGATCGTTCCGGTCGGATTATTCGGATATCCGATCAGGATGGCCTTTGTCTTTGGCGTGACTTTCTTTTCGAGTTCTTCTACCGTGAGGCGGAATTCATCCTTCGCATAGGTCGGTACCAGAACCGGTACGCCGTGCGCGATAGAAACGCAGGCCGGATACGCCAGGTAGGCAGGATCAGGGATCAGCACTTCGTCTCCCGGATTCAAGAAAGTCGTCATGACAAGGCCGATGGCTTCTGAAACACCGACGGTCACCATGATCTCATCCTTCGGATCATAGGTCAACCCATAACGCTTTGCAAAAAGCTTGGCGATCTCTTCACGGAGCTCAAGAAGTCCCCAGTTTGAGGTATAAGACGTTTCTTTTCTCTTCAGGCTGTCAATGCAGGCATGGATAACCTTATCAGGAGCCGCATAATCCGGCTCACCGACACCCAGAGAGATCACATCTTTCATAGAGCTGGCCAGATCGAAAAATTTACGGATACCGGAAAATGGTACCGCTTTCACATCGCTGGCAAATTTATTGTCCCAATTCATTGGTTATCGTCCTTTCGATTCTTTTGTTTGTTGGTTGTTTGATTCTATGCGTGGAAATAGGTTGAACAGTTTCAACAGGTTTAGAAAGTTCAACGAGGGTATCCGAAGGACTGGGGCTAGGGAAACACTGATTAAATCGCAGAATCAGTGTTTCCCTAGCAGTTTTCCCGTTTCGGAGGTCCAAACATCGCCCGCCTGACCGCGAATGGGAAAGATTTCTCGCTATCGCTCGAAATGACGACACGAGAGTCTGACGTTCTCTAGTCTCCAGTCACTAGTCACTAGTCATTCCTCCGCCTCTGCCACTGCTTTTCCGAGCTCTTCGCAATTTTTGAGTGCTGTCTCATCCGGGTAGCCATACGCAAGGAGCGGATGCGCTGGAAATCTGGCTCCGGCAAAGTGCAGCTCATTGTACCAGGAATTCAGCCATGCGCCACGGCTCCAGCCACACGAGCCGAAGATGCCCATGATCTTTCCCTTGAGGTAGGGCTTCAGCTTATCACAGAAGGGCCTCATCTGTGCCTCTTCGATAACCTCCACTCCCCAGGCAGAACAACCCAAAATGATCCGATGGCAGGTGTTGCCGATCTCCACAGGATCCACATCAGATACCGGCGCCAGCAGTACATCAGCTCCTGCCTTTTTAGCGCCGACTGCGACAGCCTCTGCCATAGCTTCCGTATTCCCTGTCGCAGAATAAAAAATGATCGCTACTTTCTGTCCCATCTTGACCTCCTCACCGGGGAATGACTGCATCCACCATCCCCACGTCTCATGAGATTTTGCGAAAATGTAAAGAAACGCTGATCCAAATAGAAATGTGAAGGGAGAGCCTGTCACTATTCGCAAGAATCTCTCATTGCCCTTCTTCTACAAAAAAAGAGCGCTCCTCGGAACGCCCTTTTTTATATAGTCATTACGCTTTAGCAACGGTTTCGCCAAGAGCTTTGCAAGCTGCCAGTGCATCGTCGTCCGGATAGCTGTAAGCTTTGACCGGTTCAGCAGCGAGTTCGATGCCTTCATCGGTAAAACGCTGTTTCCAGGTTTCGATCCAGTCGCCCTGATTCCAAGCGTAGGAGCCGAAAATGCCGACAACTTTACCTTTCAGCTGTGGAAGCAGTTCTGCGAAGAATGGTTCGAATTCATATTCTTCCAGTTCTTCATTACCCATAGCCGGGCAGCCAAGGACGATGTGATCGAAAGCTGCTACATCGGAAGCCGTGGTGTCAGAAACGAAAGAAAGGGTCGTTTCTGCGCCAGCTGCCTTGGCACCTTCTTCTACAGCCTGAGCCATAGCTTCTGTGTTGCCGGAACCGGACCAGTATACGATTGCTACTTTTGCCATTTGGAATTCCTCCTATTACATACCAGTACATCTGAGAAACCTGACGCCGCAATGACATCCATGTTTCCCTGAATTTACTACACTTACATATTAAATGTTTGAGGTCGCCTTGTCAATGGTGATGTTGGCGGCAGGGACGCTCCGGAGAAGTAATGCTTCCATTCACTCCCACTCGGTCAGGGATGTCCCTCGTTTTGCCAGATCGAGCAGCTTCACCTTTTCAGGGAGTTTTCTCTTCCGCACCATTGTCTTTACCGCCGCAGTAAGATCTTTCTGATCCGCATCTGTATTGATGATACCGAGCGTTGTGAAATAACCATCACAGGCAAGGACGATCTGATACGCCTCATGGTATGTGACATCTTTTTCCTTCGTCGTGATGACGACAGAGCCCTCATAGCGAAGATGCTTCTTATCCTTGCTTTTTACCAGAGGTGCTTCGCCATCAAAAGCTGCTCCGGACGCTATCAGCCTTTCATTGAGATCGGCTGCAATGAGATCCAGCTGTGCTTCCGCCGGATCATCCTTATGACTCACCGCTCCGATGCCGAGAAGATAAGACACACCGAGCTTATGCGACATCGCCCAGCCATAGCTGAAATCCGGAGGATCCGCATAGGTCATCGTGTAATATACACTGTCTGTCATCCCGCGCCGCAAAAAGAATCGCTCTGTCCCACCGGCAGACAGGAAGGGCAGCGCCTCCTGCGCCCCTTTTTCAAAGGTCACATTCTTTGGCACCGTCATCCGCCCGATGCCTTTGAGATCCAGCTTCTCCGCTGCCAGAGAGGAGATCGGCAACAGGGCAGCCACGAGAAGTCCGGCGCAAACGCGTTTCCACATCTTCATATCAGCCGTTCTTCTTAGCGAGCTTTGCCCAAGTATCACGCAGACCTACGATGCGGTTGCAGACCAGATGATCCTCGCTGCTGTCCTTGTCGATGATGAAGTAGCCTTTTCGGAGGAACTGGAAGCGATCTCCGACCTTGTACTTTTTGATTTCCGGCTCTGCCTTGCTGTGCTTGATTTCCAGCGAGTGGGTATTCACCTTCTCCATGAAATCGCGGCCATCATCCGTATCATCCGGCGGGATCAGGTAGTCATAGAGGCGAGATTCCACATCAACCGCTGTATCAGCGGCTACCCAGTGGAGCGTCCCCTTTACCTTGCGATCTGCTCCCGGCGTACCGCTTCTTGTGTCAAAGTCGACCGTGCAGTGGATCTCCTCGATATCGCCATGGGCATCCTTGACGACATCCTCACACTTCACGATATAAGCCCCCTTCAGGCGAACTTCCTTGCCTGGTGTCATACGGAAGAATTTCTTCACCGGTGTTTCCATAAAGTCTTCCCGTTCGATATAGAGAGTTCTGCCAAACGGTACCTGACGTTCTCCGGCTGAAGCATCCTCCGGATTGTTCTCCATCGTCATCTCTTCGATCTGTCCTTCCGGATAGTTGGTGAGGACGACCTTCACCGGATCGATGACCACCATGAGGCGCGGAGCTTTCGCCTTCAGGTCTTCACGAATGCAGTATTCCAGCTGTGCGATATCGACAAGATTATCTGCTTTGGCGACCCCTACCAGCTCACAGAAATGACGCAGCGACTCCGGCGTGTAGCCTCGGCGGCGGATCCCGCTGATGGTCGGCATACGCGGATCATCCCAGCCGGAAACGAGGCCGGCTTCTACCATCTTGCGGAGCTTTCTCTTGCTCGTGATCATCGTCCTCACGTTGAGGCGTGCAAATTCGATCTGACGCGGCTTTTCCGGCCCGTCGAATGCCTGCAGGCACCAGTTGTAAAGCGGACGGCGTTCTTCAAACTCCAGCGTACAAATGGAGTGTGTGATCCCTTCGATGGCATCAGAGAGCGGATGTGCAAAGTCATAGAGCGGATAAATGCACCAGGTATCCCCCGTTCTATGATGGGTCGCATGCAGCACACGATAAATGACCGGATCTCGCATGACCATATTCGGCGAAGCCATATCGATCTTGGCGCGAAGCACCTTTTCCCCATCCTTGTACTTGCCTTCCTTCATTTCCTGGAAAAGCTTCAGGTTCTCTTCGACGCTCCTGTTTCTATACGGACTTTCTTTGCCCGGATGCTTCAGATCGCCACGGGTATCATGGATTTCCTCACTCGTCTGGTCATCGACATACGCAAGCCCCATGCGGATCAGCTTGCAGGCGAATTCATACAGCTGCGGAAAATAGTCAGATGCATAATGGACAGGTTCCTTCCAATGGAAGCCGAGCCACTTCACATCCTCCAGAATGGAATTCACATACTCGACCTCTTCCTTTGCCGGGTTCGTATCATCGAAGCGGACATTCGTCTCCCCATGATACTTCTGTCCAATGCCAAAATTGAGACAGATGCTCTTCACATGCCCGATGTGAAGGTATCCATTCGGTTCCGGCGGAAAACGCGTCAGCACCCGATCATTCGCATAGACATGATTTTCAATATCTTTATTGATTTCTGCTTCGATAAAATTCGCAGCTTTTCTTTCTTCTTCCATTCTTCTCCTCCGTTCTGTCATTATACCTTCAAGGTATTTTCACTTTATTTTAGCACAATCCAAGAGTGATAGGAAAGATGGAAATGGGAATTTTGTTGAGACGGCAGGAGGACTTGACCGGTTCTCTAAGCTCTGCGGTCTGAGCAGCTTCAACAGACGTGGTGCGATGCAAAAAAACAGTAAAACGCAGTCATTTTTATCCCACACTGTAAGTCTCTTGGCATCTGATCAATAACCGGGAAAGCCAAGTATGATAAAATATAAGAGCAGCAGGCATGAATCTCTGCTTAGCCCGCTGAACCTTTTGAATCCGCTGCTCTCATTTCTAAAGGAGCCCCCATGACAGACACGGAATACATGCAGATCGCACTTGACGAAGCACAAAAAGCCTATCACAAAGGAGAGATCCCCATCGGTGCCGTCCTCGTCTATAAAGGCATCATACTCGCTGCTGACCACAACCGCTGCGAAGCCACCTTCGACCCCACCAGCCACGCAGAAGTCAATGTCATCCGCGCCGCCTCCCATTTTCTTTCCAAATGGCGTTTGACGGACACGCGGCTTTATGTTACCATAGAACCATGCCCAATGTGCAGCGGTGCCATCATGAATGCCCGCATCCCGCATCTGATCTACGGTGCAGCCAATCCCCTCTATGGCGGTATTGACTCGTGCTTCCACATCGGAGAGGGTATGGCAAATCACACCTTGGACATCACTTCCGGGATCCTGAAAGAGAAATGTCAGACACTGATGGACGATTTCTTTATCCATCGCCGGAAATCATCTCATCATGGAGCAGTATCGAAGTGGTCATAACGAGGCGGACTCGAAATCCGTTAGCCTTTCGAGGCCCGTGGGTTCGAATCCCACCTGCTCCGCCAAAAGAAACGCTCTTTGCCTTTTTCGGGCAAAGAGCGTTTCTTTTCGTTTACTCTTATTCTATCAGTTGTTGCTTATTTCAAAAAACACTAAGGCCGCGCTGATTAAATCGCAGATGTTACAGTTTACCCGCGAACATAGCTCTTCGCCTCCATATAGCCGCAATCTGCCAGGTGAACCAGCGTAATGGCTCCCACCACAAGACCAATCGCAATTATACTCATGGCACGAATGACATTCGCGCAGAGCATGCCAAAAGGCCCGAAAAGAAATGAGGATTTGCTGCGTAGCTTCTCTTTCTTAGTAGTTCCAGCCTACAGCATTGAAGAGGATATCTTTGATCTGTTCATTCTTGCTTTCAGGAGTATATCCGCCAAAGCCCACTTCATCATGCGTATCACCCAAGACAATCCAACCATTCGCATTATAAATAAGGTGATCATTGGCGTCGTAATACAACCATCCCCCTTTAGTAAAATCAGCTTGAGATCCATATGTTCCATATTTAGCATAATAAATTGAGTGAGTAATAACATCAGGTTTTACTCTCCCCTCACTGTTATTTCCAAGCCATGCAGATCCTTCTGGCGTGTACACCCTCTTAAACCAACCTTCAACTACGCGATTCTGCGCCGTTCCCGTCGCTTTCATCGAGTTGGTATCAATGTAGATCGTATAATTCTCTGTCTCATACACCTTACTCCAGTGATGCCCACGCTTAACGGTCGAGCTGGACGTGCTGGTGCTGCTGCCGCTGGAGCTTGGCAGGCTGTTCAATACCTTGCTGAGCCAGCTGGCATCGGCTGTCGTAGATACAGAAGCCGCTGCGACGACTGCAATCATCATGGCAATAATCTGTTTTTTCATAGATACTCCCCCTTGAAATACTGGTTCTTTGTTAGTCTTAAATTGATACTTAATCGTAGTTTAAGCCCTCTGTTTTCTTTTTGTCAAATGTTATTTTGATTTTTTCGTATATGTCATCATTTATTTTTTCAATACTCCTCCCCTTAAATTTTCTATAGATTACATTTTTACTTGATAGTATCGATAACCATAGCCTTCCCCAGCTTTTTATTCACAACATATCATCATGATTCCAGCCAATTTCATGCTAAAATATGAATCAGAATAATTTTATCGATTTACTAGAGGAGGAATTGTATGAAAGGGAAAGCCATCAAAACTCTCTGCGCCATTGCATTAACAACCGGACTCTTTACTGTCTTGCCTGCAGGAGCTGAAGCTTTTAGTTTAGGCTCCATTTTAGGCGATGCAGGAAAGGTACTTGATACTGTTCATCAGTACAAAGCACTAGAAGATGAAGCCCACTATAAAAATGAAACGGAAGAAGGGCGGCAAGAAGTCTTTGAAAACATGAAAGAAACCTATGGTGTTGCCTACAATGACTATTATAATGCTCAGCTTGATGACATTATGAGCCGTCTTAGCCAAGGCATCGCTGAGGTGGATCCAACCATCAATGATATGCCCTATCTGTACTTTATGTGCCCTGACCCCAATTTTAACGCCTTCTGTTCCTATGGCCATGTCATGTGTGTTAATATCGGCATGTTTTACCTGACAACCAATCCAGATGAAGTCGCTGTAGTTTTGGGGCATGAAATGGGACATTGGCAGAAAAAACATGTAGCCAATGCGCTTCTAAAGAGAGCAAAGACAGATTATGGAGCTGCAATTATCTCTGGTTCTTTGAGCGGGACCGCGCTATCTGATACAGTAATGGATCTGGCTGTCAACCAGGTCAAGACCGTCCAGATCGGGCGAAAGGATGAATGGGAAGCGGATAACCTCTCCTTTGACTACATCTACCATGCAGGCTACAACCCAGGCGCTACCGCCGCCATCTGGCAAAGAGTCATCGAGAAAATGGGAGATAACAGTGCAAGCTTCGTTGGTGAAATCTTCAGTCCATCGGATCATCCCTCAAATGCGCAGCGTAGGGACAACTATGAAAAGAAACTGGCGGAACTTTCAGGGAAACACATAACAATTAAGAAAGATTCAGATACCGTGCAGGTAAATAAGAAAGATTTCGTAACACCAGCACCAGCCGCTGACATGAGTAGCGCAGAGCGAAAATACTTCGTCATGGGAAATCTGGTCTCAGCCTATGCTCATGGGCAGGCAGGCAAGCCAGCGGAAGTCGTTAATGGTACTGTCATGCTGGGCAATCAAGCTATCATGACGCCAGCAGAAGGAGACCCTACTGCGGAAGAACTCGCAGCCCTGCTGAATAAGATCAAATAAGCAGCCCGCCGTTTCCTCCACGTAAAAAGGAGCTGTGAAGAAATGAGGATTCATTTCTTCACAGCTCCTTTTTACTTT
>ERZ780167.3699-NODE-3699-length-10683-cov-2.923410_pt1 | contig 10683 bp, 10 predicted proteins | sample MGYA00510982_ERZ780167 | MGnify/ENA primary metagenome ERZ780167 (study PRJEB29588, sample SAMEA2146107) | human gut metagenome | biome: human gut; feature: human-associated habitat; material: faeces | place: Denmark | collected 2008/2010 ... | reverse complement strand
CGATGGCCGATCAGGTTTTCTCCGGATTCGCGGCCCGGTGCAGCACCTATGCCGCAACGCTGGAGCGCTGATAAGCGTTCTGCCCGCTACACGCCCCACTGAATCGCCAGCTGAGTGCCTTCCGTAGGTGGTTCCTGAGTTCCGTAGGTGGTTGGGTGATGGGCCAGTGTTTCGGAAAGGCTGAATTTAAGGCTTTTCTTCGTGCGGTATCCGAAGACAACCACCTACGGAAGCGGAAAACCACCTACGGAATCTTCTAGGGCGTTTTCGTTGCCTACATTCCAAGGTCTCCTGTCTACGTTTCGCATCATGCAGCTGGTGAGCAAGCCCCAAATACGTGTGCGGGAGGCGGTGTTCCGCCGACGCGCTACATTGGTGAGTTATGCCGACTTATGATTTGGGACTTGAACACGTTTCGCTCGCTTTCGCGACCAAGAATATTTTCACCGATGTGACGCAGGGCGTTTTCGAAGGCGACCGCATCGGCATCGTCGGCAAAAACGGCGACGGCAAATCGACATTGCTGCATTTGTTCAAAGGCACGCAGGAGCCGGATTCCGGTCGCGTGACCATGCGCAATGGACTGACGTTCGGCATGCTCGACCAGCGTGACCCGCTCGACGACAACGCCACGGTGCGCGAAGCCGCGTTGGAAGGGCGAGAAGATTACGAGTGGGCCGCGGAAACCAAATCGCGTGAAATCGTCGAAGCGCTGCTCGGCGGCATCAGCCTGGACGCGAAAATCGGCTCGCTGTCCGGCGGTCAGCGCCGCCGCGCCGACCTTGCCCGCCTGCTGCTCAAGGATTGGGACATTCTCGCGCTCGACGAGCCCACCAACCACTTGGACGTGGTGACGATCCACTGGCTCGCCGAGCACTTGAAGAACCGTTGGCCGTCCGGCCAGGGCGCGCTGCTGCTCGTCACCCACGACCGTTGGTTCCTCGACGAGGTGTGCGAGTCGATGTGGGAGGTCCACGACGGCGTGATCGACCCGTTCGAAGGCGGATATTCCGCGTATATGCTGCAGCGCGTGGAGCGCGACCGCCAGGCCGACGTGCGCGAGACGAAGCGCCGCAACCTGGCTCGCAAGGAGCTTGCCTGGCTGACCCGTGGCGCCCGCGCCCGCTCCACCAAGCAGAAGTTCCATGTCAAGGCGGCGCGCGAGCTCATCGCCGACGTGCCACCGGTGCGCAACACGTTGGAGCTGAAGCAGATGGCCACGTCGCGTCTCGGCAAACAGGTGGTCGATCTCATCGATGTGACGCAGATCTTCGAACATGCGCAGGGAGAGGCCGATATCGATCCGGATGTGGCGGAAATGGAAGCTTCGGCCTCGCGCGTGGACGTGGTGCCGGCCATGTATGCCGAGCCGCAGGCGCACGGCAGCGTGGAGGTCGCCGTCGACGATCTGACCGATCCGCGGTTGGTGGATGCCGGCGTGCCCGAGGCGCGACAGGCGGCACAGGCCGCCCGGCAGGCCGAGGAGGAGTCGCACGAGTCGGGTGGCGGCGCCGGCGAGTCCCCGCCGGAGGTCACGTCCGCGGCGCAGAAGGTCACCGTGACCGGCCGTAAGATCCTCGACGACGTGACGTGGCTGATCGGCCCGGGCGACCGCTTTGGCATCGTCGGCGCGAACGGTGCCGGCAAATCGACCCTGCTGAAGATCCTCGACGGCACGATCACCCCGACCGCCGGCCATGTGAACATCGGCAAGACCGTGAAGTTCGCGGTGCTTTCGCAGCGCCTCGACGAGCTGGAGAAGCTCGGCAAATACAAGATCAAGGAAGTGCTGAGCCGCTACAAACCGAGCTACATCGTGGACGGCAAGGAGACCACGCCGGGGCAGATGATGGAGCGTCTCGGCTTCGAATCCGCACAGCTCATGACGCCGATCAAGGACCTCTCGGGCGGGCAGAAGCGCCGCATGCAGCTGCTGCTCATCCTGCTTGACGAGCCGAACGTGCTCATCATGGACGAGCCGGGCAACGACCTTGATACCGACATGCTTGCCGTGATGGAGGACCTGCTCGACACCTGGCCGGGCACGCTGATCGTCGTCTCCCACGACCGCTACCTGCTCGAACGCGTCACCGACCAGCAGTTCGCGCTGATCGGCGGCAAGATCCGCCATCTGCCCGGCGGCGTGCAGGATTATCTCGACATGACCGAGGCCATCAAGAACGGCAAGGATCCGTTTGCGGATGAGAATGCCGGGAAAGCTGGCAAGGGACGGAAGAATAGTGATGCCGGCGATTCCGCTACGACCGCGCCTTCCGTAGGTGGCGCAGCTTCCTCACCTTCCACTGGCGATTCGTCGTCGGCTTCCACGCCGAAGCTCACCGGCAAGGCGTTCCACGACGCGTCGAAGCGCGTTTCCGCCATCGAACGCAAGCTGGCCAAGCTGGAGGAACAGAAGGCCGATCTGGAAGCGCAGATGGCCGCGCACGACCCAAGCGATTACGAGGGTCTGGGCAAGCTCAACGAGCAGCTGCAGGCCGTCACGGACGAGTCTGAATCCCTCGAAATGGAATGGATGGAGCTCTCCGAACAGCTCGAGTAGTCCCAGTCGGGCAAACTGATGGTGAGAGGCTTGTAGGCGTCGGTTTGGTAGTACGGAATGTGCAAAACCGACGCTGACGATTCGCTCAGCGTCGGTTTAGCGGAATAATTCGTCGTGGCTGCCGGTGCGTTCGAAGAATGCGACTGAATCGTTCGATGACCAGATCACTAGCCAGTCCCCGGCATTGGCGACATGGCATTCGTATCGCCCGCGCCAATTGCCGGACAGGGTGTGCATGTTGTGGCGGCGGCGCAGCTCCTCCAGCGTTTCCGGGGTGTTCTCCACTACCAGATCGATGACTTTTTCAAGTTCGGTCAGGTTCCAGTTACGCCGTTTGGCGTTCTTTTTCAGATCGCGGCTGAAGGCCTTCGCGAAGTCGGCGGTCAACCGGCCCATCAGCGCATCGCCGCTTCGAGCAGGTCGTGTCCGTTGGTAAAACGCCCCGTCTTGCCCGATGCCATGAAGCTGTCCGCTTCGGCAGCGGCGTTCAGGCTTTCGCCATTAGGCTCCTCGGGGGCGAACGTCAATGGGATGCGCCCGGTATTCACCATTTGCTTGAATACGGCGCGCACCACTGACGAGAGATCCAAGCCATAATATTCGGCCACGTCGGCGGCCGAACGCTTGAGTTCGTCATCCATCCGTATGGTCAACGTTGATGCACTCATCAGAAACCTCATCCACTTGTATGTACAAAAGCTAGATATTGCACGTACATTTTATCAAGGAAAGTGATTTCATCCAAGGCTGACAGTTGGTTAGCGGCATTGCGAGCCAGTTTCCTAGCGAAGGCAATCGTCGAACAGCGTTTGTGCTATTTCCAATACGCTGGCAATACTGAATCCGGAAGGTTCATGTGAGACTTTCACGGCGTTGGTTGCCTGGTCGATGGCGTATCCTCCACGAGGTACGTGCCGGAATGTGCCGAACGTGCAAGGCGCCACGCAGCAGGAAATCGCGAATGCGACAACGCAGCAGACGGTCCCGATGCCATATGCGAGCAGGGGCCTGCCATCTTCCAGCATGAATGCCGATGCGCCGTTGACGGCCAGCATGGGGCGAATCACGAGCCATAGCAAGGCCGATTGCGTAAGAGCGAAGCCGAGACCGGAAAGCAGCTCCTTGACGACGGATGGCGTTCCACGGCGGAATACCATCGGGCGTGTGGGCGAATAGCTTTGTTCCCCTCGTAGCCCGGAACCGAGGAACGCATACCAGCAGGCGACAGTTGGAACGAGCAAAAGAACAAACGCGATTTTGATGTTCTGATCAATGCCATAAGCCATTGGCAGACCGGCATTGCCGACGATGTTTTTGATGATCAGACAAGGTAATGCGCATTGCGCCACGCAGATGAGGAATTCGCCGACTGCAAGCAGAAGCTGAATATGCATGCCCCGTGTGCGCGTGGCGAGGATGTATGCATATTGCGGCGCGCTGGATGTTGGGGAATCGGGCGTAAGACACGCGGGGCAGATGGAGTTGCATGCCTGACGGTACTTGAGGCATTGCGTGCATCGTACATATTCCCTGAATCCCGTGGAAGCAGCCAAGACAGTGCAATAAGCACGATGCCGACGCATAGCGCCGCAATCGCATGGATGGAATCAATCGTCATCTCGTCACATTCCCCAACTCCGCATAGAGTCTCTTCCACTAGCCCATGCATTAGTCTAATGCGTGCAATGAACGATAGCCATTCGTGCGACAACGATGCGTGGCGTTTTATGCATCAGTGCCATATTCTGTTCGCATAGAAGTTCTTAGCTGTTTTCGCTGGAGAAACCAATGGAGGTGTCTCATGAATGAAGTGATGCGAAGAAGTGCCTGTTGTTTGTTGTCGGCTTTGTTGCTGTGCTCATGCGTCGGTTGTGCAAATTCCGTACACGAAATCTCTGAAGGAGACGCTGCCCAGAGCAGCAGTAAGAACGATGATGCAGCGGAGCAAGCGTATAAAGCGTTTACTGTGGACGCTTTGGACCGTATTGCCGCCGACGATCTCAATAACTCAGACAAACTGGTTCTAGTAAACAAGCTGGGCGCGAAATCCGTGCACGGCGATGATGCTATTCCATTTGCCAAAAAGGTCGACGAAAACAATATGTATTATGTCGTTTCCATGTGCAAACAGAAGGAGCAGGCTCCTTACTCACTTGTCCTCTACAAAGATGGACAGCCGCACACTGTAACCACTAGGGAATCCTGTACTTCTAATGGAGTGGAAACAGTCTCTCTTCCGGCGAAGAATTTCCCTAGCGCCACCTCATTGTCCATTATCAATATCGGCAATACGGATCTTGTTGTTTCCGTATATGAAGTAAAGGAAAACCATCATGAATAAGCGAAATAAAGTAGTTGCAGTAAATTTTATATCTGATTTTTGATTATCCGCATAAACACCATACTTTCAAGCACTTTGAAGTATAGAAAATTATTCAATTTACCACGAATTTACCACGATTGAATGAGCCTTGATATGACAATAAAATAGCACTAAAAAGACACCTTTAACACTTAAACGGTGTCTTTTGTTAAAAAGCAATCAATCCTAAGACTAACTGCTTTGTGTGTATAGATATAATTTGATTAAGTTTTAAAACCAGCTTATTTTTTCATCTCTAAATTGAGGGTTCTCGCTGTGCTGATATGGATTGTAGTTATTCAAATTGCAACCATATTCTTTTAATGATTTGATTTTGTTATCTTCTGTCCATTCAATTAAGGAAATACCGTCAAATTCTTCAATACTTCCTGTATTCATTTCATTTTTAAAATACCACTCTACAACAGTTTGATTTCCCTTATGAAAGAACTGCTTAATATCCCAAATAATAACTTTACCACGAGTATTCCATTCGCTAAACCAATGTTTTACTGTTTTAAGGTTTTCATATTTAGGACACCAGCTTTCCGTATAAACAACATCTTCTGTGAAAATTCTATCCATTCCTAAATCTTGCTGTTTAAGCCACATATCGAACCATAAGTGAATGATTTTTTCTCTCTCATTCATAATAGAACACCTCAATCCTAAGACTAACTACCTTGTATATATGGATATAAAATTGTCAAGCTGGAAGTCAACTATCTTACGATAAATCTATAAATTGCATAGGCAACCCATATAATCCAAGAAAAAGCCCATAAATCAAAGAGAATACTTACTGTTAAATAAATGATAGCAACGGCGATTGCTATTATCCAATTTTCTTTTTGGTTTTTTTCCATAATTGACCACCTCCACAACTTCTAATATGTCGCTTTCTTCATATCCATATTATACCATTCTCGTATCAGCACCACAATAAAATTTTATGCACCGATAATCTTATTGAACAGCTCTAACAGCACATCATTTCATCATTCCTTTCTTGGTACGAAAAAAGCAGTCAATCTTTATATTAACTGCTCTATTTGTAGTAATATTAAGTTGTCAAAATTACAATTTTATTGATTGAAGCATAATCAATACTCACTTTTATCCGATATTGAGTAAACTATGAATTACCCATGGTTGAGCTGTAATCATAACTATAAATATATAAATTAAATTAATTACTAGTATTTTGTTGGCTGCCTCTATGGCATCTCTCTCGATTCCTGCGCAGGCTGAGCAAAATACTGACGTTGCGCCTATGTCTTGTCCCGAAATTGGACATCATCAGTCTGTCTCTAACAAAGGCCGCATATTCATGGCAGGGTCTCTACCTAAAAATTGGCTTTCGCCTGGTGGGACATACACTGTAACAAAAGCCAAAACTACAACGGTCACTGGGAGTGTTACAGGCGGAGTGGATGCTGAATTTTCCTCATATGTTAAGGCACATGTGCAATCGAGTCTATCAACCTCACAGACTGTCTCTGAAAGTCAGGGATGGAGTTGGACAAACACATCAAATACCACAAAATGGGTTCAACTTGGTGCAGCTGGATACGAATTCGATTACACACGGTATGACGTCGTTTCTCCGTGTAATGTCGTCAATCAAAAATATAAGCATGCAAAGATGCCGACAAACCAGCCATGGTTATATCACAATTGATGTTTCCAGAAAACATCGCGGCAACACCAGAGAACAAATTGTGCCTTGCCCTCCATTTCTAGAGTTTTTCTGTGGGGGAAAACATTAGCTTAACTTGATGGGCTAGTGGAATTGTCAGGGACAATGACCATTCTTCATTTTCTGAATTTATGGTCATTGTCCCATTATGTTGTTGCGCAAAATCTTGTATGAGGGCTGTCCCGTAGTGATTTTCTGGAGCACTATTTATTGCGGCGTTATATAGATTTGATGCGAAGATGCGAACCGCATCTGGTCCTACAGAGAGGATAAAAGCAAAAGCCCCGGGTTTCCCGTGTTTGGCAATGTTATTGAGAATTTCGGTACAAACCGTTTGCAACGATGGTAGTAGTGACTTGTCCATTGCGTTTAGATTCCCGCGGATTATTGGTGTCCCGGTAAAACCCAGTATTCTCAGTCTTTTGCATTGAGCTTCTATATGTTGTTGAAAGAGCTCGTCCGCGTCTTCCTCTTTGTCTGTTTTAAGCTCATCGGTCATCGGGCTGATAATTTGAGTGCGAAGCTCATGTAATGCCTGCATGAGGACTTGTTCAATCTGTGGCAAAGTGTCGCTGCTCTCTGAGGGCTCTTTCTTGCGACACAGCAGAATCGCATATGTCATAGCTCCTGCGATGGAATCGTGCAGTATGTGAATTTCTTTGAGTCTTTTCTGCTGGCGTCGAACTTGTTCTTGTGCAATCGCCAGGTCGGTTTTCCGTTGCTCTGTCTGTATCTTCCACCGTATGGCAAAGCCAACGAAGAATGCTCCAATGTAGGAGCACGCAAGCACAGGGATGCTTGGATTGTAGTCGATGCCGCCTGTCCAATAGCCCAAAGGAAGTGCTAGTGCGCAAAGCAGCGGTCCCATGATGGCAAATTCAAATCGTTTGATTTCAAAAGCAACTATTCCACATACAAGCCATGTGCCATATAACGTCGAAGGGCCATCGCATATTGCCGGGATTATTGCACATGCTATGTGTGTTACAAGAATCGCCATGCTTGCCGGTACGGGGAACCAAGTCAGTAGCAACAGAGCGATGCAGTACGGAGCCAAATATAGCCATGACCAAGGTGACATATTTGGCCAAGCGGTCAGCTCGAGCAGGAAAAAGCAGATACAGATAATGGATCCCGCTAAGTAAGGCTTGCGCACGGCCTTTGCCAATGACATTATTTGTTGGGGCAGCCTCATCGTTATATCCAACCGTTTCTTACGCACATCGCAACAGCTTCGGCACGACTATGAGCATGGAGCTTCTCGAAAGCTCGTCGTGCATATGTCTTTACCGATGCTTCGCTGATATTCAGTTGGTGTGCAATAGTGGAAGTGGTGAATCCTCTCGCATAGTTGGCAATGATCTGTAATTCCTTGCCGGAAAGCCGCATGGAGTTTATGCTCTTCCCCGCCCACGACGCAACCTCGTCATTTCCAGTGGCTTTTCCGATGATTCGAACCAGTTGAATCGTGGGAATTTCTTTTGGAATAATCGCATAAAACGCATCGGACCATTGTGCTCCGTATCTTTTTTCGTTTTCGTCATCCAAAAAGGCGCTGATACCAATGACGGCAATATCTGGATGTTGTTCCTTGATATGATGCGCTAATTCCGAGCCGTTCATCCCAGGCATTGCGATATCGGTAAGCACGGCTTGTGGCCTTTGTGCAGAGTCCCTCATGGCCTCAAGTGCTTGTTCTGCAGAGGTGACAGTCCACAGAATCTGTATTGGTGCGCATGTCTCGACCAATAAGCTTTGAATTGCGCTCGCGACCAGTGGATCATTATCCACAATCCCTAGAGTCGAATCATTGACAATCGTGCGCATATAAATTCCCCCGTGGTTTGTTTCTCGTTCCAGAATAGACATTTTTCGCAGCTGCAATAGATCGCGGCGTTACCGGTGAGACACATGTTGCGAACCCATTCAAAAGCAAATATTTTGTACAAAAAATTTGTATATAATGGGAGGCGGTGGAAAGGAGACCTTTGCAATGACTGACGTGACCCCTAACGAAGCGCGGATGCCCGAAGATGCCGCAGTGACCGTGACCAATGCCGATACTCTTCGGGCCATGGCGAGTCCGATTCGTATGAGAATCCTTGGAACGTTGCGGGTGAACGGCGAACAGACCGTGGGAAGCATCAGCGAGCAGCTTGGCGAGGCTCCGGGGGCCATCAGCTACCACTTGGGGCAGCTTGCGCATGCGGGACTAGTGAAAAAGGTGGAGTCTCCTGACGGAGATCGAAGAAAGAGCTGGTGGAAGGCCTGTCAAAGCGCCATTCGTCTGGGGAGGCCCGAAGAAAAGAGCAGTGCAGACAAGGCAAAGGCCATGGATCTGTTTCGGCGTTCGGCGGCACTTTCCTACGAGATGGCCTACGAGCGTTTTCTGGACAGGCTGCCGGAATTGCCTCGGGAATGGGCCGATTCATGCACCAGCGACGATCATGTTCTGAACCTGACCGCCGAGGAAATGTGTTTAATGATTGAGGAACTCAATGAGGTCGTACGTCGCTGGCAAATCAAGGCCGGCATGCACGGCGACGATGAGCTGGGTGTCGAACCCGTGGCGCTGATTCTACAGGCTTTCAGGTGGTTTTCGTAAGGAATCGGCGGACTTTGCATATGGACCCATAGGCGATCTGAACAGCGTGGACGGAACAGGGAAAACAAGTGAAACAAGACATGGACGGAACAGCGAAATCATTCTGGCAATCCGCAGGGTACGTTTCTTGGTTTACCGCTGATACGGCGTCGGCGGTCGGAGCGGCGCTGCGCGCACTGGCGATCAGTTTGCTCGGATATGCGGTGTCCGGTTCCACCATCGCCGCCGGTTGGCTCGGAACGTCGTCGATGATCGCGCAACAGGTTGCGAGCGTATTCGGAGGTACCTTCGTCGACAGGCATGACCGCAAACGGCTTATCGTGGCGAACGCCGTCGTCGGCGTTCTGGCTTGGGGCGCGATTGCGGTGCTGCTGCTGTGCGACGCGTTGTCGTTCCCCGTGTTGCTGCTGATCGCGGTGCTCGCATCCGGCATCAACGGATTTCTTGGGAGCGCTACGGATGCGATGCTTCGCTCGATCATCGATATCCGCTATTATCCCAAGGCGCGGAGCCTCAACGAGGGGCGTGACGCAACCATCGCCATGGCGGGAAGCCCCATCGGAGGTTTTCTGTACAGCATTGCTCCATGGCTGCCGTTCCTTGCGTCGGCATGCATGTATGCCGTGGCCGGCGTCGCCGCCACCGGCATCCGCGAACATGGTTCGGATGGCGGGCGTATCGGGGAAACGGATGGCGATGCAGTGAAAGGCGGTTTCTTCCGCGATTTCCTGGAAGGCTGGTCATGGTCGTTGCACAGGAAAACGCTGGCGATCGTGCTCATCGTGGCGGCATTGGTCAATTTCGGCGTCAATGGCATCCAATATGCCATCCAGCTGCATTTGGTGTCGTGCGGGACCAATGCGACCTCCATCGGATTCATCAGTGGCGGCATATCGCTGATGATGCTTGTGGGATCGTTGCTGGCCGGCAAACTCAGCGATAAGGTTCCGGTCGGACCAACCGTGTGCCTCGCCTACCTGTTCATCTGCCTGTGCGTATTGCCGATGACGTTGACCGACAGCTACTGGATCATGCTGGTTGCCAATTCGTTTGTTGGCCTGCCGTTCCCGTTGATCAACGCGATGCTCCTCGGTTTCATCTTCGCCAAGTCGCCTACGAGCATGCAGGGGCGTATTACTGTTACATTGACGGTTCCGGCCCAGGTGCTTTCGATGTTCTGTAGTGCTGTGGCTGGCACCTTGCTCCCGGTTTTTGGATTCCATGGCGCGGTGCTGGTGTTCCTCGCGGTTCTTGTGGCAAGTGCCGTGCTGGTGATATGTTCCCGTTCCATTCGTAGCATTCCCAAGGCGGCGCAATGGGAACATACGATGTTGCGGTGAATCGAAATAAAAAGCGCCGCTCCACGAAACGAATCGTGGGGCGGCGCTTTGCCGTAGGCAATGCCGCTCAGCCCGTTCAGCGGCCGGTGATCTCGTCGGTGGCATTGTCCGTCATGT
>ERZ780167.3693-NODE-3693-length-10696-cov-2.182972_pt1 | contig 10696 bp, 9 predicted proteins | sample MGYA00510982_ERZ780167 | MGnify/ENA primary metagenome ERZ780167 (study PRJEB29588, sample SAMEA2146107) | human gut metagenome | biome: human gut; feature: human-associated habitat; material: faeces | place: Denmark | collected 2008/2010 ... | reverse complement strand
TCCGTACCCACGGATAAGCGGCCAGAAGATTACATCACCGGACGGTTTGGTTACGGAGTGGGATTATGAGAAAGACATTTGATGAGCAGCTGGATCTGCTGAGCCAGGAGCTGACCCATATGGGCGCTCTGTGTGAAACTGCCATTGCATCGGCAACAGAGGCGCTGAAAAAGCGGGATGTCGATTTGGCGAAGCATGCCATTGCCGCAGACCAGGAGATTGACCAGCAGGAGCGGGAGATTGAGCGTCTGTGCCTGAAGCTTCTGCTCCAGCAGCAGCCGGTGGCAAGGGATCTTCGCATCATTTCATCGGCACTAAAAATGATTTCGGATATGGAGCGTATCGGTGATCAGGCGGCAGATATCGCTGAGATTGTAAAATATATGGCGGAACGGGAAATTCCGAACGCGCAGCATTTGAAAAATATGTCGGAATTTGCGATGGGGATGCTTAGCTCAAGCATTAACGCCTTCGTTGAGCAGAACGCAGATAAGGCTCGAAAAGTCATTTTGGACGACGATGTGGTGGACAGCTATTTTGAGCGGGTAAAGGCAGATTTAATCGAAAGTCTTTCGCAGGGCGAAGCAGACAAGGAAGATGGACAGTTTTTGCTTGACATTCTGATGATTGCGAAATATATTGAAAGAGTGGGAGACCACGCGACGAATATTGCAGAGTGGGTTGTGTACGGATTGACAGGGGCGCACCCGGAGGAGACGAATTAAATGATCTATTTATTGGAAGATGATGACAATATCAGAAATTTTGTGACATATGCACTGAACAACTCCGGACTTTTGGCGGAGGGATTTGATGTGCCGAGTGCGTTTTGGAAAGCGGTGGAGAAGGAAAAGCCGAGCATGGCAATTCTGGACATCATGCTGCCGGAAGAAGACGGGCTGCGCGTTATGAGAAAGCTCAGAAACCGACCGGATACAAAGGACATGCCGATTATGATGCTGACCGCCAAGAGCACGGAATACGACAAGGTTCTGGGGCTTGACGGCGGCGCGGATGATTATGTAACCAAGCCGTTTGGGACGATGGAGCTGATTGCCAGAGTCAAGGCGCTCCTGCGCCGGGCGGATGTGACAGCAGCGGATACGGAGGACTATCATAACGGGGCATTGTATCTGAATCCCGCCAAACACATTATTCAGGTAAACGGAAAAGATGTGGTTTTGACATTGAAGGAGTTTCAGCTTTTATGCTATTTAGTAAAGAACAAAGGAAATGTTATGACGCGTGATCGGATTTTGCAGGAAATCTGGGGATATGAATTCGACGGCGAAAACCGCACGGTCGATGTACATATCCGGACGCTTCGCACGAAGCTCGGCGAGGCGGGAAGCCTGGTGGAAACGGTACGCGGCATCGGTTACAGAATTGGAGGCAGAAGCGTATGACAAGGAAAATATTTATCGGCGTAGTCGGCGTTTCCCTGATTATCATGCTCATTTGCGCAGGCCTTGTGACGGGCATTTTGTATGATTATATGGGCGAACAGCTCGACGGTCAGCTTGCAAGTGAAGCGGTGCTTGTGGAAGAGGGCTGGCTGACAGGAGGCGAGGACTACCTGACGGGACTCGAGGCGAGAACGGACATCGCAAGCAGAATTACGCTGCTTTCACCTACGGGAGATGTGCTGTATGACAGTGCCGCAGATACACATAAAATGGAAAACCATATGCAGAGGGAAGAAGTCAAAGAGGCTTTGACCAAGGGCGAAGGCTATGCGACGCGCGTATCCTACACGCTGGAGCAGGATATGCGTTACTACGCGAAAAAGACAGCGGACGGAGAGATTATCCGTATGTCCATGAGCCACAATTCCCGTATGCGGCTTTTGCTGGACACGGCGGGAATGATGATTCTGACGATGGCAATTCTCTTTCTTTTAGGCGCGACGATTTCTTATCGCGTGGCGAAGGCAATCATTCGTCCGATTAACGAAATCGACCTTGACCATCCGGATATCCGAGAAAGCTACGATGAGCTCGGACCATTGCTGCATCGTATTTCCCAGCAAAACGACAGCATTCGCCGTCAGATGGAAAAGCTTCGCAAAAGAAGGGAAGAATTCAATATTATCACTGAAAACATGAGCGAGGGTCTGATTATTCTCGATAAAGACGCGGAAATTCTCAGCTACAACTCCGGTGCTTTGAAGATGCTCGGGGTGGATGCTTCCGAAACGGAGAAAATCGAGGGTTCGGTTCTGAAGCTGAACCGCAGCGAGCCGTTCCGCAGTGTTGTGCAGGAGGCACTTTTAGGCGAACACGCGCAAACCTGCATCGAGGGCAAAGGATTTACCTGCGAGGTCATCGCAAATCCTGTAAAGGAAGGCCGCGAAACGACCGGTGCTATCCTTATTCTTATGGATGTGACCGAAAGAGAGCGCGGAGAGCGTATGCGCAGGGAGTTCACTTCCAATGTATCGCACGAACTCAAGACGCCGCTGACTTCGATTTACGGCGTTTCGGATATGCTGGCTTCCGGCATGGTAAAACCGGAGGATGTCAAAGGCTTTGCGGGTACCATCAAGGAAGAATCCGCGCGTCTGATTTCCTTAATCGACGATATTATGCGTCTTTCGCAGCTTGACGAAAATACGGTAATACAGGAGAAAGGCGTAATCGACCTTTGGGAAATCACGCAGGAAGCCGTTATGCGTCTTTCGCGCAAAGCACAGGAAAACGAGGTCGAGCTGAAATGCGTCGGCACGAGCGCGGTTATGAAGGGTGTTGACTACATCGCGGACGAAATTGTATATAATCTCTGCGAAAACGCGATAAAATATAATAAAAAGGGTGGCAGTATGACTGTCACAGTTCGCAGCGAAGCCGACAGATGTGTTTTGACGGTCAAAGACAACGGAATCGGAATTCCGAAGGGAGAGCAGGAACGCATCTTCGAGCGCTTCTACCGTGTAGATAAGAGCCACTCGAAGAAAATCGGCGGCACAGGACTGGGGCTGTCGATTGTAAAACACGGCGTTAGCTATTTGGGCGGCACAATCAATGTGGAAAGTGAAGAGGGCATTGGAACGACCATCACGGTTGTGTTCCCGAAAAACATATAAAAGCAAAAGGAACCTGACGGAATTGCAGTGCCGGGTTCCTTTTTTCACTACAGCATATTATATTTCTTCAGTTTCCCGTACAGCGTCTGGCGGGAAATTTTTAATTCCGCGGCGGTTTTGGAAATATTATAGCGGTTACGGACAACTGCGCCCCTTAAAATTTCCTCTTCTAAGATGGAAAGCTGCGCATCCAGTGAAGTTCCCGGCTTGATTAAAGCCTCTACCGCAAGCTGTGTGCTGGTAAAAATCTGCTCCTTCAATACGACGCTTTCCAAAGTTCTCTGATTAAACATATACTCCGGCAGATCGTGAATCGTAATCATGCCGTCCGGCTTTATCGTGCAGCTGTGTTCCAGCACATTCTTCAGTTCACGGACATTCCCGTCCCACGGATAAGCCCGGAAAAATGCCAAAACTTCGCTGTCAAGACCAATGATGCTGTGATTCAGACGCTGATTAAAAATATTGATATAGTGGTCACATAAAAGTGGGATGTCGTCGGTACGCTCGCGCAGGGACGGAATCGCGTAGTTAGTGACATTCAGACGATAGAACAGGTCTTTACGGAAACGGTTTTCCTTCACCATCTTTGCCAGATTTTCGTTTGTCGAAGCGATGATGCGGACATCAACTTCTCGCTCCTCATTTTCACCGATTCTTCGGATACTGTTGTTTTCCAGTGCGCGCAGGAGTTTGCCCTGTAAATCCAACGAAAGCGAATTGACCTCATCCAGATAAAGTGTGCCGCCGTCCGAAACCTCGAAAAGACCGGCTTTGTCAATCGCGCCGGTAAAGCTGCCTTTGCTGGAACCGAACAAAATACTTTCCATCAGATTGTCGGGGATTGCCGCGCAGTTTTGAATTAAAAACGGCAGGCCGCGCCGGGGGCTGTTGGCGTGAATCGTGTGCGCAATCAGCTCTTTGCCGGTACCGGTTTCACCGTAAATCAGTACGCTGGCATCGGTGGCGGCGATTCGCTTCAGCGTTTCAAAACTTTCTTTGAACTTCCTGTTTTGCGTGATAATATCTTCAAAATTGTATTTTGAAAGCAGACGCATTTTCTTTTGACGGTGTGAGTTGTCCGTCAGCTCTACTGAAAGCGTCATGCAGCCCAAAACACCTGTCTCGTTAATCAGCGGATAGGAGGAATTGAGCGACTTTTTCGGTACTCCGTTTACCTCAAAAAGCTGAAGCTCGTTTAGAATCGGCTTTTTCTGGTCGATTGCGCGGAAGGTCGTGAAATCCTCGCGCTTAAAGAACGGATACAGTTCGTAAATCGACCGGCCTACAGCTTCTTCATCACGAATCATATTGATTTGGTCGTTATAGTCCTGGTAATACAGAACCTTTCCGCGGACATCGCAGATCAGAACGGAGTCGGACTGGTTAAATAATTCTGCAAAAACTTTATCGGTCTGAGCCATCTTATCACCCTCACTTTCGGTATATCCATTCATCTGTTTTTTCAAAAAACATTTACAAAAATCTTAACACTTAATTTGCAAAAAATCAATACAAATTGTTAAAAAATAATACAAACAGTCTAAAAAACATACAATAGATTGTATGTGTAAAAATGCATAATTACCCGAAAAAGACATCCACGCAAAAAAAGGAAGCAGTCATTTCAAGGCTTTCGGGTTTTGAAGGGAAAAACAGGAATTTACTTGGCACGATACTTGCTCTATCTACAAGCAAAAGATGCATCAAAATTTATTTCCGGGAGGGACAAAAATCATGGAAAAATTAAAATATGGACTTTTAGGGTTAAATTATGACACAGAGGCCGGAAGAGGATGGCCCGGCGCAAGATACGCTCCCGACAGCATAAGAAGAGCGATGTCGGGAATTATGAACCGAATGGAGGACGGATTTCTTTTCGATGTAAACAACAACAGACTTGTTGACTACAATAAAATTGACTTTAAGGATTTCGGAAATTGTGATAATATTGTTCATTATGAGCACTATCAAGGTCTGAAGGATATGGCGGAAGAAATCAAGAAGGTCATGGCGGAAGGCTACAAGCCGATTTTGCTGGGAGGTGATCATTCCGTAACAAACGCAGGCTTTATGGCACTGCATGATGTGGCAGACGGAAGAATCGGAATCATCGACTTCGACGCGCACCTGGACATCAAGGTGGATTCCCCGGTACAGGGAAGATTCTCCGGCTCCAGCGAAATCAGAAGAGCGACCGAAATGGAAAAATATGATGCGCACAACATCGTGGAAATCGGTCCGAGAGGCTACAATTATCCGGAACACTACCACTTCATCAAGGACAGCGGTCTTACCATTTTCACAGCGAGAGATGTATACAAGCTCGGAGCAGAAGAAATCGCAAAACGTACGATTGAGACAGTAAGAAAGAATACAGACTATGTTTATATGACAGTTGACATTGACGCTTTGGATATGGCATATGCGCTCGGATCCGGAGGACAGGAACCGGCAGGATTGAACCACTTCCAGCTGTCAGACTTAATTAAGGCATTCGCGCCTTATGTCGATGTGGTTGACTTCGTCGAAGTAAATCCGATGACAGATCACAGAGAGCTGACCAGCCATGTATGCGCAAACCTCGTTTTGGACTACATTGCAGCAGCTTATTATGAAAAGTTTGAAAAATAAAAAATAAAAGGCTCACATAAGGAGAACATAAAAAGAAAGTAGGTTTACAGATGAAGACTGTATTAAAGATTAACAATTTCATAGTTAAGGCAGAGCAGGTCATCATCGCAGCCGGAATATTGATCGTTTCACTTGTTTTGATTGGAAATGTACTCGGAAGACTATTCTTCAGGAAAGGCATCTATGCAACCGAGGAAATCGGACAATACTGCATTTACGCAATCACCTTCATCGGTCTGAGCTATGCGGTAACGACAGGAAAACATATCAATATGCTCGGGCTGTTCGATATGGCACCGAAAAAATTCCGGAAAATTGACGCATTTATCATTTCAGGAGTGACGGCAGCTACCATGGGCGTACTTACGGGAATATCCTTTAAATATGTCTCCACGCTGAAACTCATAGGCAAAGTATCCATCAACCTGCAGGTGCCGACCTATCTGGTGGTTGCGGTAATTTCCTTCGGATTCCTGTTTGCAACGCTGCAGTATATTCTGATATTTATTAAAAATCTGCAAAGCGACGAAATTTATTTAGGGCTCGAAAATCCATATGTGCCTGATTTCAGAAGGGAGGAAAAGAAAAAATGATTGTAGTATTGGTTGGAATCATGTTTGCTTGTCTCCTTTTGGGATTTCCGATGTTTATGTGCATGATTCTGAGTTCGACGGTTGTTATCTTCGCATATCTTGATAGTATGCAGTCGACGACCATCATTCAGCAGCTCATGTCGGGCGTAGATTCCTTCGCTCTTCTGGCAATTCCGCTTTTCATCTTTGCGGCGGACATCATGAGCGCGGGACATACGGCAAGAAGACTGATTGAATTCGTAAAGGCCTTCATCGGCCATATTTACGGAGGATTAGGCGTAACGATGGCAGGAACCTGCACACTGTTCGGCGCAATTTCAGGCTCCACGCAGGCAACGGTAGTAGCAATCGGCAAAACCATGCGTCCGATGATGCTGGAATCCGGCTATAAAGAATCCAATGTTGACGGACTGATTATCTCGGCAGCCAACATTGCGGCTTTAATCCCGCCAAGCGTAACGATGATTATGTACAGCGTAGTAACGGGTGCTTCCGTCGGTGAAATGTTCATTGCGGGCATCGCTCCGGGCATACTGCTCTTCATAGTATTTTCGATTTATCAATATTTGAGCGCGAGAAAGAACAAGCTTCCACGCTCCGAAAAGACAACCTGGGCGCAAAAAGGACAGGCGACGCTCCGTGCGCTGCTTCCGCTGGGATTTCCGGTTATCATTGTAGGAAGCATTTACACAGGAAAGGCAAGTCCGACAGAGGCTGCGGCAATCTCCGTATTATATGCGGCTTTGCTGGAAATGGTTGTTTACCGCACGGTAAAGATTAAGGACCTCGGCAAAATTGCTTTGTCCACAGGTGCGGTTACGGCAACGCTGTTCATCCTGCTTGCAAGCGGACAGATTTTCTCACTCGTGCTTACATATGCGAATGTGCCGCAGATGATTGCAACAGGCGTTTTGGGTGCAAACCCATCCATGACGACGATTCTGCTTTGGGTAACGATTTTCTTCTTCATCGCAGGAATGTTCGTCGACCCGCTGATTGCGGTAGTTGTAGTAACGCCGATTTTCTACGGCCCGGCGATGGCGGCCGGAATCGACCCGATCTGGCTCGGAATCATCATTACGATTCAGTGTATACTCGGAGCGATCTCACCGCCGTTTGGATGCAACATCTTTACAGCCTGCGCTGCATTTGATGTTCCATATATGAGGGTAGTAAAGGGACTGCCGGTATACATGCTCATTATGATAGCATTATCGGTAATACTGATTTTCTTCCCGCAAATTATCACATTCTATCGGTTATTTTAATGCAGAGTCTATAGGACTAGGAGAAAGGATGAAGACATGAAAAAGAAATTATTATTACTTGCAGTATCGTTAATCGCTGTAATGCTTATTTTCGCAGGATGCGGAGGCAATGATGACTCTCAAACAGAGGGGCAGACCGAAGTATGGAAACTGGCTCACACAGAATCCACCGGAACAATGTACGACAATTACGCACATCATTTTGCTGACTTGATTTCCGAAAAATCAAACGGTCGCATTTCGGTTGAAATTTATCCGGTAGGTCAGCTTGGAGATACGGCAACTCAGGTTGAACTTTTGATGAATAACGGTATTCAGTTCGGAATGTTTGCTGCAGGCGATGTAGGCGATATGTTCCCTGCAACTCAGGCATTGGCATTGAACTTTGTATTCTCAGATAACGATGATGTGAATAATGCAGTATTGACACAGGGTGAAGCAACAAAATACCTTGATACGCTTTTCGAAGAAAAGAATCTGATCACGTATGACTGGCTCAGCCTCGGCAACATGCAGTGGACAAGCAACAAGCCGCTTCACTCGCTGAGCGATTTCAAGGGCTTCAAAATGAGAATCATGGCATCCCCGATTATCGCTGCAAACTATGAAGCACTCGGCGCAAGCCCTACACCGATGGCATTTACGGAAACTTACTCCGGTCTTCAGTTTAAGACGGTAGAAGGAACCGAACAGCCTCTGAACGCTATTCAGGAAATGAAGTTCTATGAAGTTCAGGACTATATCACAATGTCCAATCACGCACAGATGGCATCCTTCATATCCATGAATGCGGATTTCTATAACGGTCTTTCCGACGAAGATAAAGCGCTTTTGGAAGAAATCAAGCCGGAAATGGAAAGCTTCGCAGCAGAGAACCTGCAGCAGCTTTTAACTGAAAAGTTTGACGCTATTAAGGAAGCAAAACCGGAAATCAAGGTTGAGGAACTGACAGAAGAAGAAAGACAGGCATTCATTGACGCAAGCCTTCCGGTAAGAGACCGCATCGAAGAATTCGGCGGCAAGGAAGCAAAGAAAGTTTTAGACCTCCTGCTTGCAGATGTTGAAAAATACGAGAAAGAAAGGTAAAGAACATGCGCAGACTCAGACAGAATGTGGATGTGCCGCTTAGTGCGGTAACGCATGATATCAATCAGATCAAAAAAGAATATTCATTTTATAAGGGAAGCGCTATTGTAAAAGCATTGAAGAAAAATTTTTTTGATGCATACTATGTGGAAAACAAGAGTGAAGCAGCAAAGTTGTTACATCAGCTGATTCCGGACAACAGCGTCATTGGAGTCGGCGATTCCCATTCCTTCTACGAACTCGATATGGAAAGCGAGTTGAAAACAAGAGGGTGCAAACTGATTCCCAATGTTGCGGCGTTAAACCTGCATAGCTACAACAGCGATGAGTATGGATATGTAAAGGCACCGACCAGAGAGCAGGCGAGAGATATTTTAGCAGACTATTTGACCAGTGATGTATTTGTTTTAAGCGCCAATGCGATTACGATGGAAGGCGAAATCATAAATGTAGATGGTGTCGGCAACAGAATCGCAGGCAGTTTATACGGTGCGGATCGAATTATTATGGTTGTTGGCATCAATAAAATCGTAAGAGATGAAGAAAGCGGCCGTAAGCGTATTGCCGATATCGCAGCACCCATGAATAAGGTTAAATATGGTGAGAAATGTCCGGGTCTTGTAGCAGGAAGATGTGTAAGCTGCAGAGGAGAGGATCGTTTTTGCAATATTACAACAATCATTCACAAAAAGCCGATAGAATCTGATTTCCATGTCATAATCGTTGGAGAAGAGCTGGGATTTTAAAATAAAGTATTTTTAATACAGAGTCAAACCATCACCGGTAAAACCGCCCGATGCTTTACGCAGAGGGCGGTTTTTGAGTATGACGAGATAGTGGACAGAGCAAGTCTTTACTTTTCTGTATTCAGCGGCCGGATTTTCATCGCAGCTGAAAGCTGCTCAAGATGTGAGAATTTTTTGTAGTCCAGACCGGTCAATTCATGTATTTTATCCAGACGATAACGAATCGTGTTTTTATGCTGACCTAACGATTCGGCAGCGGCAGGCAAATTACAGTCGACATGAAGATAGGTCTGCAGCGTTTCCATCAAGGTACTGGTATTTTCAATATCATAATCCTCAACCGGAGAAAGAATGTCTTTCGCATAACGCTGCATTTCCCGACTGGAAGCGAAAGGATAAAGAATCCGGCGTATCCCGAGCTCGGTGTACTTGATAAATGGTTGTCCGTCGGCATCTGCGATATCGGCGGCATAAAGGCTTTCCTGCAGACTCATTTTATACTCTTCAAGACGCAGATGATATTGACTGACGCCGCAGCTGCTGTAGGAATCTTGCTGAAGCAGCACATCCAGAATATGCTGAAAAAGAACGTCGGTATAGACAGAAGCGATATTTTCCTGCGAATGTGTGTAGAAAAGTCCATATTCACTTAAAAGCAAAAAATTTCCGGGCACATTTAGGCTGCTTGCTGCAAATCTCTTATCATACGTGTCAAAATCTGCATTTGACAGCTGATCGCCAAATTTTATATATAAGTTAAAAAATTGATTAGCGCAGGAAGGAGAAAGCTGTTTGACCTGTGCTGCGATTTCGTTTTCGGAAAGGTCACCGGACAAAATATGCGCCAGCTTTTTCTGAGAAAAGCGCGCATCCTGCAAAAGTTCACAATGGCGGCTCACCTCATATATAATGTTTTCGATGTAAATATCCTGCGCTTCCAGCAAAAAAACAGGAAAGTTTTTTGAATCTGCATAGCGGAGAAGCGACTCATGAATCGGCAGACGAAAGACATTCTTAATGACCAGCCCGCTGACATTTTTGGAAACAAGATGCTTGACGGCATCCAACAGGCTAAAGGGATTATTCTTTGCATATAAAAAGGTTGAAATTACTAACTGATTTTCGCGAAAATTCGTATGCATATATTTGTCTTTTAGTACAGATTCCATTTCATAATCTAAAATTCCGGCACTTGTAACAGTTCGCGACATGCCTCCTGCTCCAGCTATTAGTTTTAAACCATTTTCAAAGGTTTTATAAAAGTCTGAAACTGTATAATTCATAATG
>ERZ780167.3685-NODE-3685-length-10713-cov-4.075999_pt1 | contig 10713 bp, 9 predicted proteins | sample MGYA00510982_ERZ780167 | MGnify/ENA primary metagenome ERZ780167 (study PRJEB29588, sample SAMEA2146107) | human gut metagenome | biome: human gut; feature: human-associated habitat; material: faeces | place: Denmark | collected 2008/2010 ... | reverse complement strand
TGGTCTTTTTCAGCAAATTTTTCATCATACATATATTCTATATTTTCTTTTACTTCTGACCATTTAGAAATATCTTTTCTAGGCTTTTTATTGCCTCTTTCAATTCCAAATACTTTTAAAGAATATTCCTTATTTTCTAACATTTTTTCTAATTCTTTATCAGTATATTCTGGTTTATATTTTTCTAATTCATTTTCTACATTGTTTAATCTTTCTGTTACAGTTAACCAATCTTCTTCATTATATGTATTACTATTGTTTTTTAGGTCAATACTTATTTCTTCTAATTCTCCAATTGGAGTCTCTTTGTCTTTACATGAATAAAAGCAAAAAAATATCAATACGATTAATAGAAATTTAGTTAAGTTATTCATAACATTAATAGTAATTTAAAACAGTAATAAATATTGCAAATATATAAAAAATATGATTACTATTGTATCGTTAATCAAAAAATAATAAATTATTGTGATAGAATATTTTAACGAGATACACTATATGGCGTTTAATCAGGCACACATGTATCTGTCTGTAGACGACTGCAGGCTTATGGCACAGGCCATGATTAACGTGCCAGAAGACGGACTTAGTCTGGATGTCTTTGCTAATTTCCTGCTGGCTACCTGCAATCTGCTCAACGATAATTATAACGACCTGATGAAGGTGGCCTATGAACGTAAGGTTGAGAGCAAGATGATATATACAAAACTGAATGCTGATGATAACGGTCAAGATATGTGCGTCAACTGAACATCGGTTGAATGTATTAACTTTGTAAGGCGATATATGTGCTATTTGCGGGTTTGCGTGTGATGATGATAAATGCGGTTGATATAAATCTCTTGATTAACTTCGATTCTGCAGAATGTGCCTTTATGGGTGAAGATGCAGAATGTGATAAAGGTGAAAACAAATTTTATAACAAAGATAGACTATGAAATTTAAGAAAATTGATAAGGATGAGCTGGTGGACAATGTTGTCATTGGAGGTGTTTTGGCCGGATTTGTATTGAGTGTTCCATTTGAAATGTTGGCAAATGGTGTAAAGAAGATTTATAACCGCATACCTGCCGTTGCAAGAAAGCGCGAGAGACTTAATGCCGAGATTCGTAAACTGGAGCAGATTCTCGGGCTTGAAGGCCGTGATGAAACATGCGTGCAGTATGATCCTTATTTCTACAGAAATTTTTCACGAGACAGACTTCATTATTATTATGCGCTGAAGAATAAAGTGGAGAGGGGATATAAGAGTCCGGACATTGTCTTGGCAATGAAAATAAAGAAACCTGAAATAAATTTCCTGGATATGCTGGAATCACCTATTTGTCGTGCCAATTCAGGCCCGAGTAAATATATTGTTTATCTGATGGCAGACAAAGGCATTTATAACATCCCTGACGAAGCTGTGCAAAAGGTGCTGAAAGAAGATTTGGGAATGGAGTTGGTCGATGATGACTTTAAGTCTTTAGGTTTGGCTACATTGTCTGAATGCGGACGCCCCGGAGATTATTTCATTATGTCTGCTCCCGGTGAATACCTCTATGAAGATGTTTCATACAAGAATGAGACGATAAAGAAACTGATTGAAGACTTCAGGCAGAGAATTCAGAAGTTGTAATGTTCGGCCTTGCTTATGGCATGTGTCTTTGTATGGTACAAGGCACAGTGTTGCCTTTTGATGAAGATGTGATCCCTTTCTTGATATTGTAATGCAGGAATATCATATCTTGGAATACGGATTAAGACACAGTCCAAAATTTTGTGTAAATGTAAACAGAATTCAGTTGTAAGTTTCCTCTTATATCTGGATTTTGTTTACATTTACACAAAATATTTTATAGTGTCAAGATTGACGGCGCTTGTCGCAGATTGTTTCTTTGGGAGCAAGCCGGAATCATTACCTTTACATATGTAGAATACACAACAACTTGAACTTTCTTGATATTTTTATCCAAAAGTCGTGTAAAGATGAGATAAGGCTGTGCCGAAACGGGTTATTCTTTTTTCAGTAATTTGTCGATATTTTCTTTTATGTCATTAAGAATGGCATGATAATTATTCCAATGAGATTCATCAGATATTGTAGAGTTGGGATGATGTGTCTTGTAAGCTAACTCCACTTCTCTGATTGGCAATTTTGCCACATCATGTACAGATAATGAGGCAAGGGGTGACGGATTGCCATCCACGGTAAAGTTTTCTTGAATATATTTATAATACGTGTTCTCGCCTGGTCCTGTGAAGAAGATCAGTATGTTTGGTTTTAGGATTTCTACTTCTTTAGGAATGACATGGAAATATTTATGTTCAATCTCATGTACTGAAGCATCGACAGGGCCACCTCCCGACTTTGTAACGGCTGACAGTTTGGAGATATTGTTCCAAATCATTGAGATGGTTTTACCTGGATAAGATTTTTCCATCTCTTCCATTAAACATGAGAGAATGCCATTTATGGAGAATTTAAATAATCGGCTTCTTAACTTGTCTTGGTCAAAGTATCCGCCATTCTTGTACGGTACATAATTATCGCCCAAGAATTTTTCATATGTATACATCAGGTCACCCACATCTGGAGTTTTCATGTCTTCATCCCATTTCTCCCACATATAAGGTTCTTGGCCGAAAAACATTATTCTTATGTCCGCATGAGTATACCAAGCTTCATTTTCCGGTATTTCTTCTAAACACAGTTTATTTTCTTCACGTTTTTTCTCAATGTCCGATATTCGTAATGCAGAAATCAAAAACGGGCATTGCAATTGGTTTCTCAGTCCGTTGGCCTTTAACTGTTTAATTAAGTTTTCCCATTTGCTATTATAAAGCGTGGTTAATTCTTCTGATAACGTATTCATAATCAATAATATTTTTATTAAGGTTTCACCAAAAGTAAATGTTTATTTCTTGATTTACAAGTGTTGTTAAGATTATTTATTATTCATACTAATTCCTCAGTTTTTTAAAGACGTATCAGGTAATAAAGCCGTTCAAGATTTTAGGTTCGTCCATACTATTCAGCTGCTTTGAAATTATAGACAGGCTTTATCACATTCACAATGTTTACGGTATCTTTGATGTTTCCGATGATCTCATCCTTCGGCTTGTATGCCATTGGCGATTCGTCTTTTGTACCTTCGTTCACGCTCTCGGTATAGATGCTTTGCATTGACTTTGCGTAATCGTCCAAGCTTATGCTGTTGAAGGCTTGCTTGCGGCTCATGATGCGTCCTGCACCGTGCGGGGCCGAGCAGTTCCAGTCGGTATTGCCCCTGCCGATGCATATCAATGATCCGTCACGCATATTAAGCGGAATGATGCACTTCTGTCCTTCGTAGGCGGCTATTGCACCTTTGCGGATGATGTTGTCTAGGCCGATATAGTTGTGGACGCTCTCGAAGGGCTTTTCTTCACATGTACTAATATCGGCAGAGCCTTGGGCTACGAGCCAGTCTGTGATAAGCTCCGCAATCATTTGGCGGTTTATTTCTGCCCAACGCTGACACAGGCGCATGTCATTCAGATAGTCGTCGCGGTAGCGTCCTTCAAGGTAAGATAATTCCTGTGGTACGGCAGGCTTCTTAGTCTTGAATGAGCAATGCAACTGGCGTATGGCTTCATGTAACTCCGACTTGCGTCCAGCAGCCTTATACTCTGCTATCATCTGTTCTTTTACTTCCATAAGTTCCGCCCAGCCTAATTGGCACTTTATTGCCAACTTCTGATATATATCGGCTACTTGCTTGCCGAGATTTCTGCTTCCGGTATGTATAACAAGGTAATATAAACCAGCCTCGTCGCGGTCAACTTCGATAAAATGGTTGCCGCCGCCGAGTGTTCCTATCAACTTGTACAGCCGCTTGTTATCTTTCAGATCGCGGTTGCAGCGCAGGGCTTTTACAATTTCCTTGGCCTCGCGGTAGCCGTCCATGTATTTGTCGGGCAGTGGAGCAGAAGTGGCGTTGCGGTGGCCATGTCCTGATGGTATGTTATGCAAGATAAACTCGTTAAGTGCGTGCCAGTCGATGTCTTTTATACATACGAACGGCCTTACATATATTCCGCAACCGATGTCAACTCCAACAATATTAGGGATGATCCTCTCCCCGAGATTGCCGGTAAAGCCGATTACGCAGCCTGCCCCGGCATGCACATCGGGCATGATGCGAATTTTGCACTTTCTGAAAACATCGATGGACATCAGCTCCTTGATTTGCTCAACGGCGTTGTCTTCAATGTTGTCAGTATAGATTTTTATATTGTAGTTTTCTATGGTTTTCATTTTTTATGAAAGGATACGTATCTTTAATTGTTTTTTCTCGTCTTCAATCAACTGATCCCACAGATGTGAACGCTGCAAAGCGGATGCAGGGATATAGTCCTGATATTTTTCAAGGAATTCCATGCTATACAATTTGTCCCGATTATAGCAGTCTATGATTTCGCTCCAATCCCAATACTCGGCAAAATGTTCCAAGAGTGCGGGAGTAAGTTCGATATTGGAGTTTCCCGATAATTCATGCCAGTTCCAATATTCCTTGTATTTCTCCAGATTTTCCGCCGTAAACAAATGCTTATTGTCAGAACCGGAAAGTTCCTCCCAATCAACTTTGTTTTTGAACTTCTCTATCATGGACGTGGTCCAAAGAATGTTTCTATTGCTAGAAATTTCTTTCCACGATACCTTGTCCTTGTATTTTTCCAACATTTGCTCATTCCACGCAAACTCGCTTGATAGTTCTTTCCATGCGGCTTCTTCCAATACTTTTGCCATAAAATCGTTGTTCTAATTCTTTGCTGCCATATTACATGTTTTTTAATGGTTTAACATCAATTCTGCTGCAAAGTAAAGATTGGTAAGTGCCAAATTAAGGCATAACATAAGAAATAATATGAATATATGAAAAAGACAAGGATGTGCCGTGGCTTTTCATAAGTAAACAAGTAACTTTGTTGCATAACATTAAGTCAACAATAGTATGGCAGCAAATCTCTTTAGACGGTAGATACCCCGCTGTTATAGACGTTTTATGTTTCGAAAATCAATGAACTTTGGCATGATCATCTGTGGCAATCATGATGCTTGCTTATACGGAGCTAAAATAGACGGGTTGGATAAGAATGTGCATTATTTATGTAATCTGCGTCTTTTGTGTCCCTAAAACGTGCCCTTTTGCATGCTGAAAGGTTATGTTTTGCGGTGTAAAAGGTATGCTTTTATATGTCAGCGTTTTGTCTTATGCCGATTTTAATATAATGGCATTTATAACGTCTGCTGCACATTCTTGTTGTAATGTTTATGTTCTTGTGTTGATGATACGGGCGAATATATTTTTAAAAGAAACTCGTCACTCGTCACATTGCAACTTAACCTGTTGTCGCTCAGCGCGTTATAGCGTGATGAGTTGCCGGCCCAACTCATCACATAACATGGAGACAGCCGATAGTGTGACGAGTTGAAAAGTCAACTCGTCACATCGTAATGCATTGAATGTCAAATTATTACATGCAGATGTGACGAGTGATGAGTTTCTTTAAAAACTTTTTTATGGCTTGTAAGATTGTGTCCTTTCCTGATTTCGGTTGCCCTTAAACAGTCCTTTCCCTGATTAAAGTTGACTCCGGTTAAATTTATAACTGTTATTGGTTGACTCTACTTAAAATAATTTTGTGATTAGTTTATTTTATTGAAAGATATTTATAACATTATCCGTTCTAGTTTCATTTTCCACTCTTCCCATCTCGGCATCTCCTGTTTAAGCAATTCATAAAAAGCCTTTGTATGGTTTTTGTGAATTAAGTGACATAGTTCATGAGTAATGACATATTCAATACAGACCCTTGGAGCGCAAATCAGCCGTGGGTTTAAGAAAATCCGTCCGGTTTGGGTACAGCTTCCCCATCTTGTTTTCATTTCTTTAAGTACGATTTCCGACGGCTCCACTCCGTAGCGTTTAAAACGTTCTATGAGTGGAGTCGCATATTCTTTTAGCTTAATGTCTGCCCGTTTTCTGTACCAAGTCCACAGCAATGTGCCTGCATCACTTTTGTGGCGACAGCTAATCTCTAAGATGTTTCCCTTGTAATGCACTTCGTTGTGCCCGTCTTGTACAACGCGCAGCATGTATTGCCTTCCTAAATACAGATGCGATTCACCGCTGACATATCTTCTTTTTGGGGTATGTATGCCAAACGATCTGAAATAACATTGTTGTCTGTAAATCCATCCGGCACGGCGGTGAACGTGCATACGGATATTTTCCAATGACGCATTCTCTGGAGCTTTCACCTCAATTGAACCGTCAGGGTGAACACTTATACCTAAGGTCTTTCGCGGTGCATATATTATGGAATAATTCAGAATTTTCGTTCCGAATGTTATGCTGTCTTTCATTTTATCCATAATTTCGCAACATCCACGCATCCGTCAATAATAATATCCATATCGTCAAAAGGAAACTTTAGATCATATTTCCGTTTAACGTTGTCTATCAGATAATCTTCAATTTCTATCTTCATACGTCCGATTATGTCTGATTTTGTCTGCCAGTCCACCAATGTATTTCCGTCAATAATCAGTGTGCTGTTTATTATTTCGTCAAACTTACGTGTGGTGTCCAAGGCCATGCTGTTTGTGTCCAGACCATTGTCTCCAAATAATCTACGATACGTCTCGGATATGATACCATAATATGCCTTCGCTGCATTGTTATATTGCAGCTCTGCCGGAATATCGTTGTCTGTATGTGCCAATACGTCATCTTTGTATTTCTGCACACGTTTCAGATATTCGAGTTCGCTTATGCGTCCTTGCTCATATTCTTCAATAGTTTCTTTCAGCAATTGTGAAAACTTCTTGTAAAACACAGGGTCGGTATCCATATTCTCTGTTATGTATTTGCTGGTGCGTGATGCTATCGTATCTGCCTTGGCGGCAGTTCCCACCACCTTTTCAACTTCCTGCTCAAAGGCTTCTGTGTCGAATATGTTGACTAGATCTGTAATCTTTTTTACTGCGCCACTTTCTACATGACGGTTTATCAGCTTCTGAATCTGACTTTCATATTGTTTGTAGTCAATCTTGTCAGAAAAGCGCAACTGAACTGCCGAACGCAGTTTCACAAACATGTTCAGGTCGTCTTTATAACGTTTTATTTCATCCTCGCTTGTTTTTTCATGAAACTCTCTTGTCGAAAGTGCAATTTTCAGGCATGAGGCATAAGCCGTAAGCCGTTCGTAAAACTCCTGTCTGCGGTCTTCCATGCGCAAAGACTGTGCGTATGCTTCTAAATCATGTTTGTTTGCAATGTCCTTGAACATGTCCCACAGGTTTGAATATTTTTGAGGCAGTTTTTCTGTCTCAGTGCTTACCGACGGCATTGTATTTTGAATTTCTTGCCGTTCTTCTTCGTCATAGTCTGAATAAAGCTCTAAAGCTTCATCAAGTTCTTTAAGAATGCCGTAATAGTCGATAATATATCCGAACTCTTTGTCGTCACACACTCTGTTAACTCGTGCTACTGCCTGGAGCAGTGTGTGTCCGTTTAATTTACGGTCAAGATACATCACAACCACTTTAGGCTCATCGAAGCCGGTCAGCAGTTTGTCTACAACAATCATTATCTCAGGTTGTTCCTGATTTTTGAACCGTGAAATGAGGTTATCCTGATACTTTTTGGGCGTGCCGTGTTCGTCCATCATTTTTTTCCAATATTCTTTCACCTCTTCAGAAGTGTTGCCGTATGGTGTTTCTTCACCCTCACGAGTGTCAGGTGGTGTTATCAGTACTTCAGACGATACCATGCCGATTTCGTCCAGATACTTCTTATATAGCACGGCTATGGCTTTGCGCGGTGTTACGAGCATTGCCTTAAACTTAGTTCCCTGCCAGTTGTCCCTGAAGTGTTCAGATACGTTCCATGCTATTGAGTACACACGTTGTTCTGTTTGGTTGACAAAATCCGTGCGCGAATATTTCTTTTTAAGGTCTACTGTCTGATATTCATTTAGATTTTCACATACCTTTGTGAAGAAATCGTCTATGGCTCCTTCATGTACAGTTTGTGGCACTATACGTCCCTCATAGAGCAACGGCACCACCGCGCCGTCTTCCACAGCCTGACGCACTGTATACACAGGGCGTATTATTCCGCCGAATGTTCTTGCCGTGTTCTTCTCTTTCTTCATCAGTGGTGTACCAGTGAAGGCTATCTTGCAGGCATTGGGCATCACCTTGTCCATCTTTATTGCCATTTCTTTATACTGGCTGCGGTGAGCTTCGTCTATAAGAATGAAAATATTTGGATCGGTAAGCGGCTGCTTCATCCGTTTTACGGCAGTTTCAAACTTATTGATTATTGTTGTTATCACGGCATCAGTTCCGCTTTCGAGTAGTTCTACTAATACAGATCCTGTTGTGGCATTTACAACATCGCGTCCACATTTCTTGAAGGTCTTTGTTATTTGGCTGTCAAGGTCGGTACGGTCGGTCACCATAACAATTCTCGGATTTTGTATTAGCTTCTCTTGTGCTATGGCTTGCGCCAGCATCACCATCGTAAGCGATTTGCCGCTGCCCTGCGTGTGCCATACCACGCCTCCGTGACGTTTCCCGTTATCAATGGTCTTTATGCGTGCTATGATTTCTTTCACCGTGAAAAACTGCTGATAGCGTGCCAGCTTCTTTATGCCTCCGTCGTAGATGGTGAAGTTGTGTATAAGCTCAAGCAGCCTTTTTGGTCTGCATAAGCCGTAAATATATTTGTCTTGTTCTGTCGGCAGTATCTCTTCTTGCTCCATTGTGTCGAAATAGGCGCGTACGTAGCGGAAACGCTCTCCGAACAGGCGTTCTTTCTTTGCATCTTCCAAAGGCCTGTTCACCAAGTCATGCAACTGGGCCGTGTAGATGTCTTCGTCTTCCTGTGAGAGAAACATCTCTTTCCACTTGCTCCAGAACTTTGCCGGAGTTCCTGTTGTTGCGTATGTTCCGTAACTGTTGCCTATGCCTAAAAGCAGTGCGCTGTAGACATAAAGCCCACGTATGCCGTCGTCCTTTTGATTACGCAGATGTTGCGATATGGCCTGGTCGCACGCTCCCTTTATGTCGGGGCGCTTGCATTCTATCACGACAAGTGGAATTCCGTTTACAAATAGCACAATGTCCGGGCGGTAGGTGTCAGAGCTGCCGGTGCGCATCACGGCAAATTCTTCAGTTACATGAAATACGTTTCGTTCTGGGTATTCCCAGTCAATATACCTCATGGTGTAGCTTTTTTTGTCGCCGTCAATGCTTTGTTCGAATGTTTTGCCCAGCGTCAGCATATTATATACAGCCTCGTTGCCGCTCAGATATCCTTCGCCCATAGGGATGTTGCGCATAGCTAGCACCCCGTTCTCGATGTTCTGTTCAGAAAACAGTTCTTCTTTGTTTCTGTTCACCCTTATAGAGTTGATGCGTCTCAGCTGGTTGCGCAGCACGTCTTCCAGCAGTACGTTCGACATCTTGCCGCCGCGCATAGCCAAAGCTTCGTCGGGAGTAAGGTATTCATAGCCAAGCTTCTGCAACATCTGCAAAGCCGGTATCTGACTTATATGGTCTTCTTTGAATGAAATGCCCTCTTGAAACATAATTGATTATTTTACTGCTTTACGTTGATGCAAATCTAATAAACGTTGAAATTCATAATCAGCTTTTATTTTGTCTAAAATGCGTTTGACAACCATATTTATTTCTTTACCTGCGCGGTAATCTGCTGGACATACAAAATTTACCCTATTATCTTTAATTAGTTGTAAAGCGGTGGCTTTTTTTGCACTGTTTGCGTATACCGCTATTGAATGTCCGCCATGTTCTTTGACCATTTTCATACAAGGAATGTCTGTATCGCCATCTCCAAAGTAAATCATGTGGGAAAATGGAACAGGACGTTCTTTTTCAGGTATATATTGATTTATTTTTTTGTTGTCGCTCACTTCTCTTATTCCTTTGTTTATTTTAAAAAGGAATTGCGTTTTGGCTGTATAGTCTATTGCTACAGCTGGCCAATAAGCAATGCCGTCAACGTTGTAAAGAAATGAACAGGCATAGATGTTTTCAAATTCTTTTGCAATAGGCGTACCTTCTATCATTTCTTTTAAACCTGAGGAATTAATATAATGTTTAACATCCAGCCCTATAGATTTTCCGTAATCATTTATTAATGAAAACCATTCCTTTACACCTTCAAATAATTCAACATTTGCTCCAAAATGTTTGAATGATTCTCGTTTTAAAGATATACCATTTGTTTTTGCCGCTTCTATCATCAAAAACATATAAGTAAGGATACCATTGGCATCGTTTTCTTCAGACAGTTTCTTATTTTTCTCCCAAAAAGCGGCTTTATCTTTTCCGATAGCTTGTATAAAACCGAATTCCTGCATATTCCCAGGAGAAAGTGTACCGTCAAAGTCGTATATAAGTGCTACTGTTGGTCTTTTCTTTGCCATAATGTTTGATTTAAATTTATTTTAATTCTTTCCATTGAATTTCAAAACTTCTTGCTTCACCCTTTAATAAAGGATATAAAGATAAATCTTTTTCCTTTTGTGGAAATAATTTACCTGTTTTAACTTCTAAAACTGCAAAAATAGGTTCATCGCCTCCTACTTTAGATCGCATTTCATGTTCCAATAAAGTTAGAATTAAATCAGCATGTTTTTTGTTCATTGACTCTT
>ERZ780167.3684-NODE-3684-length-10714-cov-5.459143_pt1 | contig 10714 bp, 8 predicted proteins | sample MGYA00510982_ERZ780167 | MGnify/ENA primary metagenome ERZ780167 (study PRJEB29588, sample SAMEA2146107) | human gut metagenome | biome: human gut; feature: human-associated habitat; material: faeces | place: Denmark | collected 2008/2010 ... | reverse complement strand
GATGAAATAGAAAATCATTTACATCCAGCTTTAATTAGAACATTAATTAGAGAAATTAAGACTTTTAAAAATATTAAAATTATTGGGACTACACATTCTCCAATAGTACTAAATGAATTACATATTGAAGAAATAATGGATATATCCAGTATAAGTTTAGATATTCTGCCTTCCAAAATTAAAGATAAATTAAACATTTTTTTGCATCCTGGTAGAGGTGAATTAATTTTAGCGGATAATGTTATTTTAGTAGAAGGCTATACCGAAGAGTTGATTTTAAAAAATTATCTTTCCAAAAATAATTATAATTGGACTGTGATTAATGTTGCTGGTGTCATGTTTGAACCATATATTATGCTTTGTTCAATACTTAAAAAGCGAGTAATCGTTGTATCCGATAATGATAGATCAACTAATGATGGATTGAATCCGTCTAATAGATTTATTAATTTAAGAAATCTATGTTCTGAAAAAAATATCAAGCTACTTGAAATGGATAACACATTAGAAACAGATTTATACAACAATGGTTTCTTAGAAAGTTATAATTCTCTTTTAGAGAGTCATAAAAAGTACAGGGAGATTAAGGTCGCTAAACCTAATAAAAAAACAGAAATTGCTACTAAGTTAATAGAAAACGATATAGATTTATCTACTTGGCATATAATCAAGGAAATTGTTAATGAATTCAGAAATCATTAAAATTGTAGCTGGTGGTGGAAAAACTACTGAATCTTCAAAAATTTTGCGTCAAGAAAAAAATGGATTATATATCGCTTTTAATAATGAAGTAGTAAATGAAATGCAATTGAAAGGATTTGTCAGTAAAACAATAGATTCTCTTTTTTCTAGTTATATTTTACCTAAAATGACAGCACTGATTCCTTTAGTGAAAACTGGTGCAAAATTATGCTTTATTGATTCTTCTATATTACCTTCACCACTTAAAGGAATTTCTTACTTACATATAGATAAAGAAGGAAATATACTCAATAAAAATAAAAAAACTAATTTTAGTTTAGATATGGATAATAAAACCTTGCATTCTTTAAAAAATCAACCAAATTTAAACTTTTTAAAACATGTTTTTGGAAAAGAAGAATTAAGACTAACGCATTCTTTACGATCTGAATTCATTTTGTATGTCTTACATAAATATCCAGATGAAATAATAAATTTACTGGCAAAAAGATTTTCATACATTATTTTTGATGAAACACAGGATGTAAAAAAGCATTTAGAACAATTTGCTATCCTCATATATAATTCTAAAATAACATCCTATTATTTAGGAGATTGTAATCAAAATATTAATGGTGGTGGGACATGGTTTGATAAAATTCAACCAACTAAACTTTTAAATCATTCATTTAGATGTCCAGAAACCAATTGTAAATGGATTAGAGAAAATTTGAATATCGACATCATTGGAAATGAAACTGTATCTTGTTTCTCATCTATTCAAATAGAAGATGCCATAAATTATGATGACGGTCTAAGAATATTGTTATATGATGGAGCAAGAGGAAAAGATATTAAAGAGTTGATTCATCAATGGTCTGGTGAAAAGTATACAATTAAAGCCGCTAAAGGAAAAACATTATCTGAAGATATTGTAATTATTGGAAAATCCCTCAACAAAAAATCTTATTACACTGCAATCACTCGAACCACAAAAAATGTTTTTACCACAATATCGAAAGTCACATAATTTGATATTTTATAAAAATTGGAGTTGATAATTTGAAACGCTTTAATGAAGGTGATGTTGTTTACTTTGTTAGCTCTTCTATCTTTATTAAGAAAGCTACTGTTATACGCAATGCTGGTGGATTCTGCACCATTCGATTTGAAGATGGTAATTGTGGTACTTCTGGAACACGTGTTCGCGAAAGTAAGTTATATCGCACTGAAGAAGAGGCAAAGAAAGTTGTTGAACAACATCAAAATGCAAACAAGTGGAGATGATGGTTTCTCCGCTTTTATTTTGGATTGGCAAATACAATACCACCCATTCTTGATCTGTAGTAATCAAGAGTATACGTGTTAGTTTGCCAGTCCTTTTTTGCATCTTCAAACGTATTGGTAATACCATCATAGTTACCATCTTGAATTGTAATGTTGTTACCATCTACCTTTAAGACAATACCAACATGGTTTTTTCCTATTCCTGAAAATACAGCTCCTGCTTTTGGTGTTGAAGATCTTTCAAATTTATCTGGATGTGCTTTTAGTAGTTCATCTACACAATCCCATCCATTTCCAGAAAAGCCTGGATCATAACCATATAGCTCATAAAATCTTCCCCAGGCAAACCATGTACATTGACCATATAAGCCTGCTTTGGCATATGGATTTTTCGTAATCCATGCTTCCATATTATTGAAGTTTGGATTAGTTCCACCTCTAAAGGTAATACCAACATAGCGCATAACATGATCTACATAGTATGGATCTCCATATCCAGATACATTTAATTGTTGTTTCTTCATATCTGAAAATTGTTGTGCATTGTATTTGGAATAACCACCAAAATTAGAAATTGCCCAATCAATATAGCCAGAGCCATAGTTGTATCCTTGCAAAGCTAGATAGATGTGTTCTGTATCTGATGGATCTTTTACATTTGCCTTTTTAACACAATCCGAAAAGGTATGTGTACCAACATCTATGGAATACTCTGGTTCTGTAATGCCATTAGGAACTCTAGGATATTTTGTATTATATCCCGATTCACTAGCTTGCATCGGATCAGTTCCTTTACCACCAGATTCCTGCATCATAATCGCTTGAAGTAAAGATACATAATCTTCTATATCATATTCTATTGCATATTTTCGAATTGTATCTTCATATGCAATAACTTCTTCACTTAAAGAAACAATTTCACTATTAGCCCCACCATCTTGAGCTAATACGCTAAATGTGCCAATAAACAGAGTAATCACAATCAATAAAATCAATCCTGTTCCAAAAGAAAAGAGTGTATTTAATGTAGATACACTCTTCTTAACAATATGAAATGATTTCTTTATAGCATGTGTTGTGTTTTGGACAATAGGCTTGGAAACAAATTGTTCTGTAGATTTTTTCATCTTTGTAGCATTCAATTTATTCACAACATGCTTTTTTGCCTTGGATATATAAGAAATTCTCTGTGGATGAATACCATGATTTGATTCAATAATCGATTTCTTATTAGTTGATTTGATCTTATATTCATGATGTTTTTGTTTAATAAGCTTTGTAGCTCGATATTTAGATTCAATTACAGTCTGCTTAGCAGCAACACTTACACTATTTGTAGCCTGTACTTGTGGATTGGATTTAACAGGAGCATCTTCTTTTCTATCAGACTTTTTATTATGAATTGTTTGCTGTTTAATAAAATGCCGAATATTTCCTTTTGTATCCTTTGTTTTAATGGCTTGCATTTTCTGCTTGGTTTTTATATCTCTCAAATTTATCAACTCCTTTGTATGCAAAAAAGCGCCGTATTGCTACGACGCTTTTGTCTTGCTCGAAAGATGGAGCAAGGAAATACTATTCAATTATTTGTTATACTTTTTCTTTCTGCTTACAACCATTGTACCGACGGCTGCACCACCGCTGATAAACAGTAAGGCAATCCATAATGCAAGGTTGCTTGTATAACCAGTCTTCGGATTCTTATCGGATGTTCCCGGTTTGGCACTAGCAGGCTTTTTCTCAAGAGCAGAAATCGCATTTTCGATAGCCTTTGCCATCTTGTCTACTTCAGATTGCTCCGTAATATTTTTACCACGCACAACAGCTTTGACAGCGTTTTTCACACCAGAGAAATCTTTGTAGTCATCCTTCTTCAAAGCATTTGCCTTCTTAATGGCTGCATCTACCTTAGTATAATCAGCATCCTTGTATTTCAGGTCAGCAATCGCATCTTCAATTGCTTTTGCCATCTTGTCTACTTCAGATTGCTCCGTAATATTTTTATCACGAACAACAGCATTGACAGCGTTGTCTACATCAGAGAAATCTTTGTAGTCACCCTTGTTCAGTTTATTTGTCTTGGCAATAGCCTCATTGACCTTGTCATAGTTCGCATCCTTGTATTGCAGAGTAGCAATCGCATCTTCAATAGCCTTTGCCATCTTGTCTACTTCAGATTGCTCGGTAATGTTTTTACCACGAGCAACAGCATTGATAGCGGTATCCACAGTGGAGAAGTCCTTGTAGTCATCCTTATTCAAAGCATCCGCCTTCGTAATGGCTGCATCGACCTCGTCATAGTTCGCATCCTTGTATTGCAGAGCAGCAATCGCATCTTCAATAGCCTTTGCCATCTTGTCTACTTCGGATTGCTCCGTAATATTTTTACCACGGACAACAGCCTTGACAGCGTTGTCTACACCAGAGAAATCTTTGTAGTCATCCTTGTTCAGTTTATTTGCATTGGCAATAGCCTCATTGACCTTGTCATAGTTCGCATCCTTGTATTGCAGAGCAGCAATCGCATCTTCGATTGCTTTTGCCATTTTATCCACTTCGCTCTGCTCCGTAATATTTTTATTACGGTCAACAGCATTGATAGCGGTATCCACAGCGGAGAAGTTCTTGTAATCATCCTTGTTCAGTTTATTTGCTTTGACAATGGCTGCATCTACCTTAGTGTAGTCAGCAGGTAAATAAGTCATTGCTATGTTCTGCGTGTGCGTTGCTGTATCAGCTGTAATCGTGATGTTGCTGTTGTATGCCTTGCAATTATCGGCCGTTACTTCAATCTGATAGGTACCTGCCACTAAGTTGACCGGATTTGTTACTGCCTGACCATTCACCTTGACAGCCACATTGGTCAGTCCGTCAGGCGTTACAACGAAAGAAACTGGATAGACAGCCTTTGTGATAAAATGAACGTTTTTATAAAGTGCAAAGTACTGGGTACCGCTGGAAAGCAGATCGATTTCTGTCCCTTCAGAATCTACCGCCTTCGCATAAGTCAGCTGATAGTCATCTGCGATTACAGGTACACATTCATCAAAAATTGCAGGGATATTATTCTCGTTCGTATTCTTCGCATCAATCTCTGCCTCTTCTACGGTGAAAGTGCCATTACCCCCCCATCGGGTATTTGCTATCGGTAGTTACTTTAGCGCCGCCTTTGATCAGAATATCACCTTGTGTCCATATGGCAGCATCCGCAGTAGAGCTGCATTTTACCTCGCCGCCATCCACGGTCAGCTTGCCTTCCGTATACAACGCAGGATAATAGCTTGTTGCTTCCACCTCGGAATTGATGATTTCAATTTTGCCTGCGCCGTTTTCATCGCCCATATACACTGCGTTAAATTGTTCCGCACTTGAATTCAAAACAACTTCGCTGTCGTTTTTAACCTCCAGTTCCTTAGCATCTACAGCAGTATAATAGGAAGAAACCCTAACCTTTGCGCCATCTATGGAAATTTTTCCTTTATTGTAAGATATAATTCCGCTGCCCTCAGCAGATTTTATATCAAGCTCGGCACCTTCGGAGATGCTGATGTTGCCGTTGAGGGTATAAAGCGCATCCCACTTCACATCAATGGAAAGCTTACCGTCACCGATAATGTTGTAATTATCGCTGCTGCCGTCTGCAAAAATTCCGCCGCCGTTATCTAGTGTAATACTGTTTGTGCCGGAAAGCTGAATCGTCAGATCAGTGTCTCCAACCACTCTGATTCCGTATTTAGGACTTTCATCGCTTTTACCGCCATTGGTAATCGTAGCATTGTTCAGCGTAAGGGTCTTTGTATCCGAGTCATAACTTGCGGTTCCCTCTCCGCAGGCGATGGAGAGCTTTTCACTTGTGAACTGTTCGCCATTGACATACAAATTCAAATTCTGCGCAGTCTCAACGCACTTCAGTGTGAAGTATGCAGTGTTTCCCTTTCCGCAGTCATAGGTGTAGGTAACGATGTCCTTGTCATTATCTACAGTCAGCGTGTTTCCGCTGACTGATCCGCCATTCCAGCTGCTCGCCTTACTGACATCGAAGCTACCCGGCAGGGTGGAAAGGTCAAAGGTACGATTTTCGTCAAGAGCAATTTGATAAATGTTATTATCGCAGGTATAATCTATGCGCTTAAAATTCTTGCTAAGATCCAACGAGGTCAGCTGGTTATTATTGCAATTCAAGTTTCCCAACGCTCTATTGCTGACATTCAGCGTCATCAGTCGATTGTTCTTGCAGTCCAAGTGTTCTAACGCTGTATTACCGCTGACGTCCAGTGAGGTCAGTTGATTGTTATTACACCATAGTATATTCAATGCGTTGTTTTTGCTGACATCCAGCGAAGTCAGCTGGTTGGAATCACAGAACAGCTTCGTCAAGCTGGTATTTTTGCTGACATCCAGCACGGTCAGTTGGTTGCCATAGCAGGACAGATACGTGAGAGCTGAATTCTTGCTGACATCCAGCGAAGTTAATCGGTTTTCATTGCAGCTGAGCTTCGTCAATGCCGTAAAATGACCGATGCCCGTAAGATCACTGATTCCTCTGTTGTAGCAGTTGAGTTCTGTGACCGCAGCAATCTCCGCATCACTCAGACAGTCGTCTCCATCGATGTCATATTTTTCGGCAACAAAGCTGCGGAAATTTACGTCCGGAAAGTTGGTATCGTCAATAGCAACACCTGCGCTCTGAACGGCAATGCCATTTTCTCCGTCACCGTTCATCTGTGCTAGAGCTGCTTCGGATTGTGTATCCGGCATATCGCTGTTCTGCTTTTCCTGAGTTTTCTCTCCTTTTGGCTGGGATGTTTCATCTTCGGCTGCTGGTTCGACATATTTCCCACATTTTTCTGGTAAAGCACCCTTTGCGCCGCAGACAGGGCACTCTGCATTCATTGTTTCTTCCGTGCAAGTCGTTTCGCAGGTGCATTCAGGTGTTTCTTCTGTGCTGTCCTCGGCAAAAGCCGTGATTGGCACAAAATTGAGCACCATGCACTGAGCAAGCAGGATACTGAATAATCGTTTTTTCATCTAGTTTCCTCCATTTCGTTGTTCTTTGACAGCTTAAAATCGTATTTCATTTCCAGCATTGTAAACAGCTTATACATAACCTTTGTAGCAATTTCTTTAATATCCAGTGATTGAATAAAGGCAAGTACCTTTGCCTGTTCTTCCTCCGGTACACGATATACTCTCATTGATGCCGTCAAAAAGTGGCTGAGCTTGCGTTCCAATGGAAAATGAATATCACATTTTCTCGCCATATAGCTACGCATCAGTCCCGCTGTGCCGATTTCCATCTCGTAAAAGTCGCTCTCGGTATCATTGGGAAAATTTTCACCAAAAATCTGTTTCAGCTCTGCCGTGGTATGCAGGTAAATATATTCCGATGTGTCGGGCAGGGAATAGGCTTCAATGTAGATTTCCCGCAGGTTCTCATTCAGCTCGGTCAGAGTCAATTGGATTGCCGTTTCTACCGCATAGGCGTAAACTGGTGGAAGCTTGCTGTCTGCAATGCTTCTTGCCACGCCGAATTGTCCGCCGAACATCGTTTCGGTCAATTCCAGTAAAATTTTGTCCTTGGTAGGAAACAGATTCAAATAGCTTCCTCTTGCAACACCTGCTTCATCCACAATCTGACTGACAGAGGTGTTTTTATACCCCTGTTCCAGAAAGAGACGGACGCACACAGTCAGTATTTTCCTCTTTGTTTCACTGCTGTCTCTTCGCAAATATATCACCTCTCTTTAAATGTATTAGTACACATACTAATAATATCATAGCAAGTGCAAAAAAGGAAAGTAGAATTTGAAACTTTACCACCGTAAACTGTGACATTTCCGCAAGCGCTGGCTTCTTCCATAACTCACGAAACTTTATAACTACTTGAATACTACCCTCAATGGAAAAGCAGAAATTGAATTCTGCTTAGTTTAATAGGAGTTTTCTATCTCCAGGTTTTGTTGTATTTAAATCATACAATAATCCTTTTGGCATCTTATTCACAAACGGAACAATAGAACCACCATACTTGATTAATCCAGATCCTGTTGGTGCATTTGTAATGTATCCCATCTGTTCTTCTGAAATATTTAGAAGTCTAGCTAAATCTTCTCTATCGTTGGCGGATTGATTCAGCATGACAATGAATTCAGAGTTTGATAGCATGCTCGTTCCTTGTTGACTTGATAATAAATATTTTACATTTTGTGTAATACCCGTTGGATAGGCATCTCTTTTACGGAATTGTCTCCATGCAGAGGCAAAGAAGGTTGCACTTTCTTCATTTTCAAAAATGACATGGATTTCATCAATAAAGACGTGTGTACGTTTTCCTTTTCTCCAATTTTCATTGACACGGTTGATAATCGCATCCGTAATCACGAGTAATCCCATTGTTTTTAATTGTTTTCCTAAATTAAAGATGTTGAAAGAAAGAATTCTAGATTTGATATCTACATTGGTTTCATGGGCAAAGATATTTAATGATCCATTTGTAAATAATTCGAGTTTGATAGCTAATGATTTAGCTTCTGGTTCACTTTGTCCTAATAGCTTGTTGTATAGGTGCTTTAATGTTGGAATATAGTTGTTTTTCATGGCATCCTGATAAACCAAAGATACACAACGATCGATAATAGAACGATCAATAGGGGATATACCATCATGATTCGTATCTAACTGTTCAAATAAAGACATGATGAATTGAGATTTATCTGCAATGGCATTCCCACTATCTCCATATCCTTCTGACATATCCATGGCATTAATATAATCTTTACTGTTCGTTCCAATACGAATGATCTGTCCTTTCATCGCTTTAATGATTGGATCATATTCACCTTCCGGATCCGCAATAATAATATCGTCATTCGTAGACAGAATTAAGAATTCAATTTCTTCTTTCGTAAGAAAAGATTTACCTGATCCAGGAATACCCAATACAAAAGAGTTTGGATTTTGTAATAAAGCTTTGTTACAAAGAATCGGATTGTTGGTAATGGCATTCTGACCATACCAAATACCACCTTTCTGCATGATTTCATGGGCTCTAAAGGGAATAAATACAGCAGCACTTTCGGTAAGTAGGGTACGAGTGATATTGAGCTTGTTGACTCCAATAGGAAGGGCTGTCTGTAGGCCATCCAATTGTCTTTTCGAAAAGTATAATGTTTCTAATTCACAAACATATTTACGAGCAACAGCTTTTAATGTTTCCGTATCTTTATCGAGTTCTTCTAAAGAATCAGCAAGGTGTACAACTGTAATATTACAAAGCATCATTCTTTGATCTCGTACAATTAAATCATCCAAGAATTCTTTACATTCCTTACGTTGAAGTTCCATATCATAAGGGATAATGGCTGAAAAGTTATTATTTCGATTTTGTTTCATTTGCCAATCCGTTATGTTCTTTTCAACACCCAAGAATTTATTTTCTACTTCACGAACAGCTTCATCTGTAGGAATCGTAATAATGTCCATGGAATACATCAAGTTCTTATTTAAATCGCAAAGTTCGGATACAAACTCGTCTTTTAAAAAGCCTGGATAATTGCTTAAATAAAGAACTCTTCCATATTTACCATCAAATTCAAAATATTTGTTGTGGTATTTGCTCATTCTAGGTGTAATCAAATCTTTAAAGGAATGACCTTTTTTTGCTAAATCATTGATATCCAATGTAAATTCTTCTGTTTCATTACGATAAAAGTCATGCAGGATCTTTAATCGCTCTTCTGCATTGAGTTCAATACAAGAACTGCCTAGTCTTGCAAATAATGTGGAGAACTCTGTGGTAATACGTGAAAAGGTGAATCTTGCTTCATCAATGGAATTCTTGAATACAGTCACGGTAATGTACTTTTCCTGAATAATATCATCACTTTCTGATAACTTATCCAAAAGCATGTTGTTATATTCTTCTCTATATGGATCTAGTCCATCTTGTTTTAAAGGGATTAGGATATTCTTTTTGAACTTACGAATATCCACTTTTCGATTATTGATGGTAATCTTAGTCATTACAGAAGAATCAAAAGAATTTAATAGATCACTGTAACTTAGAAACAAGTTATTTTTATCTTCACCAGAAGCAATTTTATAGTTGATATCTAAGAATCTGTAACTCTTTGTATATTTGTTTCCACAACGAAAAATACCATCCTTGTAGATGGTATCCACAGGAATGGTATCTTGAACATATTTAGGAATGTTTATTTTTTCTTTGTTTAGCTTTTTCAATCTTTCATAACTTTTTATCATGAACTATAGACTCCTTTCGAGATTGATTAATGATTGAATTGAATATTTCTTCATATAAATCAAATGGTTTATTGATTAGATTGGTTGAAGATAAAAGAAATGAATACAGTGCCGTTTTCACAATATCTTCGGTATACATTCCTTGAAAACGAATAAATCCAAATGCTGCAAATGGTGCAGCACCAAGCATACACAACCAGCTTGTCATTTCTGTACCTAATCGATCTTTACATAAAAAATACAAACCACACGCAATAATACAGGCAATGATAGAAAAGATGCTTTGTCTAAGGGATAATCCAAAGAAAATACTTTCCGTATAATCTCTTATTTCTTTGTTGATTTTGATTTCAAAATTAGATTTCATCAGCAAAATCCTCATGAATAACATCTAATGGAATAGACGATGCAAATAAGATGTTATCAATAGGAATAACCATCTTTCCACCATCACGACGAACAATGATTTTATCTTTTTCATGTT
>ERZ780167.3683-NODE-3683-length-10719-cov-13.206208_pt1 | contig 10719 bp, 7 predicted proteins | sample MGYA00510982_ERZ780167 | MGnify/ENA primary metagenome ERZ780167 (study PRJEB29588, sample SAMEA2146107) | human gut metagenome | biome: human gut; feature: human-associated habitat; material: faeces | place: Denmark | collected 2008/2010 ... | reverse complement strand
AATATGAACCAACTCATGTTTGGATTGTCCAATCCAAGTGCCTCTCCCGACCATGGCTATTATGGTGTTACGGACATCGTTATAGCCAAATCAAATGTCAGTTATGTCATAAAAGACGCGATGCACCGTATGCTTGCAGAATTGACCATCATCATTGAAGGTGTACCTGAAAATACAGCAATAAGCGGTAAGGTTCTGAATGGCGCAACTGGACTCCTGCCCTTGCATAAAAATGAGGATGGAACATTCGGGACTACCACCTATACAAAGGAAGAATGTGACATACCTTTGGGAATCGCAGCGCAAGACAAGAGGTTGATAACAGAAACCTTGCGCTTGATGCCGACAGCCAATGGCTTTCTTACCACCCGGCTGTTTATACAGCTGATTGCTCCTAATGGAACTGTTAGCAACTACGACATCGAAGCCCCAATCATGAAGTCTGGTGGCAAGTACAAGATAAACTTGGAATACGGGGAGATGAAACCTTACATGTATCTTACGAGTATGAAGATAGATGACTGGACTGAAGGCTGGGTATATCGTGGTGAAATTCTGAATCCTGAAGATTAAGCGATCCTCTCATTTAAGCAAGAATCAAAATAAGAATATAAACATAAAAATAGTAAAAGACAATGAAAAAGAAAACTTATCTCTTTGCCCTGATGACAATGGCTTTGACATTGGGCAGTTGTTCTGACAACGAGAATGGTATCGGAAGCGAGACCTCCAAGTACATCACCGTTTCTACCAGTATCAACAATATGACACGTGTAGCCACAGATGCAAAAGGCGGTCAAACCTTTGAGGAGGGTGATGAAATCAGTGTGTATGCCTGGACAGGTGCCCCAACTGTAGCCCCTGAGACAAGCGAACGAGTAGTGAACAACGCCATCAACAAGTTGACTAACGGTTCATGGGTATCCACTCCACAGATGCTGTGGAAGAACAACCGTGACAAGCATTATTTCATCGGTGTCTATCCTACAGCAGCAATATCCGACCTTACCGCTGGAGAATATACATTCGATGTGACGAAGCAAACTGAAAGCGACCTCTTGGTGGCTGTCAACCCAGACGGCTTATCCTATAGTGCCGATGCCCAACAGACAGTACCTCTTACCTTTACCCATGTAATGGCAAAACTTGTGGTGAACCTTACCTATAAAAATCAATGGGGAACAGAGGGACCTACCGTAGATAAGGTAGCTGTAGTCAATGCCGCAAAAAAAGCAACCGTCAATTATCTGACCAAGGTTGTCACCCCATCTGCTGTAGCAGAAGATAAAGCTGACTTCGATATGCCGGTTTTAACTGCCAACAAGAAATATGCTTCCATCATCATCCCGCAGGATGGTGTTCAGAAGATTATCATCACTATTGGTGGCAAGGACTTCATCTACGACAATGGCACACCTTTCAAGTTTGAGAGTGGCAAGATTACCACCATCAACCTGGAGGTAGGACGTGACCAGGTGATTCTCGACGAAGTGAAGATTTCTAATTGGACAGAGGGTAGTACCTTCGGTGGCGAGGCTTTAGATTAAAATCGGAGTTTTTTCAGATAGATAAGATTATAACGTAACATTTAAAAATAGAACGATTATGAAAGTAATCAAATTTTTCGCAATAACAGCTATGGCTGCAGCCATAATTACCAGTTGCTCTAACGAGGACGAACTGTCACAGAGCAATTATCCAAGTGATAACATCATCCGCGTTACTGCAGGAGTGAACAATGCCAAGACCCGTGCTGAGGGAGCAGGCACTCCACTGGAGAATCCTTTATCACTGACCGTGGTGAATAAGAATGCACCGAAATATACCTATGTTGATCAGGAATTCTCAAAGACTTCTGGCGACTGGGCTTGCTCAGAGACTCTGCTTTGGCAGAAATCCGATGCTCTTGTAGATATCGTGGCTTTTGCTCCGGCTCAACAAGGAAAATTCAATGGTGTTTATGATAATGGAAGTATCCAGCCTATAGCTTATAGCGTGGCTGACGACCAGTCTACATCGTCTGCCAATAACGACTTGCTGTACTATTATGCAAAAGACTTCAACCCTGGCGAAAGTCTCGACAAAGGGAAGCTGAAAATCCAGTTCAACCATGCTTTCTGTATGATTGACATCAACGTGACTTTGGGAACCGAGTTCAACAAGCCTGAGGTTCTTAAAGAATCCCCTATCGTAAAGGTGACCTTAGGAGGAACCAAAATTGCGGCAAATGTAAATGTTACAAACGCTGCTAGTGTCGTAACAGCCAGCGGAGAAGCTGCCGACATTACCACCACCAAAGGTATCTTCACCAAGGCTGAAAATGCAGACAAGAAAGCAGATCCAGAAGTTAACGCCATCTCACGCTTCTCTTGCATTGCCATCCCACAGACGGTTGGAGCCAACACCTTCAAGGTGTCTTTGATGACTGCCGGCAAGCGCTATGAATGGACTTCTGCAGCCCCTGTCGAGCTGCAGAGCGGCTACAGATATACCCTCAATCTTAGCATGGGTAATGATGTGGTATTGTTGAAGGGTGGCAGCATCACCGCTACTCCATGGACAGAAATCACTAGTGACAAGCCTCTTGAGACAGACTAAAGAATATGAACTTAAAATAGAACAACTATGAAATATCAGAAGATATTGGGTCTTGTAGCAACAGCCGGCTTATTGCTGGCTGGTTGCGCTACAGATTCCGACAACAGTAATACATGGCTCAGCGACCCGAATGCCGTTCATGTATCGGCTTCGGTGGGCAGCATCTTCACCCGAAGCAATCCGGCTGCAGCAGATGAAGCCGGACAGAAGAGTTTTAATACTGGTGATGTGATGGGTGTCAGCAATAATGGGACATCGATCACCTATACCTACAATAAAGGCACCAACGACTGGCAGCCAGGTAATGGAAGTTATCTGGTATGGGATGCTAGCGACCTCAAATTCCAGTGCTGGTATCCTGCTGATGGCAAGAATACCTTCAACAAAGGCTATATCCAGGAAGACCAGAGCAGTACAGAGGCGATTGCGAAATCAGATTATATGAAGGCAGAAGTAACCAACCTTACAGAAATTCCTGGTAACCGCCAACTTGATGTGGCATTGGTGCGCAAGACTGCCCGTCTGATTCTCAACATCCAGAGTTTCAATGACCAGTTTGATGCCAACACCACCAAGGTCAACCATATCCGCATCGCAAGCAAGGCATCTACTGATGCCAGCGAATCATCTATCGTCAACATCAAGCCTTTGCAGAATGGCGAGGGTGGAAAAGGCACAACCTATACTGCCTTGGTGATGCCAGGAACTATCGAGGCAAACCTCTATTTCTCAACAGATGAAGCCACCGAGACTCCGCTCGTTGTCAAGACAGGAGCCTTGGAAGCCGGCAAGAGCTATACCTACAATCTTATTGTGGGTAAAAACAAGGTGACTATAGGTAATGTTACTGTGGCTGAATGGGGAACTGATAAGATTGATGGCGGAAAGGCAGAAGAATATATCCCATACGTCACCTTTACGGCAGCAGGAGAACAGACGTTTAAGATGAAAGGCTATGGTGGTTATACCATTTCCAAGCTTGAATATTCCGTGAATTTCGGAGAGTGGACAGAAGTAAAGGCTAACGAAGGCGTTACTTTTGGTGGACAAAATGGCGGTCTCCGCTTGCGTGGTAAGAATGTTAATGGTACAGCATCAGCTTCCGTTTATAGCTACTCTACCATTATCTTTACTAAAGATGATGTAAAGGTAGCATGCACAGGTGATATCCGCACGCTGTTGGATTGGGAAAACTATAAGACTGTCAATACAGGAGAAGCACGATTCTATCACTTGTTTGAGAATTGTAAAGCATTGACCTCAGCTCCAGAATTGCCAGCTAAGACTTTGGCGAATTATTGCTATAACGAAATGTTCGCAAATTGCTCATCTCTCGAGGTTGCTCCAGAGCTGCCTGCCAAGGAATTGAAGGATGCATGCTATAACGAAATGTTCGCAAATTGTACAAGTCTCACGTCTGCCCCAGAATTAAAGGCTACAGAGTTAGTAGGAGACTGCTATTATAGTATGTTCTATGGTTGTACAAAATTGTCAACCGTCACTATGTTGGCACCAGGCGACAAAATTTCGGAAGCAACTGATTGCTGCTATGATTGGTTGTATAATGCCGGAACCGACGAAACCGTAAGTTCTCGTACACTCAAAATACAAGATAAGGCGGCTTATGATGTGTTGGAAAACCAAAGTAATCTTCCAGCCAACTGGCAGATAGGCGACAATTGCACCGTTCTTAATAAAGACGGCAATGCAATAACAGAATAATAGATCTTTCACAAGTGGCATCCTGCCGTCCCCGAAGGGGGCGAATGTGAATAACCGCGGGTGGAATGACCGAAGGGAATGGAACCTGCGGATAGCTGACACACTCTCTCTAATCGTCCCCAAAGGGGGCGAACAGGAGCAAGACTGGATGCGGTTCGCCCCCCTTGGGGACGCTTTTTCCTTCCATAGGATTATCCGCAGGTTCCATGACCTCCGGCCATTCCACCAGCGGTTATTGAAAGTTGGCCCCCTTCGGGGACCGGAAGTTACTTGCGAAACTTCAACGAAATAATAATCGGCTTATGCCCCCACTCTGCTGGGGGCATGGCCCATAACTCTAAAAACATAGCGAGATGAAAGCAATACAATTTTTCGCAATAACGGCATTGGGTGCCGCCCTGTTTGCCAGTTGCTCCAACGAGGAGGAACTGGCAACGGGCAGCTATCCTAGCGACAACCTCATCCGTGTTACTGCCGGAGTAAACAACGACATGACACGCAGCGATGAGGCGGCTACTGCATTGAACAAGAATTTCTCGCTGACTGTGGTGAACCAAACGAATGATAAATACAGTTATGCCAACGAGATCTTCTCTTTGAACGGCGGCACCGAATGGACATGCAGCAACAAACTGTTGTGGCAGAATTTAACAACCCCGGTTGAAATCGTGGCATTGTATCCCGCAACGGCTGCCAATACATTCTCCGGCGTGTACTCAAAAGAGAACAAGAGCTACGGCACGATTACTTATGGCGTAAACTCCGATCAGAGCACACCCGATGAGGCTAACGACCTGCTCTTATATCATAACGCCAATTTCGTACCGAAGAATGATCTGAAAGAAGAAAAACTGAATATCCAATTCAATCATACCTTCTGCCGGGTAGATATCGAAGTAACCATCGGCTCCGAGTTCAATGCAACCAATGGTCTTGCAGAAAATCCTATCCAAGGAATCAGGATAGAAGGAACAAAGATTGCTGCTGATATCAATTTAGCCTCAGCATCTCCTACCATTACCGCAAAAGGAGATGCAACCAGCATCACCCCTACCCCAGGCAATTTCACCCCGGCAGCCAGTGCAGCGAATCAAGCCGTAGCCAGATATTCCTGCATAGTGATTCCGCAAACCGCCGACTTGAACATTGTGCTGCATACCAGCGACAGGGAATATGAATGGACTGGCACAAAGATGAAGTTGGAGAGCGGCAAACAATATACCCTGCAGCTGAACATGACCAATAAGTCGGCAACGGCAAGGAAGTTCATCCTCAGAGAGAGAAAGTGAAAAGATAACGCAAAAAGAGACAGAACATGAACAAGACGATAAAACTCCTTTGTACATGGGCAGCCGGACTGCTCCTGGCAGGATGCAGTTCGGAAGCTGATATGGAAAAGCTGATGGATTGGCAAAGCAATCCCGATGCCGTACACTTCACGGCATCGGTGAATAATGCCACCACCCGAACCAATCCTGCTGCAACAGATGATGCCCAGACGAAATTCAACGAGAACGACCAGGTTACCGTGTCCAACAATGGTAACCAGGCCGACTATGCCTATAACGGAACATCATGGGTTCCTGCCGAAGCTGATAAGTATCTGTTATGGGACAGATCCAACCTGACCTTCAACTGCTGGTATCCTGCCGGTGGCAATAACACCGCCACCGTAGGTTATCTGACTGCAGACCAAAGCTCAGCGGAACTCATGGCGAAGTCTGATTATATGAATGCGAAGAAAACTCTCCAATCAGCCGATGAAGCTCTCAACTTCAATCTAGAGCGCAAGACAGCCCGCCTGGTTCTCAAAATCAGCGGATTAATAGATGTGTCTGGAACCATCAAGCACGTTCGCATCGTCAGCAAGGCTTCAACGGCAGCGGATGAAACACAAACCATCGACATCACGCCATTAACCAGCGGAGAAGGTGGCATTGGTAGTACCTATACTGCCCTTGTAGCCCCAGGCGAAGTAGTTGCCAAGTTCTATTTCACCGATAATATGAGCGATGCAAAACCTCTTACGATGACAACAAACGTCACCGCAGCTGGCAACAGCTATATCTATAACCTGAATGTAATCAAAAGAACGAAAATTGAAGTAACAGGAATCACAGCAGGGCCATGGACTGCCAACGGAACTACGACAGGCGATATAACCCCAATTCCATACGTCACCTTTAAGGCAGATACTGAGCAGAAGTTTAAGATGACAACCCAAAATTACAGCATCTCAGGGCTTGAGTATTCTGTGAATGGTTGTGACTGGAAAGATGTCGAGGCAGACACAGAAGTTCCCTTCGGTGGAGAAAATGGCACACTCCGCTTGCGTGGCACAAACCAAAATGGTACTGCAACAAGCACGGTAAACTACTCTACCATCAAGTTTACTGTTGCCAATGTGAATGTGGCATGTACGGGTGATATCCGCACGCTGTTAGACTGGAAAATCTATACAACAGTTGATACCCAAAATGCCAGATTCTGTTATTTGTTTAAGGATTGCGTAGCTTTGACCTCTGCCCCAGCATTGCCTGCAACAAATTTAGCAGATAAGTGCTACGCAAGTATGTTCAAAGGTTGCACAAATCTTGAAACTGCCCCAGCATTACCGGCTACATACTTAGCAGGCTACTGCTATTTTTATATGTTCGCTGATTGTAAAAATCTCAATACAGCACCAGAATTGCCGGCTACACACTACTTAGCTCTTTTTTGCTATTACGGAATGTTCCAAGGCTGTAGTTCGCTTCAAAAGGCACCAGATTTGTCGGCTACAGACTTACGATATAACTGCTACACTTATATGTTCTGTAATTGCACAAACTTGACATCTGTCACGATGTTGGCACCAAGCGACCAAATCTCAGGAGATTACTTCACAGATTGGTTGAAGAATGCAGGAACAAAGGAAGGAATAACCCGCACTCTCAAAGTAAAAGATCCGAGTGCCTATAATAAATTGAAAGACGAAGGTGTTCTTCCCACAGATTACTGGCTGAGAGGGAAATGTATGGTGGAATGGTAATTCGATGTAAGTGATAAGTGATTATTGATTAGAACTTAGAAAATAATGGGACTTTGACCAGGCGTCCCGGCGGATTTGAAATCCGCCGTAAAAAAAGGTTCGACCTATTAAAACCGGGGGATTTGTAATCCCCCAACACAACAAAAGGGAAAGCATTCTCCTTTGCTGCGGATTACAAATCCGCAGAGCCTAAATAGGTTAGGACATTTTTTAACGCCGGATTCCAAATCCGGCGAAACGCCTAACGGAAAGGTAAAGGGTAGAAGCAATATTTGCCCCACACGCCCTGAAGGGGCAGAAGCTCCTAGCCCAGGGCAACACCCTGGGTATACATCGCAATCAGCCTTGCGCCCTGTAAGGGCAAAAGCTTTATAAACAATAATAATATGAGAACAATGAAAATAATGAAACGAATGATGGGGCTCGCAGCAGCCATTCTGGCGCTGTCTGCCTGCTCCGAGTCAGAAGACCTCCTCTCTGCGTTCCACAGCGACCCTAACGCTGTGCGCATCACTGCGCAAGTAGGTAAAGCATCTGCCGATGGCTTCACCCGCAGCAATCCGCTGGGCGCTACTGAAGCTGACCAGAAGAAGTTTAAAGAAGGTGATATGATCAGCGTCAAGGCAGATGGCCAGGATGCCGTAACCTATCAGCTTTACGGCGATGAATGGCAGCCGCAAGGCGGCAAGTTCCTGAAATGGGAAAGCAATGAGATGAATTTCACCGCCTACTACCCTGCAACGTTCGATGGCAACCTCGACAAAGTCATCCTGCCTAAGGAATATGATGAGGCTACACTTGCTGCCAACGACTTCATGTCGTATAGCGGCAAGCAAAGCAATACCAAAGGCAATCAACTTACTCTCACCATGAATCGCATGATGGCGAGAGTGGTAGTAGAGATTGATGGTTTCAACGACCAGTATGCCGGAGCTACAGTCAATAGCATCAACAGCCTCAGCATCTGTGGTATAAAAGCGTATAAGCACACCGATAATAAGTTCTATGCCCTTATCAAGCCATGCGATGCCCAAAGCTCCGCAACCTTCATCTCTCTTGATGTAGCAGAAGGAGCAAGCAAAACAACAACAGAAACGCTTACTGGCATCCCTGAACTTACAGCCGGCAAGAGCTACACCTATCAGCTCACCGTGGGTAAGAACAAGGTATCTGTTTCCGGTATCACCGTGAAAGATTGGCAAACGGGAAATATTACAGGCGGAAATACCGATGTAAAAGACAAGACTCCTTATGTCACATTCTCTGCTCCTGCCGAGCAGACGTTTAAGATGGTATGCTATGGTGGTTATAAAATTTCCAATCTTCAATATTCCGTAAACTTCGGGGACTGGAAAGAAGTAAAGAATGGCGAAGGCGTTACTTTTGGTGGACAAAAGGGCGGTCTACGCTTGCGTGGAAAGAATGTAAAGGGCACTGCAGAAGATTTAAGTAAATATTCAACTATCACTTTCGCCTATGATGAAAAAAATGTAGATAATCCTAATAATGTAAAGGTGGCATGTACAGGTGATATCCGAACGTTGTTGGATTACAGTAACTACAAGAATGTTAATACCTCACAAGCCTGTTTCGCTAATTTGTTCAATCATTGCTGGGTATTGACTTCGGCACCCGATCTGCCTGCTACAGAATTAGCTTTTAGTTGCTATGCCAATATGTTCTATTGGTGTCCTTACCTTCTGAATGCCCCAGAGTTGCCTGCAACAAAATTAAATACCCAGTGCTACCAGAACATGTTCTGGGGATGCACCAGACTTACAAAAGCGCCAAAACTGCCAGCTACAAAATTAGCTTTTAGTTGCTATAATGGAATGTTCATGTATTGTTTTTGGTTACAGGAAGCACCAGAGTTGCCGGCAACAACGTTGGCAGAGCAGTGCTATATGGACATGTTCGCTTACTGCTATTTAAAAAAAGCTCCAAAACTGCCAGCTACGGAATTGAAGTCGCGTTGTTATACTACAATGTTTAGCAACTGCGTAAAACTTAAAGAAGTACCGGAGCTACCAGCTACAAAATTAGCTGAATTCTGCTATGCTTCAATGTTCGCAGGATGCACCGCACTTACCAAAGCCCCAAAACTGGCGCCAGCTGAAACAGTAGCTAAAAACTGCTACAGGCTAATGTTCGACGGTTGTACGGAACTTACAGACGCTCCTGAGTTGAAGGCTACAACGTTGGCAGAAAGTTGCTATGAATATATGTTCAACGGTTGCTCAAAGTTGGCTTCTGTCTCTATGCTGGTGCCAAGCACAGCAATCAAATCAACGAAGGATTGTGTTAATGGCTGGTTACAAAATGCAGGAACAAGTGCCACTTCCCGCAAACTTAAGCTTCTGGACAAGAACGCTTATGATGCGACGAAAGCGCAGCTCCCTACCGAATGGCAGATAGGCAATTGCACCGTTCTTGATAATGCCGGCAACGAAATAAAATAATAATAATCGACTATGCCCCCACTCTGCTGGGGGCATAGCCCATAACTCTAAAAACATAGCGAGATGAAAGCAATAATAATACATGATAATGTTTTCGCTTATTGTGACAAACTTGAGTCTGTTTATGTTCCAAATGTAACGTTAATTGAAGGACGGGCTTTCAGCAACTGCAGTCGTCTCACTAAAGTAGAGTTAGGAAATATTCTAAGAGCGGAAGATGATATTTTTAGAAGAACTGTCACCGAAAATATATCCTTGACATTGTCTGCTGACCAAAAAAAGATGGAGAATAATGGAAGATGGACCCCAACTTCTACTGATTACAAGGATAGTCAAGACCACAGGAACTGTGAATTTCTTGGTCTTAGATTCAGATCCATCAAATGTGGAGATGTTACCTACTAAAAAATCAGGGAATTAAAGATATAGTATAAACTCCAAAGCTGGGCAGGAGTATAAGTTGCTCAGTAAACATAGTCACCCGCACTTCACGGGAAACGACAAGGGTCTATATGCCACGATGAACAGGTGGCGTATAGACCCTTGATTATATGGTGATAATCATAATCTACATCTCCGCTTTCAGCAGCTTTATCTCCTCTGCCGTCAGCCCCGTCATATCCATGATAGACGCTTCATCCATACCCTTTGCCAGCATCTTCCTGGCAATTTCAAGGCTTCGCTGGTTCATGCCTTCTTCTATGCCTTCAGCTCTACCTTTCTCCATGCCTTTCTCCATGCCTTTTTCCATACCTGCTTCCATTCCTTTCTGGTATCTGTCATCCAGAAGGGTTCTTTCAACACTTACCGAATCCCAGAATTTATCATAGGCTCTGAGTTCGGCATCAGTAAAACCGGAAACTTCAAGATCTTCTACGGCTTTTCCAATCTCTGGGTCATTGAGCAGGT
>ERZ780167.3675-NODE-3675-length-10741-cov-3.428037_pt1 | contig 10741 bp, 7 predicted proteins | sample MGYA00510982_ERZ780167 | MGnify/ENA primary metagenome ERZ780167 (study PRJEB29588, sample SAMEA2146107) | human gut metagenome | biome: human gut; feature: human-associated habitat; material: faeces | place: Denmark | collected 2008/2010 ... | reverse complement strand
CTGAATGCCTGCTTCGTGGACGTGGGTTACGAGAAAGACGCTTTTCTTCATTATCTGGACCTGGGTCCTCAATTTAACTCGTTAGAGAAGTACGTAAAGCAAACTTTAAGCGACAAGAAGAAGCTGAATCCCATTACCAAAGCAACCATACTTCCCGACCTTGAAAAGGACGGAACGGTTTCCAACACACTCAAGGTGGGACAAGAAGTAGTGGTGCAAATTGTCAAGGAACCTATCTCTACCAAAGGGCCGCGACTGACTTCCGAACTTTCCTTTGCCGGAAGATACCTCGTGCTGATTCCCTTCAATGACAAGGTTTCCGTATCACAAAAAATTAAATCGAGCGAAGAGCGCGCACGCCTCAAGCAACTGTTGATGAGTATCAAGCCGAAAAACTTCGGCGTCATCGTCCGCACCGTGGCCGAAGGAAAACGTGTTGCCGAGCTCGACGGAGAGCTTAAAGTATTACTGAAACATTGGGAAGATGCCATTACAAAAGTACAGAAGGCCACCAAATTTCCGACACTGATTTACGAAGAAACCAGCCGTGCCGTAGGACTGTTGCGCGACTTGTTCAATCCTTCCTTCGAAAACATCCACGTGAACAACGAGGCTGTGTACCACGAAATCAAGGATTACGTAACCCTCATCGCCCCTGAACGGGCAGGAATTGTGAAGCTGTACAAAGGTCAACTCCCCATTTACGACAATTTTGGTATCACCAAACAAATCAAGTCGTCATTCGGCAAGACCATTTCATACAAAAGTGGTGCCTACCTGATTATTGAGCATACTGAGGCGCTTCACGTAGTAGACGTGAACAGCGGTAACCGCACCAAGAATGCCAACGGGCAGGAGGCCAACGCACTGGAAGTGAATCTGGGTGCAGCCGACGAACTGGCACGCCAGCTCAGACTAAGGGATATGGGTGGTATCATCGTGGTGGACTTCATCGACATGAATGAAGCCGAAAACCGACAGAAGCTTTACGAACGTATGTGTGCCAACATGCAGAAAGACAGAGCACGTCACAACATCCTGCCGCTCAGTAAATTCGGACTGATGCAGATTACACGCCAGCGTGTACGCCCGGCTATGGATGTAAATACGACGGAAACCTGCCCCACCTGCTTCGGTAAAGGCACCATCAAATCGTCCATCCTCTTTACGGACACCTTAGAGAGTAAGATTGACTACCTGGTCAACAAATTGAAGATAAAGAAATTCTCGTTACACATCCACCCGTACATCGCAGCCTACGTCAATCAGGGACTCGTCTCCTTGAAACGGAAGTGGCAGATGAAGTACGGATTCGGTATCAAGATTATTCCAAACCAGAAATTAGCATTCCTGGAATATGTATTCTACGACCTGCAAGGGGAAGAGATAGACATGAAGGAAGAAATCGAAATCAAATAAAAAAGACGGCGAAGGGTATTTATCTTCGCCGTCTTTTTTAGCTCTTGCTTTGGGGGAGCTCTCCCCAAACATGCCTTTCGTTATAAAGCCAAACGATAGATTTCCCTGCAATCAGTCATGGTCAGCTTCACGTAGTTGCCAAGCAGTTCGCCTTTATTGCGCCGCAGACTGACGAGCATACGGTCTATATCGGGATGCTCGATACCCAACTCCTTAAAGCTAACCGGCAAGCCCATGTAACGGAAAAAGTGTTTCAGTCGGGCAGTACCTGCCAAAGCCATCTCTTCCAAATCTTCGGACTTGGGTATATCAAAAACACGATGGGCAAACTGGGCTATCTTTGCCGGATTATGTTCTGCCATAAAAGCCATCCAGGCAGGGAAGATTACAGCCAAGCCGGCACCGTGGGCTACATTATAGATAGCACTGATTTCATGTTCCAGTGCATGGGATGCCCAGTCTTCCTCACGCCCTACCCCACAAGTTCCGTTATGCGCCACAGTGCCGCACCACATAATGTTGGCACGCGCGGCATAGTTGTCCGGTTGCTGTTTCACCCGGTAAGCTTCTTTAATGATAGCTGTCAAGGTGCCTTCACAAAGCCGGTCGCTGATTTCCACATCCGGTGTATTCGTGAAGTAACGCTCCATGATGTGGGCCATCATGTCGGCAATGCCACAAGCCGTCTGATAAGCCGGGAGGGTGTAGGTCAGTTCAGGATTCATGATGGAAAATACGGGACGCAAATGCTCGGGGGCACAGAGACCCAGTTTTTGGAGTGTCTCTGTCTTGGTAATTACCGTATTGCCCGAACCCTCGCTTCCGGCAGCCGGGATAGTCAGCACCACGGCTACTTTCAACGCTTTCTCCACCTTGGCACGACCGATAAAGAAATCCCAGAAGTCCCCATCATAGAGGGCTCCGGCAGCAATGGCCTTTGCCGTATCTATGACCGAACCACCTCCCACAGGAAGCATCATATCCACCTGCTCACGACGGCAAAGCTGAATACCTTCGTACACCTTACCGTCAATGGGATTGGGCTGGACACCTCCCATTTCGCAATAAGCCACACCGGCTTCCTGCAAGTATTGCTTCACTCTATCCAGCAGACCACTCCGTACAACAGAACCGCCTCCATATACTATCATCACTTTTTGTGCACCATACTTACGCGCCAATGCACCGACTTGCACTTCAGTATTCTTGCCAAAGACAAACTCTGTAGGACTATAAAAAACAAAATTATTCATTGTATACCTTATTTAATGTATCGACTGTATCTTTCAAAGAAGCGTCCGAACGCTCCCCACTTCATCAGTCCTTTCTCAAAAACAAAAATACCCAGCAATGCACAAGAGATGCCCAGCATCACATCAATCAGATAATGGTGTCCCGAATAGACAGCCGTCCACCAGATACCGACCATAATCACCGCAAACAACGCTATCAACCACTTTTTGCTGCGGTCCATAACCGCGTAGGCCAAAGCCACCACCATATAGGCGGCATGGAGCGAGGGCACTGCTGCAAATACATTGGCATTCCTTCCGTAAATGGAGTTGAAGATGGAGCATCCCAGCAATTCGTCAAAACGTCCTAAGCCGGCCACATTGCCCGGAGTGTCGAGTATCGGCTCGAAACCATAATTCATGGCATACCAGGGCGGAGCAGCGGGATGGATGTAATAGCCGGCAAAACCGATGAGATTAACCAGCAGGAACACCATCGCAAAACGAAGATATACCTTACGGTCACCCTTCAGATAGAGCCACAACCCGAATGCAATGGGAACCGGTACCCAACAGAGATAGAATATCCCGGCAAAGAAATCGGCAACAGGACAATGGTTCAAAGCAAAATACTCACAAGGGATAAGGACAGCACCGTCTACAGACAAGCCAAAAAGGGATTTTTCTGCCTCATAAAGTCCTTTTACATCAATGGGATTCACCTGGTAATTGGGATATACGCGCATCCAGTCATACGAAATGCCGAATATGAAAAACGGCAACAGCGCCACTGCCAACTTACGGGTTGTCTGTCCGGCAAAGAACAATACCAAAAATCCCCCCGCCATCAGGAAATGTTCCGGACGAAGCCCGATACAGACCGCTGTCAGAATCAGGAAAAACGCTGTGATGACAATCACCAGCACCGCCTCTCTCACAGAGGGAAACAAACTATTTTTCATTCCTTGTCTTTCAGTAGTTTATAGCAATGCGCCAAGCGGGCAAATGCCGTCAAATTCGCCAATATTGCAATCACTGCCATAGGCACAATTAGTATCAGCATCGGGTCGAATAAAGTACAATCACCAAAGATACCGCAGAACATGGCACCGAGGGCAGTCAGCACAACGCGTTCGGGGCGCTGCATGAAACCCACTTTACACTCCAGCCCCAAACCTTCGGCACGGGCACGCACGTAACTCACCATCAGCGAACCTATCAGCGCAATGAATGTAATGATGGAGCCCCACAAATAGCCTTGCAGCATCAGGTAATAGAAGATGCCGAACAATGTCACGAGCTCGCTGTAACGGTCGAGTACTGAGTCGTAGAGCGCACCGAAAGTAGAACTCATTTTACCCACGCGTGCCACACGTCCGTCCATCATGTCAAACAACCCGGCAAAGAGCACAATACCGCCTCCCCAGCCTACATAGGCCAGTTCACCACTCTTGTACACCCCGGCATACACAAACAAGGCAGCCGCCACGATATTCAGCACCAGCCCCGTAGTCGTAATAAAGTTAGGCGTAATGCCAATTCTAATCATACCATGCACCACAGGATTGATAATCTTGTATATCACCTGCTGCAACCAATCTCTATAATTCATATTCGTCTTTTTTGTTCTCTAAATAATGTTTCAGAAAGCCTTTTATATTGTGATTACGATAAACGAAAAAACGTTGCAGATGGTAGTTCCAAAAAAAAGCTACCAGCACTGCTACAATTATCTTTGACAGAATAAATACATTGTCTATATAATATCCCAACAGCCCATTGACCCATGTCATGCCCGTAAGCCACTCGGTCAGTGCAAAAGTGCCCCAGGTATTCAGTATAATGCTGCCTCCCCAGACAAAGAGATATTTCACGGCAACATGCGTTTTCTTACAGTCTTCGGCATGGAACACCCATCCGTAATTAATGGCACAGTTTACAATGCCTCCTACCACGGAACCCGTGAATGTGGCATAAAGATAAAAAACAGCAAAAGCCTTTACCAGAAGGATAGTCACCAGAAAATCGACAAAGCTTGCGAATTGCGCAGAAATCTGGGCCTTGAAGAAGATCCAGACAGAATGGCGCCACGACACACCTTTGCCATTTGATTTCAACTGATTATCCATCTTGCCACAATCAAAATTATAAATCCGTAGACTCCAGACAGAATATCGTCCATCATTACCCCGATTCCACCCGGCAGACTTTCCATACGGCGAATGCCCAAGGGCTTGAATATATCAAACAAACGGAACAAGACAAATGCTCCCAATGCATACCATACATGTCCGGCGGGCGCCGCAAGCAAGGCAATCCACACACCGACCATTTCATCGACCACCACGCGCGAAGGGTCTTCGCCCCAAGATGCCTCCAGGCGGTTAGCAGCCCAGATACCGGCAAGTGTAAATACCAAAATCAATGCTACTGTCAGCCACAAAAGGCAGGCACTTGAAACCAGATAAGACAACCCGAACCAGATAAGCGTAGCCAGCAAAGCTCCCGCAGTGCCGGGTGCAAAAGGAGAAAAGCCCGAGCCAAAGCCCGTACCGATAATGACTGGGAGGAGGGAGGGTTTCTTCATCAAAAAAGTAATGAGGTGATAAATGCGATAAAAACGGTAAAGTGATAAATGCAATAAAGTAATAAAAGTGATAAAGTGGTAAAGTGCTATCACTCTATCACCTTACCACCTTATTTCTATCACCTTATCACTGTTTTTTTAATCCAAATAACTTGGTGCAGTTTCGCCCACCATGTTGCGGAGAGTCTCTTTCACCATGCGCCATTGCTGGAACAAATCGTGTACCGGCTCATGCTCGAAATCGTGCATCGGGCTCTTGCAGAAGAAGGACAGCCACGTCTGGATGCCGCACATACCTGCACGTAATGCCAAATCACTGAAAATAACCAAGTCGAGCGCGATGGGAGCAGCAAGAATGGAGTCACGGCACAGGAAGTTAACCTTGATTTCCATCGGATAGCCCATCCAGCCGAAAATATCGATGTTGTCCCATGCTTCCTTGTTATCCTTACGAGGAGGATAGTAGTTAATGCGTACCTTATGATAAACATCACCGTACAAGTCAGGATATTTCTCCGGTTCGAAGATATTGTCGATAACAGACAGCTTGCTGACCTCTTTTGTCTTGAAGTTCTCCGGTTGGTCAAGTACCTCGCCGTCACGGTTACCCAGAATATTCGTAGAGAACCAGCCGCTTACACCCAACATACGGGTCTTGAACATCGGAGCAAGCACCGTCTTCATCAAAGTCTGGCCACTCTTGAAGTCCTTACCGGAAATGGGCACATTCATTTTCTTGGAGAATTCCCACATAGCCGGAGTATCCACACACAGATTAGGAGCACCCATAATAAACGGAGCGCCTTCTGCAATGGCAGCGTATGCATAGCACATACTCGGAGAGATTACTTCAGTATTGTTTTCCTTCATTGCCTGTTCCAAAGCAGCGAGAGATTCGTGCTCCTTGGACAGAGGAATATATATTTCGGTACTTGCAGCCCACAGCACAGCAATACGCTCGCAGTTATTGGCTGCCTTGAAGTTACGGATATCCTCACGCAACTGCTCTGTCATTTCCCAGCGAGTAGCAGCCTTCTTAATATGCGTACCGTTCAAACGTTTTGCAAAATTGTGGTCGAATGCAGCAGGCATCGGCTTGATGGCTTGCAGTTCGTCTTTTACCAAATTCAAGTCTTTCTCTTTCAAAACCTCGGCATACATAGCAGCTTCGTAGGCGTTGTCCGGGAAAATGTCCCAACCGCCGAAAATGATATCATTCAAATCAGCCAAAGGCACTATGTCTTTGATAAGTTTCTCTTTGCCATCCTGCATGCGCATAGCAGCCATTTGTGTGATTGAGCCTATAGCTTTTGCCAAGCCCTTGCGAGCAGCTAATGTACCGGTAATCATGGTGGTTGCAACCGCACCACCTACTCCGACTACCAGCACGCCCAGGCGTCCGGTTGCCGGCTTAATGTTTTCTTTCATTGCCATTGTATTATTTAGAGTTTAAAAAATTGCTCAAATTTAGGGTATTTTACTCAATTGGGATTAGTCATTTTATCCGATTTAATGTCCTATTAGTAAGATTTAAGTTAAAATGTCATGTGTAGACTGATTCTGAGCCCGGATTTGTCGATATTTGGTAAATTTCGGTAAGTCAAACGCCATACATAATCGACACGCAATACTTTGAAAATATTTTCAACACCTACACCTGCCTCTACGTATGGCGTATGCCCCATTGTAGTGCTGCCGGCAGGAAAACGGAACAAATCCTGCTGAAAAGCCGGATTATTCTTATCACTCAAATTCCCATACAAGCCGCGACAGGAAAGCACTTCACGCCATTTCAACTTTTTCAACAAAGGAATACGGTTGAAGAGCCAGCCGTTCAAGTAATAGGTCACATCCCAGGAAGCGTATTCATCGTTCATGAATTCCATGGCATTCATCAGTGAATAGGACTCGGGCTGTATGGTATAGGACAAGTTCGCGTTGGGAATGACGAGCAAAGGGAAAGGAACCTTGTTCCATACTTTCCCGGCCTTCAGGATAACGTCCGTATAACCGAATGCCGAGAACCAGAAACGCTTTTGAAAACCCGCTTCCGTATAGTGATAGGTATAGTCTCCTCCCAGTACCCCTTTGGCAGCCATGGTATGTGTAAGCGAAAAGACCGGAGCATCCAGCGAAACGGGGAAACGGTTCCATTGGGTCTGGAAGAATTTCTCGTTGGGAGCATAGCGCAGCTTCAATTCCAGTTCACTGGTCGAAATACTTTTTACATACGTATTACGGTCATCCTGCTTGACGAAAGGAATCAGATGGGATGATTCATCTTTACGCAGACGCGTCGTCATCTGTACGGAAAAACCGGAATGGAACTCATTGGTATAAGTCAGTTCCGCCTTCCGCTGATAACCGATACGGTCATCCTTCTGACGTTTCAAAGCAAGAAAAACATTGTCCTGACTGGTATAAAGATAGTGTTGTCCATATTGATTGACATCTGACAAGTAACGGAGCTTCAACGAATGTATAGGAAATTCATTGGCATATTCCTTCTTCTTATGAAAAGAATATTCCAGTTCGGCGAGTCCCTTTACACGATGGTCGCGAAAACCGTATGCCATATAGCCCCTGCCGAACAAATGCGGATTGAGCCATGCCGTCGTCATACCGCCGGCACGCAAGCGCACCCCTTCCAGTGTATTTCCGCTGATAGTGGTATTCATCATACCGATATAGAACAAAGGTTCTTTTTCCTTCGGAGCGGGAATATACCCCGTGAACAGCACCTTCAACACTTTCTCCGTCCAGAAATAAACGGGATAGCTGCGCAACTGGGCCATCATCTTGTCCACCGAAGTCTCTTTCTTGCTGACTTCCACCTGGCGGTTGGCATCCCAATATGCTTCCGAATAGCCGGAAAGCCGATGTCTCTTCAATCACCTTTTCCGGTTTTCGGAAAGCCTGCAGAGCCTTGTCATCCGGTTCATACTGATAGTTTCTGTAATACACATCCCGCTTGGCATAAATACCGTCACTATTGTCCACCAACTTGAATTCCGTAGTGATACTCTCATTGAGCAACTGCCTCGTACCGTCCTCCGCGCGGTCAAAATTCTGTTCAATCTTCATGTAGTCCACAAAGTTCAGATTTATTTTCTGAGGAAAGTTCATGACGGCACGCTTTACAAAATAGGTACTGTCCAGCATGACGTATAAATGTCCCGTAAAACCGAACGACTCGGAGTTGAAAGGGACAAATGTCAAGTCAACACAAGGCTTTCCGGCAACGGTAAGCGTATCCATCAGATAATATTTGTAGAAAGACGGCCCAAGGGAGGAAAGCGGACTGACAAACTTATTGGTGAACAAGGTGATGTTGTTCTCATAAAGGTCTACATCGGTCATGGTGACACTGATAGCCTGCTCCATACCCTGCTGGGAAAGCATCTCGTCCACTCCTGCCTGCCTGCGGGCGGTGACCCACTGTTTCCGGCTATGCGGAGACTTGCGGTAATAGTCTGTGGCAAGTAACTCACGGTTGGAGATGGCCAGTACCGGCCTGCCGGTAACGGCAGAGGTATCGACATAATCCGTCAGAAACTTGAACTTACGGTAAAGCCACTTCTGTTGCTTCAAGCTGTCGAAGTTATTGATGGCAAAAGTCATCTTTTCATAGCGGTCACGTTTCCAGAAGTCGCGTTCGTCGGGCGAGTAGTCATCCCGATGCTCTATCATCTTGCGTACAAACTCCACTGCGGGATTATCCTTTTTCTTATACCGTTCACGTTTCGGCTTCACCACCACCTCATCCAGTGCATAAGTGGCTGGCGAAAGGGCAATATTGAACTTAGAAGACTTTGCAGGATGAATCAGCCGGACATATTCATTATATCCCACGGCCGAAATGACCAGCGTGGCCTCCGGGCGATAGGTCTTGAAGGAAAAACGGCCGTTATTGTCCGTCATCCCTCCCTCCGTAGTTCCTTTCAGATAAACTGACGTATAAGGCAACGGCTCCTTCGTCAACGAATCGGTGACAACGCCTTGCACCATATATTGTGCTCTCAATGGAAGAGTAACCAGCTGGATAAGCAGAAATACCCTAAAAAACAACTTCATACCTTGTTTTACCTAATTTGGATGGCAAAGGTACGGAAGAAAACTTTTTCTTAAAGTTCGGTTTTACGGAATAAATGTTCTAAAAAACTCCTTTTGTATAAAACACTTCCCGTTAAAAGCCGTTGTATAGCGAAACGACGCTCCAGAAAGCATCGGAACAACCAATATATAACCTAAACAACTTGATTATGGAATGGATTTTCAACCAGCTCAGGGAACGCCCCGAACTTGCCATTTTCCTCACTATATTCCTGGGATTCTGGCTGGGGAAACTGCGTATCGGTAAGTTTACGCTGGGCACAGTGACCAGTGTACTGCTTGTAGGCGTACTGGTAGGGCAACTGAATATAGCCGTACCGGGTCCGATAAAGTCGGTATTTTTTCTGCTTTTCCTTTTTGCCGTGGGCTATAAAGTGGGTCCCCAGTTCTTCCGCGGACTGAAAAAGGACGGATTACCCCAAGTAGGCTTTGCCGTACTGATGTGTGTATCCGTACTGTTAGTGACCTGGCTGCTGGCCCTGATGATGGGCTACAATGCCGGTGAAGCTGCCGGACTGCTGGCCGGTTCGCAAACCATCTCCGCCGTCATCGGAGTGGCAGAAGACACCATGGCCAATATGGGACTGGACGAGGCCCAACGACAAAGTTACGTCAACATCATTCCCGTATCCTACGCCGTCACCTACATTTTCGGTACGGCAGGCTCGGCATGGGTCCTATCATCCATCGGTCCCAAGATGCTAGGCGGGCTGGAAAAGGTGAAAGCCGCCTGCAAGGAACTGGAGGCGAAGATGGGCAGCTCTCTGGCTGACGAACCGGGATTCATGCCGGCGGCACGCCCCGTCACTTTCCGTGCCTACCGGGTCGAAAACGAATGGTTCAAGAATGGAAAGCGGGTGATTGACCTGGAAGTCTACTTCCGGCAGCACGACAAACGTCTATTTGTGGAACGCCTCCGCAAATCCGGAGTTGTGGTGGAAGTCAGCATGAACATACAGATAGAGCCGGGAGACGAAGTAGTGCTAAGCGGACGCCGCGAATACATCATAGGCGAAGAAAGCTGGATAGGGCCGGAAGTACAAGATGCCCAGCTCCTGGATTTTCCTGCCGAAAAGTTACCGGTTACAATCACACGCAAGACGGTTGCCGGCAAGACGGTTGCAGTTATCCGAAGGGAAAAGTTCATGCACGGTGTCAGTATCCGGAGCATCAAGCGCGCCGGAATATCCATTCCCGTGCTGGCACAAACGGTAGTAGATGCCGGCGACGTCATCGAAGTAGTAGGCACCAAGCAAGAAGTGGAAAGTGCCGCTGTACAAATAGGATATGTGGATCGACCTACCCACCAAACGGATATGATATTCGTTGGATTAGGAATTCTGATAGGTGGTTTGTTCGGTGCATTATCCATCCACATCGGTGGTGTCCC
>ERZ780167.3670-NODE-3670-length-10753-cov-13.896523_pt1 | contig 10753 bp, 9 predicted proteins | sample MGYA00510982_ERZ780167 | MGnify/ENA primary metagenome ERZ780167 (study PRJEB29588, sample SAMEA2146107) | human gut metagenome | biome: human gut; feature: human-associated habitat; material: faeces | place: Denmark | collected 2008/2010 ... | reverse complement strand
CCTGCTGGTAGAACAGTCCGCCGCCGAGCAGCATCACCGCAAGGCAGGCGGCAATGAGCGATGTCCATTTCCTCTTTGTCGGTTTCTTCGTTTTCATGTTGATTACCGTTCCTTTCCGCTCTTCGCAGCGAGAGAGAACGCCGCTCACATCGTCCGGCGCGGTCTTTTCAAGCGCCGCAGCCAGACGCTGCTCCATTTTTTCATTGGTCATCGGGCGTCATCTCCTTCCAGAAAAATTCGCATCTTTTTCAATGCCCTGTGATATTTCGACAGGACGGTGGGAAGCGGCAGTTCCAGCAGTGCCGCGATCTCCCGATGCTTCATGCCCGTGACCGCGTGAAGCAGCACGATGCGCCGTTCCTCGTCAGCGAGGCTTGCCAGCGCGCCTTGCAGCAGCGTGCGCTCATCGGCGTTCAAACCGCATTCCTGTGCGGGAATGGCGTCCCACTCCTCCTCGCTGAGCGCGGCATGACGTTCCTCGCGCCGCAGGCGCATCAGGCAGAGATTGCGGCACACGGTCAGCAGCCAGCCCATGGGCGAGCCGGCGGGGCGGTACTGTGCCGCGCAGTCCCACACCTGCACATAGACGTCCTGTGTGAGATCCTGGGCATCGTGCGCGTTTTTGAGGTAAGAAAGCGCAAGACCGCACACCGCCGCGCGCGTGCGCTGATACAGCTCCGCCAAAGCGTCACGGTCACCACCGGCAACGCGGATGAGCAATCGCTGCAGTTCGCGGCGCTCCTCCGCCGGCGCATATTCGGTTGTCATCAGCATACTGAGCATGGGCTTTTTTCTCCTGTCATCCGTGTAATGCACGGAAAGGGCGTTTTATTGCATGAGAGAAAAATAAAATTTCGGAAACTGGCATTGTTTTTTCATCAGTATACCAGGTGACATGCCTTTCGTCGAGAAGAAAGTGTGAGCATCTGCTGCTCGCGACTCTTTTCTCCCCGCGGACATCTTTCATTTACGCCCAGTCCGTGGTATGATAGGGCCTGCAAAAACCATGCCATACGAACGGAGACACTATGAACCAAAAAGAACTCAACGAAATACGCCGGCGCTTCAAGCCGGACAGAAGCGCCATCAACAAAATCTACGGCTGCTACGTCAACAGCAATAAGGAGATTATCTCCTATATTGACGCCTCCATGGCTCTCATGTCCCAGGAGGAGCAGGAGATGTATCTGGGCCTTGTGAAAAAGGCTCTGTCCGGCGCGCTGGGCCGAAATCTCATCAACATCGAATTTTCCACCGCACAGGTGGCCGACAGCGACGAGCACCGCCTGCTGCAGACCATCCGTCAAACGGATGCCCGGGATCAGAATTCCCGCGAGACGCTGTACCGGCGCATCATCGACGCCATGAACATGGGCGAGACCAACTATCTTATTCTGCTGGCCGCCGACACCTACGACGTGCCCTATAAGGGCCGGGATGACGAGACGTTTTCCGATGGCTCGGACACGGTTTACAAATATTTCGTGTGCAGCGTCTGTCCGGTAAAGACCCCCACGCTGGAGCTGAAATACAGCAACGAGGACATCTGCCCGGTCAGCATGGCAAAGCCCGCGCTGTCCTACTTTGTCCGGGACAACTGTTTCCGCAATATCACAGCCGACTCGGTCGTTGCGCCGCCCGCGCTGGGCTTCCTGTTCCCCGCCTTTGATGACCGCGCCGCCAACATCTATAACGCGCTCTTTTACAGCAAAAATGCCGCGGAGATCCATCAGGAGGTCATTGACGCGGTGTTCCGCATCGAGCCGCCCATGTCTGCCGAGGAGCAGAAGAGCGTATTCAGCACGGCGCTGGGCGATACACTGCAAAAGGATTGCAGCTATGATGTGGTGCAGTCCGTCCACGAGCAGCTGCGCCAGCGCATCGCGGAGCACAAGGAGAGCAAAGACCCGGAGTTGTTGGCGCTGACCGTCCGCGAGATGGGCGATGTGCTGACCAACAGCGGCGTACCCGCGGAAAAAGTGGAGGCCTTCCAGCAGGAGTGCCGCAGACAGTACGGTGAGGATGCGGCGCTGAACCCCAAGAATATCATCGAAAGCGGCAAATTTCAGATCACCACGCCGGAGGTAAAGATCGCCGTCGCGCCGGAGTACAGCCACATGATCGAGGCCCGCGTCATCGACGGACGGCGATATATCCTCATCCCCGCCGACGAAGGCGTGGAGATCAACGGCATCGGGGTGAATATCCCCAACCCAACAAAAACATAGAGATGAGCAAAACAAGTCCTAAAACAAAAGGGCGAAGAGAGCGAAAGAGCGGGAATCACCCGGCAAAGAGAAAAAGCGCATAAAAACCAGGTCCGGTGGAAAACCGAGCGAAAAAACCGTATGAGAGGGCACTTTAAGCGCCTCGCCGGAATGATTTGGATGCACGGTAGGAGTGAGAGCCGGACAAAACGGCGGCCAGCGCCACTGCCAGAGCGGGGATATGAGCCAATGTGTTGAGATTCGCCGCGCTGGCGCCGTTGCGCACCCACAGCCGTTCCTGACCTGTGGATTTGAAGCGGGAATTGTAATGCTCACATTCTGTCCGCAGGGCGTAAGTCCGTTTGAAATAGAGGCAGCTGCGGTCAATGGAAAGCCTGTAATCGTTTGGAACGGTCTTGTATTTCGTGCAGCCCCGGTTTTTCTTCCCGTTGTTCCAGTTTTTGTGGTCGCAGGGGCAAACACCGGTTTTGGACTGGCGGAAGGGGCAGCAGAATTTCTGCGGAATCCCCCCTCTGCCATCGGTGGTCTTGCCATCTTTGCTTATGGCGAGACCAGCTTCTCAGACAGGATTGCCAACGGACAGTTTTTCAGGACTCTTTGTACTGCGCTTGTTTAACGGGATCACGGCCTCTCCCTCATAGGCGTCCTTCACCAAGTTGTAGACGGTTTTCACATCGTAGTCCTTATCGCCGAGGGAGGTACACTCGCGAAGGGACAAAACGGCATCAGCAGAACAAAGAATGTCCGGAACAACTGATGCATCGGGTGTGTTAGCCAGTGTGGTCAATTCAAAGAGAGGCAGACCGGAGATGCAAAGATTGAACAGCATCAGGAAAGCCGCAATCCGGAGCCGTTGGAGATCACAGCAAAAGACATTGCCGCCATTCTGGTGGATGCCGCGATCAGTGAAGAAAAAGCCGAAGCGTTCCAAAGCTGCTGTAATGAGCGCTTTGGCGCTGGCGTTACCTTAAATCCATTGGATCTGATCGACAGTGGCCGTTTTGAGGTAAAAACGGCCAACGCGACTATCTTTGTCGCGCCCGAGCAGAGTTATCTGCTGGAGACTCGTGTGATCGATGGGCGCAATTATCTGACGATTCCCGTCGAAGAGGAAATCGAGGTCAACGGCTTCGGTGTCCGCACCTGGGGAGAAAAGCAAGGCTGAATGTCCGATAACGCGGTCATAAAGTTAACAAGCAGGAAGCCTCTACCGTGGCAGAGGCTTCCTGCTTCTTTAGTATACTTAGTATTTACCTGCAAACCACAGTATAGGAAGTGATATACCCTGTGTCTGAGCCTTTGCTGTTTCGCGCATAGACTGTCAGCGTTACGCGGTAGCTGACACCGGGTGTTCCTTGAAAGTAGGTTGTTCCAACATAATCCCATGTATTGTAATCATAGAATTCGGGGTGTTCGGCGCCATACTGAGAATCATAGTAACGCCAATTACCGTTCACTTTCTGCTCGATTTCAACTTCGTGCACACCGAGCTTTTCCATTTTGCTGCGGGCCTCGACTGTCATGGCTACCGCAATCTTACCATTCCCTCTCGCTTCGATTCCAACACTATAACCGTCCAAATAGGCGCTGGAGCGGGTGCCGTTTATTGTGGGCATTCCGATTTCCGGACGATATACGGCGGATGCAGTCATGCCTACGCTGAACATCATAATAAGCATCAAAAAAAGGGAAAAGAGTCTTCTCTTCATAGTCATTCTCCTCATATGATTTTATTGAATTGAGTTAATCATCTCTTTAATCTCAGCCTCGGATATCTGTCCACTGATTACATAAGATAGCATTCCATCTTGCCATCCTGCTTTTGTCACTCCGTCGTCCGTCAAAATGTAGTATTCGGTTTGATTGTGCGTATAAACACTTCCCAATGAATCAAGCTCTTTCGCTTCGGTTGATAGTGCCATCGTATGCTCTATTACGCGAATCACTAAACCTCCACGGGTCGAATCATAAATGGCAGAACATTTAAGCACACCATCTGACAACTTAACTGCAATAGCCGAAACCGCATAATCTCTCGGCACCCATGTGGGCAGACCTTCTGTACTGATCCCGTTTGCCGCCAGAGCCTCATACATGGAATGATACTCGCTGGGATCGTCGTCAGGCAATTCCATGATGCCGGAAGGATTGGTATAGATCTGAATGATTCCTTCGGCCCATCGCAGGACAGCCTGAACAGGTTGGAATCCCATAGCGCTGGCGGTTATAATAAAGCAAAATGCCGCGGCTGCGGCAATAGCTGCCGCACGGAAAACGCGGGAAAAGGATCGACGAGTTCGGTTCCCATGTCGATTCCTTGCTTCTGCCGCAAGATCAGACTTGCAGGAACTCGTTTCTTCTTCAAAAATCAACGGATGGGATTCTTCGAGTTTTGCCCATTTTTCTTCCGGGTCATAATGCTCTGCGACTGGTGCCCTTTTTTGCAACAGTGACAGATATTCCTCAATCCTGTCCGTATCCATCTCCTCCGCAGGTACACTTAGCATTGCTTCTACTTCATTCAGAAGCTGCAAATTAGATTTTTCCGTGATGGACGCGGAAGCAGAATCTGTTTGCTTTCTCCCGACAGCAGATTTATCGGGATGCTGGCTACCCAACATTTCATTACCCCCCTTTACTAGTTCATCTCATGAATTATCGGTTTTGTGACAATAATTTGATAATTATTTTGGCGTGCTGCCAAGAGGCTCCTCCAGCAGTGTTCTGCACTTGTGGAGCGCTCTGGATAATCGCTGACGGCACGCCATTTCACTGATTCCAAAATGCTCTGCGAGCTCCAGAAATGAATAGCCTTTATCGATGCGAAGCAGGATGATCTCCTGCTCCGATCCGCTTAGCCCCATCGGAATATGACAGGCCATTGGAAGTTCCGTGAGTTCATAGCTTTCAGCGATATCTTCAATCGAAACCTCTGTATGATAAAAGCGGCGGCTTTCGCGCAAGGTCAAATTGTTCAATGTCTCAAAGAGCCACGCCACCGGTTTCTTGTGACCGCATACCCGTTCCGACTTACAGCACGCTGTCAGAAAGGTCTCCTGCACCAAGTCCTCCGCAAGATGCCAGTCCCCTACGCGACGATATGTAAGCCGGACCATGGCATCAGAGTATTGAAGCATCAAATGATGGATGTACTCTCGCTGCTGCTTATCCATACAATCCCTTCCTTCGCAAAATCTCACCAAAAAATCAGCTGCCATGCAATCAACAGCCGGCAGCTGATTTATTTGAACTGGTGGCTCTCACCATGCTCCATAATCGTTTTGCACACAGACAGGCACAATTTGACCTGCTCCGGCGCGGCATCTTTCAACATGCTTGCAAATTCAACAGAAATGCTGACGTCCGGATGAACCGGAATGTTGCTTCCAAGCAGAGTGTAAAGATCAACGCGCAGTGCTGTCGATATATCCACCAGTAATGTCAGGCTCGGCTTCGTTTGACACCTCTCAACGTGGCTGATGTGCTGGGATGTAACACCGACCATTTCGGCAAGTTCAGCCTGCTTGAGATTGCAGCGGATTCGACATATTTTAATGTTGTTTCCGATTTCCTGATAATCAATCATACTTCAGCGTCTCCTGTAATACGCGCCACGGTACTATTCTGCCTATACGCATATTATACAGGGAGTCATTCGTACAATAAATCGACCATCAGGGCGTTTATCGCTCTTATAGATATAATGCGCATGATATTTTTGCATTTTCCCCGTGCGAAAACAATAGGAGTGCATCTGTACCGATGATCATTACGGTGCAGAGAAATGAATGGCATGCGTCACAAAAAATCGCAGAAAAAAATCGAACTTCTTGTCACAAATCGACACTGTCAGGAGATGAATATAGTGAGGGCGCATTTTTGGAGGAGGTGGTCATTGGGGCAACATCCGCCGCAGACCCACTGTCATGTATCGTAGAGAGGAGAATATCAAATGAAGCTAAAACGATTCCGAAACAAATTCATTTCGATGCTGCTTACGCTGGCAATGCTTTTGACACTGTTCCCTACCGCAGTCTTTGCCGAGGATACGGCGGCTGACCGACCGGCCAGCGCCGAATTTAAGATCATGGGACTGTACGCTCTCCGGGATAACGGGCGGCGTGTGTCCTTCTTCTCTTATGAGTCAAGAGACAATGCATTCCTGACAAAAGCCAATATGACCTATCCCGACTCCTGGTTCAAGCTGATCTATGTGATCGAGAGATCACAGCCGGTCACGCTGGAACTGTATGAGATGAAGGATGAACCCGCGTATATGGATGAAGATATTGTTTCCATGCCGTATGCGCCGGAGGATGATGCGGATGGACACGGAAAACTCCAGAGCGAGGAGTTCCTTGGCCGCCGACTAGGCGTACTGGTGGGCGTTCCGGTGCAGGAAAATATCGCCCCGCTTCAGGAGGGGGATGACATTTATACGGCGGAGCAGGTGAGCTATTCGCCTATCGATGAAGATGAGTGGCTGAATATCGTCTATCAGACGATCCGCGGGAAGCGTCAGCCGGAAGTGATTGAGGATTTCTACGCTTTTGGCTTTGAGGGCAATCGCCTCGCCGGACTGGACGATGCGGCTGCAACGGTGAGCCTTGATGAGCTCCCTGCCCCGGAAGATATGGCAGAGACAGACGCTCTGCTCCCCTCGGAAAATCTAGATGCTCCAAATCCGGAAGCAAATTTGCCCACTGACATCAACGATGAAGCAATGGATACGGAAAAATCTCCTGCCAATGAGACATCGGAGGATGGGGCTTCCGAGGAAAGCCTGACAACGGATACGGAGTCTGCAACGGCGATAGAGGAGTCCTTTGCTCCCTCTGCAAATGCGGAACCATTGGAAGATGATGCGGACACGACACCTGCCGATGCGGATACGGTGGATTCGGAGGCGGTGGAAACGGATAAGGCAGATGTGCCGGTGACAGCGATTGAGGACGAGCCTTCTGCAGAAGAATCTGTTGAAGCTGTTTCGGACGTGGAACCGGAGGAGCAGCCGGAGATCAATGCGGAGATCGACTATCTGCCGGAAAGTTCTGTCCTGCCCAGCGCACACGCTTTCTTCGGCTTGACGGATGCTGCAGAAGAAAGTGAAAACACCATCCAGAATATAGTTCTGTGGGACGGCAGTTACAGGGATGACAGCGGCAGCCTCACCCGTATTTCCAGCGGCGGCCGCTACGTCATCGTCATGCAGCCCTGCACGCCCCGGACAGCGATCTACAACAGCTTCCTCGGTTTTGATGTGCCGGAGAAAGGTGAGGCCATTGACACCTTCGAGATGATCAATTCCTGGGATGATCTGATCGCAATTCGGGATGAACTGGCCTGCAGCGGCGACCCTGTGGATCTGCTCAGCGGCAGTTTTACATGGAATTACCGTGACCTTGCGCTGTACGGCAAGGATGATCTGGAATTTACACGTTACTACGAATCTGTCCACGCGGATGAAAATTACGGGCTTGGCGGCGGCTGGACGTCCAACTTCTCCTATGCGCTGGAGTTTGACGGCCGTTCCGTGATCGCCCATTTGCCGAGAGCCGTTACGCTTTATTTCCCAATCGGCTTTGACGGCAGCTTTGACCCCTGCGGTGATTACTCGCTGGTGCAGACAGGCAGCGGTTATGCCATGACGGATAAGGAGGGGACGATCTACCGCTTCGACAATAGCGGCCGTATTCTGAGCATCGTCTATCTTAGTGGGAATACGCTGTCCTTCCAATATGACGGTGACAAGCTCCGGAGCGTGTCTAACGGCACCGGCAGTTTTACATTCTCCTACAGCGGCGACAATATCGCTACGGTGACGGACAGCGTGGGTCGCAGCATCCATCTGTCCTATGACGGCGGCCTCCTGACTGAAGTGGAAAACCCAGATGGAGACAGTCTGCGCTATGCGTATGACGGTAACGGGTATCTCAGTTCTGTTCAGAATCTCAAGGGTGAGATCTATGTAGAGAATGAATATGACGCACAGGGCCGTGTAGTCCATCAGCATGCCGTAAACTTCGGCACCTTTGATTTTACCTACGATTTCGATGGGCGGCACAACACCTGCACCGGCGAGAACGGCTATTTTCATGAGATCTGGTTTGATGAGCAGGGGCGGATCACCAAGTCTACAGATGCCAGCGGCAGCCAGACGGTGACCTATAACGATCTCAATCAGGTTACCAGCCGGACGGATCGTGAAGGCAACCGCACATCCTATGCCTATGATGCCGCGGGCAATAAATCCAAAATCACTTACGCCGACGGCACTTATGAGCGGTTCGAGTACGACAGCAACCGGATGCCGACCATGATCCGTGACCGCAACGGGAATGCGAGCTACTATACCTACGACCATCAGGGCAATATGACTTCCGCTACCGATGGCCGCGGAATGACCCGCTCCTATGTCTATAATGCCGATGGCAATCTCACTTCCGCAGCGGATGCGCTTGGCGCGCAGACGACCTACACCTATGACGCTCAGGGTAACTGCACGTCCATGACAGACCCGCTGGGCAATGTGACCGCCTATGCTTATGATGAGCAGGGCCGCCTCATCAGTGTGACTGATGCCATGGGCGCAGTCACTTCCTATGAGTATACCGAGGCCGGCAAACTGGTGAAGGTCATCGGCGCCGATGGCAGCGAGCAGACCTACACGGTGGATGGCAACGGCTTCAACATCAGCGAAAGCGACCGCATGGGCCATGTCACCACCTTTACCCGTGACGCGCAGAACAATGTGACCTCTATCACCGATCCGCTGGGCAATGTGACCCGCTATACCTATGATGACAGCGGAAATCTGACCACAGCAACAGACGCCAACGGAGCGGTCACCCGCTATACCTACGATGCTGATGGCCGTATTGTTTCCATGACCGATGCCCGCGGCAATACCTGGCGCTATGCTTATGATCGGAACGGTCAACTGGTTTCCACCACCGATCCTGTCGGCGGCGTCAGTTCTACCGAGTACAACAGCGTTGGACGTACTGCCTCCGTCAAGGATGCCAACGGCAATACCACCCAATATACCTATGACGGCGTCGGCAACCTTACAAAGATCACCGATGCACTCGGCAAGAGCACCGTCAGCGAATACGATGCCAACGGTAATCTGACCGCCGCTACGGATCGCAACGGCCACACCACCCGCTATGCTTACGACGCGGAGAACCGTTTGATCCGCACGGAAGATGCTGAGGGCAGCACGACCTCCTACACCTATGACGCTAACGGTCAGATGACCAAGACCACCTCTGCCATGGGCGCGGAGACTTCCAGCACTTATGACGCGCTGGGGCGTCAGATATCCTCGGCGGATGCACTGGGCCATGTGACCGGCTACGAATATGATGTGCTGGGTCGCGCCACGAAGATCACCTATGCGGATGGCGGCTTTGTTGCCTACACCTATGATGCCAACGGTCAGGTTTTGACTGCCACCGATGAACTGGGCGGCGTGATCTCCTATGTCTACGATGCCAACGGCCGACTGATTGAGATGACGGATGCCATGGGCGGCAAAACGGCATACGCCTATGACGCTGTCGGCAATGTGACTTCTGTTACCGACGCTCTGGGCGGGAGCACAACCTATCGCTACGACGAAACGGGAAATATGACCTCGGTTACAGACGCCAACGGCAATACGACCGGCTACACCTATGATGCGCTCGGCCGCGCTGTTGCCGTTACGGACGCCAATGGCGGCGTAACCCGCGCGGAATACGATCATAACGGGAACATTGTCAAGGCTGTCGATGCCGAAAGCAATGCCACTACTTATGTTTATGATGCGCTGGACCGTCTTACCAGTTATACCAACGCAGAGGGCTATACCTTCTCCTTCCGGTATGACAACGAGGGAAATACGGTTGCCTCTACTGACGGCAACGGCAATACCACCCGCTATACCTACGATGGACTGAACCGAGCAATCTCCAGCACCAATGCCGAAGGCAATACCGCGTACAATACCTATGACGCAGATGGCCGTATGGTAAAGTCCGTGAATGAAGAGGGTGCGGAGACCGCCTATGCCTATGACGCGGATGGCCGCCTGATTTCTATGACGGATGCTCTGGGTAATGTTACCGGCTTTGAGTACGACAGCAGGGATCGGGTCATCAAGGTCACCGATGCCAAGGGCAATGCGACCACATTCACCTATGATCTGGCAGGCAATGTCAAGAGCGAGACCAATGCCAAGGGCGTTGTGACCAGCTATACCTACGATGCCAATGGCAACCTCACCTCCATGACGGATGCTGTCGGCACCGTGACCTATACCTATGACGCCCTGAATCGGGTTACCAGCGTGAAAGACCGCCGTGGAAATACGCAGTTCTTCACCTATGATGCCACAGACCGCATCGTGCAGGTCAAGGATCGCAACGGCAATGTCACCCGGTATGTCTATGATGGCAATGGAAACATTGTAAAGACCATCGATGCGCTGGGCACGGAGTCCGTATTTACCTACAATAAAAATGACCAGCTCATTTCCACCG
>ERZ780167.3669-NODE-3669-length-10755-cov-5.544953_pt1 | contig 10755 bp, 13 predicted proteins | sample MGYA00510982_ERZ780167 | MGnify/ENA primary metagenome ERZ780167 (study PRJEB29588, sample SAMEA2146107) | human gut metagenome | biome: human gut; feature: human-associated habitat; material: faeces | place: Denmark | collected 2008/2010 ... | reverse complement strand
CGCCTCGGAGTATGTGGACATGGGCGCCACCACAGTGGTGGCCTTTGGCCCCATCCTGGTACGCGATGGAGAAATTCAGGATGTGGATAAGGACGCCTACAACTATTCGGAGCCCCGCAGCTGCATCGGCGTGGTAGAGCCCGGCCATTATGTGGGGCTGCTGGTGGAAGGCCGCAAGTCCCACTCCAACGGCGCGACACTGATGCAATGCGCGGAGATCCTGTACAACATGGGCTGCACCGATGCCATTAACCTGGACGGCGGAAATACCGCTGCCATGCTCTTCATGGGCGAAAGCGTGCAGCTGGCCGAAAACGGCGGTATTGATACCAACGACCGCGCTGTTCCCGACATTCTGGCTGTGGGAACCTACTGATTATCCTGGCAGAAAGGTGGAAAAAACACGCATGATTCGCTTGAACTGTGACTATCTGGAGGGGTGCCATCCGGCTATCCTGGAGGCGCTCGCGCAAACCAACCTGGAGCAAACCGTCGGCTATGGCCTGGACCCGCATTGTGCGCACGCAGCCGAGATGATCCGTGAGACGTTTGACTGTCCCGACGCAGCGGTACACTTTCTTGTGGGTGGCACTCAGGCCAACACCACGGTCATTGCCGCCGCGCTTCGCCCCTGGGAGGGGGTGATCAGCCCGGTTACTGGCCACATCAACGTCCATGAGACCGGCGCGATCGAGGCCTCCGGCCACAAGGTCTGCGCCATTGAGGCACCAAGCGGCAAGCTGACGCCCGCGCTCGTGCGCGAGGTCATGCGCCGCCACTGCGACGGGCAGGACGAGCACATGGTGCTGCCGCGCATGGTCTATATCTCCGACGCGACGGAGCTCGGCACGATCTACACGAAGGCAGAGCTCGCCGCCCTGCATGAGGTCTGCGGGGAATACGGCCTGTACCTGTTCCTCGACGGCGCGCGCATGGCCGCGGCGCTGGTGGCCGAGGGCAACGACCTGCAGCCGGAGGATTTTGCAACGTACTGCGACGTCTTCTATCTCGGCGGGACGAAAAACGGCCTGCTGTTCGGCGAAGCCGTCGTCATCACAAATGAGGCGCTCAAGCCGCATTTCCGCAACATGATCAAGCAGCGCGGCGGCATGTTCGCCAAGGGTTTCCTGTTCGGCACGCAGTTCACCGCGTATCTGCAGGACGAGCTGTGGCTCACGATGGCGCGGCACGCCGTGACGCAGGCGCAGCGCATCCAGACGGCCGCCGTGCAGAAGGGCTACCAGCTCTTCGCCGTCTCCCCCACCAACCAGGTCTTCCTCGTGCTCAGCCACGCGCAGATCGAGCGGCTGCGGCAGGACTTTGCCTTTGAGATCACCGGTCACGTGGACGACGACCACGAGGCCGGGCGCTTCGTCTGCTCGTGGGCAACGAAGGAAGAAGCGGTCGACGCGCTCATCGCGGCCCTGTGATGGAGCGGATCGACCACCCGATCCCGCCGCTGTACGACGGAAGCTCCCGGATTTTGATCCTGGGCTCGTTTCCGTCGGTCAAGTCGCGGGAGGCGATGTTTTTCTACGGGCACCCGCAGAACCGGTTCTGGCCGGTGCTGGCGGCGGTGCTGGGCTGCGAACGCCCGACGACGATCGAGGAAAAGAAGCGGCTGGCGCTGACGCACCACATCGCGCTCTGGGACACGATCGCCAGCTGCGAGATCGAGGGCTCGAGCGACAGCTCCATCCGCGGCGTGGTGCCGAACGATCTGACGCCCATTCTCCGCGGCGCGGATATCCGGCAGATCTACTGCAACGGCGGCACGTCGTACCAGTATTTCCGCCGCTACCAGCAGCAGCTGACCGGCCGCGAGGCCGTCAAGCTCCCCTCGACCAGCCCGGCCAACGCCGCCTGGAGCGCCGAGCGCCTGACCGCCGCCTGGCGCGTGATCCTGGAGGCGCTGAAATAGACAGGAAAGGACCCCGCCCAGCCACATGCGGCTGCGGCGGGGTCTTTCAGTCTGCAAGGAGGCCGGCCATGTCTTCCGCGGAGATGCGGTAGACCGCGCCGTCAATGCCGCCGGCGCGGAGGGCCGCGAGGACGCTGGCCCGGTCATCCCGGCAGCCGGTCACGGCGGCGGCAATGGCCTCGGCGGACAGCGTCGAGAAGAAATCTCCCCAGACAGACGCCTGGCAGATCACGCCGCGCTGCACGTCCAGGCGGAAGGTGAACTTGCCGCCGGAGAAGTGCCCGGTCCGCTCGATGTTGAAGCGGGGATTGCGGCCGTAGACCGCGTCCCAGGCCGCAAATTTTTCCTCTGCCAGCGCTCGGATGCGCGCGTCGTCCGCGGGCGTCAGGCAATAGGTCTGCGTGCTGCCGCGCATCAGGTGCCGGAGCATACAGGCCTTGAACTGCTCCGCCGGGAGCTTCCGGGGCAGGTGCTCGGAGATATTCGTCACGCGGTCGCGGACGGATTTGATGCTCTTGGACTGGATCTTATAGGGGTCGACCGTCGTGGCGGCGGCCATCTGCGCAAGATCGGTGTCATAGAGCAGGAGCCGTGATGGACGATGCAGCCGGGCAGCCGGTACTGCGCGTTCCCGGAGAATTTTCTGCCGCCGATCAGCAGATCGTTGCGCCCGTTGAAGCCCGCGTCCGCGCCCAGCTCGCGCACCGCGTCGACGACGGGGCCGATGTACTGGGAAAAATCGATCTGCGTCTGGTCGGAATGCTCGATAAAGGTGAACTGCCAGCCGCCCAGATCCGTATAGATCGTCCCTCCGCCGGACATGCGGCGGACCAGACGGATCTCGTGGGCGTCGGCATAGGGCTTGTTGATCTCCTCGAGGATGTTCTGGTATTTTCCGACCATCAGTGTCGGCGTCGTCCGCCAGAACAGCAGCACCGGTTCCGGCAGCTTCTTTTCGGCCGCGAAATAGTATTCCAGGCCAAAATTATAATAGACGTCGGTCGAGCCGGTCTCAATATAGATCATGCGTGTCCTCCAGCGCTTCCCAGGCCCGGTAGGAGCTGCGCGCGAGCGGCGCGGACGCCACGTGGCGGAAGCCCTTGGCGAGCGCCAGCTGCTTATACCGGGCAAAATCCTCCGGCGCGGCATAGCGGGCCAGCTTCCAGTGCGCCTCCGACGGCTGCAGATACTGGCCGATGGTCAGAATGTCGCAGCCGACAGCGAGCACATCATCCATCAGGGCGGAGATCTGCGCGTCTGTCTCGCCGAGGCCGACCATGAAGCCGGTCTTGGTGAGGATGCTCGGGTCCTGTTCCTTCACATAGCGCAGAACGCCGAGCGTGCGCGCATAGTCCGCCTGCGGGCGGACGGCCTTCTGCAGCTCCCTGACGGTCTCGATATTCAGGTTGAACACCTCCGGGTGGGCGGCGATCACGATATCGGCGGCCGCATGGTCGCCCTTCATGTCGCTGGTCAGCGTCTCGACCGTCGTGCCGGGGCAGCGGGCGCGGATAGCGCGGATCGTCTTTGCAAAGTGTTCCGCGCCGCCGTCCGGCAGATCATCCCGCGTGGCGCAGGTCAGAACGACATGGCGAAGCCCCAGCTTTTCGGCCGCCTGCGCCACGTTTTCCGGCTCGTCCGGGTCGGGCGGCAGGGGCTTGCCGCAGGTGACGTTGCAGAACCGGCAGTTGCGCGTGCAGACGTCGCCGAGGAGCATAAACGTGGCTGTGTGCTTCTGATAGCATTCGCCGAGATTCGGACAGTTGGCCGCCTTGCAGACGGTATTGAGCTTCAGATCGCGCATCAGTTCCGCGACCTCGCTCACGGCCTGCTGGTTGTAGCGGACGCGGAGCCATTCGGGTTTGCGTTCCATGGTCCTCCCCTGCCTTTCCTACGTTTCGATGATCGCGACGGGCGTCAGCACCGCGACGCTGTCGCCTTCCTCGCACAGCTGGCGGCGCAGGATGCCGTCTTCCGTCGCTTCGATCTGGTTGACGACCTTATCGGTCTCGATCTCGTACAGAGCCTCGCCCTTGTGGATCGCCTCCCCCTCGTTTTTCAGCCAGGCGCACAGAACGCCGCTCTGCATCTCCGGCTGGAGCTTCGGCATAACAAGCTGTTTTTCCATCGTTTTTCCTCCGTTCGGTTTACATAAAAATATCGAACAATTCCGCCGCCCGCTCGCCCGCGAGCGCCCGGCAGACGTCCAGAAACAGCGCCGGGTCCAGCCGTGCGCCTTCGAGCAGCGCGGATGCGCGCGCGGCGTCGATCGCGTCGGACCGGACGGCTGCGTTCCGGATCAGCCCGTGCCGCGCCTCATAGCAGACGCGGATCGGCCTTCCGGCAAATTCCGCGGTCTTTTCATAGGTGAAGGCCGGCGTCTTGCCCCAGGTCCAGTCCCAGGACTGGTAGAGATCCGCGGCAAGGCGGCGGACGTCGGCGAGCTGCGCCTGCGTGAGGCAGACGGTCTTTGCGCCGGGCGGCAGGATCTTCTGCGCCAGCTGCCGGGCGAACGTCACGATCTCGCAGTCTTCCCTGAGGTACGGCCGCAGGTTCGTGACCGTGCAGATGGCCGACTGCGTCCCTTTTGAGCAGAACGCGTCGTTTTTCCGGCCGGTCGTGATCTCGTCCAGCCGGGTCAGATCCGCGTCAAACAGCAGCGTTCCGTGGTGCAGCACGCGGCCGTTTGCGATCTTCTGCGCGCTGCCGGAGATCTTTTTCCCGTCCACGGTCATGTCGCAGGTGCGGCTTTTCTGCGCCGGGACGCCGAGGGCGTTCAGCGCCCGCAGCACCGGGGCCAGACAGCGGTCATAGTCCAGCGCGCCGCTCTGGCCGGTGATCAGCGTGTAGTTGAGATTGCCGGGATCATGATAGACCGTCCCGCCGCCGGACATGCGGCGCACGACCGGGATGTTCTGCTCCAGAAGCGCGCGCACATGGACCTCGCGGCAGATGTTCTGATAGCAGCCGACCACGACCGCCGGGCGGTTGCTCCAGAGCAGCAGCACCTCGTCCTCCCGGAAGGTCCGGAACACATAATCTTCAAACGCCTGATTGAAAAACGGGTCATGCGATGTTGTTTCGATTTGAATCATGTGCGAGTCCTTCCGTTTTCAGATTTATTTTCAGATTCTATCACATCTTCCCACAAAAAACAACATAAAAATAACCTCTTCCAAAAGGAAGAGGTTATCGGCAGACGATTTCAGAAGGTGCGGGCCAGGGCCTTGGCCCGGTCGATGGCGGCGGCGAGGGAGGCCGCTGCGTCGAAGCCCGCGACGTCCATGCCGTCGGCGGCGATGCAGGTGTATGCGCCGATGCCGAAGAAGGTGTGCAGGGCATCGAGATACCGGCTGCCCATCTCCATGGCGTCGCCGGTGTAGAAGCCGCCGCGCGTGGTCAGGAAGACGAGCTGCGAGGCCCGGCAGAGGCCCTGCAGGCCCGACTCCGTGGAGCCGAAGGTGATGCCGTCGACCGAGACCTGCTCGATGTAGACCTTCAGCAGGGCCGGGAAGGACAGATCCCAGAACGGCGCGGCGATGACGATGCGGTCCGCTTGCGCAAACTGGTGCGCGTAGCGGAAGCGCGGATGGTCCCGCTCCCCTGCCGCGAGCAGCTGCTCGCGCTGGGCAAAATAGCCGTCCTTGAAATACGAAAGCTCCTCCGCCATCAGATCCAGCCGCGTGACGCGGCAGTCAGCCGACAAGGCGGACAAAAACGCATCCGCGAGCTTTTTCGTGCGGGAGGCTTCGCCGCGGATGCAGCAGTCGACAAACAGAACGTTCTTCATTGGCCTCTCTCCTGTTCCAGCCGGTACAGCGCCTCGAGGGCGACCCGGATCTCATTTTGCTCGCCGCGGGCGGTCAGACTCTCGCCGTCCACGTAGCCGCCGATGGCGTCGGCAGTGTCTTCGCCGTAGACGACAACGTTATTGAGGATCGACGCTGTCTTCATCCCGCGCAGGCGGCCGATGGTGAACAGCGCCGCGGACTCCATATCCGCGCCGAGCGCGCCCTTGCGCGACCAGTAGGCGCTTTCCGCGTCGTTTTCCTCGTGATAGAAGCTCTCGTGGCTGTGGATGATGCCGACGTGGCTGCGGCAGCCGAGGTCCTTCGCCGCGTCCACGCAGAAGCCGAGCAGCCGGTAGTCCGCCACGGCGGGATATTCGGTATGGACGTAGGCCTTCGACGCGCCGTCGTCACGGATGGCGCCGCAGCCGAGGATCAGATCGCCCAGCCCGATGCCCTTCTGCAGCGCGCCGCAGGAGCCGATGCGGATGGCGGCCTCCACGCCGATGTTGTGCAGCTCCTCCACGCAGATGCCGGCGGACGAGCCGCCGATGCCCGTGGAGACGGCGAGGATAGGGACGCCGCGGTAGGTGCCGGTCAGGCTGCGGAACTCGCGGTTGTAGGCAAGCTCGCGCACGCCCTCCAGCTGCTGCGCGATGCGGTCGAGCCGGGCCGGGTCGCCGGGCAGGATGGCATAGCGGACACCCAGGGTCTCATCCAAACAGATATGCGGCTGCTTCATGCATGACTCCTCCTTGTCAGACTGTCAGATCGTCTGAATTTCAATGTGGTAATGGTTGCGGCTGCACAGCGCGTGCTCCACCTCAACGCGGTATTCCAGGTCGAGCACGCCGCCGTGCTCGTTGAGCAGAATGGTCATATCCTCCGTCACGACGCTGATCATCATGACGCCGAAGCCCATGTCGTACAGCGAATCATGCGTCTGCCCGCGGACAAAGCGCATCTCAGCGTTGAGCTTGCCGGTGCGGCGGAGCGTAACGATCCTGCCGTCTTCGACGGTGAAGGAGGTCACGACGCCCTCAAGCCCGGTCATCTCCGACTCGACGTAGGAGACGATGGCGAGCCCCGGCTCATAGCAGTACGAGCCCTCGGTCACAAGGCCGAGCGTCTCAGGCTCGACGCCCTCCATGCGCTGCGTACCGGTGATGGAAATTTTGGCTGCCTGTACCATCACGCCTCCAGCGCGAGCGCGATCAGATCGTCGATGAGCTCGCTGTAGGGGATGCCGCTGGCCTCGAAAAGCTTGGGGTACATGGAGATGGACGTGAATCCAGGGATGGTGTTGATCTCGTTGAAGACCGTGCCGCCGTCCGGCGTCACGAAAAAGTCGACACGCGACAAACCCCGGCAGCCCATGGCCGTATAGACGCGGACAGCCTGCTCGCGCACCTGCTCAGCGGTCTGCTCGGCGATGCGGGCGGGGATGTAGAGCCGGGCGGAATCGGAGATGTATTTCGCCTCATAGTCGTAGAATTCCGCGCCGGAGTCGATCTCGCCGCAGACGGAGGCAAAGGGGTTTTCGTTGCCGAGCACGGCGACCTCGACCTCCTGCCCGCGGATGAACTCCTCGACGAGGACCTTGCGGTCGTATTTGAGCGCGGCCTCGATGGCCGCCTCCAGCGCTTCGCGGCCCTGGGCCTTGGCCACGCCGACGGACGAGCCGGTCCCGGCGGGCTTGACGAAGACCGGGTACGGGAATTTCGCCTCGACCGCGTCCAGCACGGCTGCGCGGCTGCGGGCAAAGCCTTCGCGCGTGACGAGCTGCCAGTCGGCCTGTCGCACGCCCGCCTGCGAGGCGATGAGCTTCGTGATGGTCTTATCCATGCAGGCCGCGGAGGCCGCGACGTGCGGGCCGACATAGGGGATCCCGGCGATCTGCAGCAGGCCCTGGATCGCGCCGTCCTCGCAGTTTTCGCCGTGCATGACGGGGAAGACGACGTCGATGCGCTCGCGCACGACGCAGTCGTTTTCAAAGCTCAGAAGCCCCTGGCCGCGCACGGGCGAGATGGCCGCGCGGCGGTTTTCCTCGCAGTTCTGCCAGGTGCCGGCGGGCAGCATGCCGTAGTCCTTGCCGCCGAACAGGATCCAGTCGCCGTCCTTGGTGATGCCGACCGGGAAAATGTTATATTTGTCTTTGTCGATATGGTTCAGCACAGACTCGGCTGACCGCAGCGAGACCTCGTGCTCCGACGAGACGCCGCCGAACAGAATACAGACACTCAGTTTTTTCAAAACAGGACCCTCTTTTCCGCCGCCGCAGCTAAAACTCACGCGGCAGCACTCCTATCATATGCGAAACTGCCGCAGAACACAAGTATCTTTTTCCTGAATACTGTGATTTTAACAGTAGAAAATGCCAAGCAATGTGTATATAATGTTTAGAGACAGCAGAGGAGGCTTTGGTATGCAGATCGATCTATCAAAAAAAGAGTTCCGCCGGCTTCTGGATATGGTCTATATCGGTAACTGGATCCTCAACTCGACCCGCGGCGACGACCGCTTCGCAGATTATGATGATTTGGAATCGAAGCTCTTCGCCCTTTGCCGCGGCAACGGCATGGACGCGCTCGTCGAGCGGTATGAGGGTACGGACGTTCCGTCGCGCGCCTTCTCCGACGGGGGCATCCACGAGGCCATCATGGATTATGAGGACACCGTGTTCTACGAGATCCTGGCCGAGGAGCTGGCCCGGCGCGACATGGACTATCAGCCCGTCTCCAACGACAATTACGAGGCGCTCGTCTCCCGCATGGACGATTACATCGCCGAGTTTGAGGCCCACGGCACCGACAACATCTCCATCCCGGATATGGACCTGCCGTGAGGCGCGGCATCCGGCAAAACAGACAAATACCCCTCCGGCGGTTCCCGACGCCGGAGGGGTATTGTGTTGCTGACAGGCGTTTTGCAGAGGGGGATCTGCTCACGCTGCCCGGAAAGCACATGGGGTGTGCAGCTTTCCAAGCGGCGGCGGGCTCCGGGGGAAAATGGAGCGCAGCGCCAGATAAAAAGTCCGCACAGCCACCAGCCGTGCGGACAAAAATTCGTCCATCGACTCCCGGTGACGGCAGGAGCACAGGTCTGGTCCTTACGTATCTGACTTAGCGCGGCATGCGCGCATCACAGTGACCCACTCGCGGGGCTTCGCACCCCATTCCGCTTCCGGCTTCCGTTCAAAACCGGGCAGACCGACCCGCCTTGTTTACTTTCCATGTTTATTATACCATGTTTTTTCCACTTTGCAAGCCCTTTTGTACCGCTTTTATTCTACTCGTTTTTTAACACCAAATTAACGCCCGCCTGCGGTATAATAACCCCGAAAATCGGAGCGCGCAGGCGCTTTGTGAGGAGGAAGAAACATGTTTCTGGTAAACGCCGCGATGGAGAAGATCTCCATCGGTACCGCCGCTTTGATCGTCGTGCTCGGCATGGCCGTCGTCTTTTTCGGCCTGATCCTTCTGATGTACGTCACGAAGATCGCCGGCGCGATCATCAGCCGCAAAAAATCCGCGGAGCCCGCTGCCGCGCCCGCCGCAGCCCCCGCTGCGCCCGCTGTGAAGACGGCCCCTGCCCCCGGCACCGCCGGCAAGATCGCCCTGCACGACGTGCCCGACAAGACGGCCGCCATGCTCATGGCCATCGTCGCCAGCAAGACCGGCAAGCCGCTCAACCAGCTCCGGTTTATCTCCATCCGCGAGATCAAGGACTGACACCATTGCTACATAGGGACGCGCACGGTTCGTGCGCGTTCCCTTTTTTGCGCCATTTTGTGCATTATGCTCATTCATAACGTTAACATCTCGTTAAGATTAGGCAGTTTGTCTTTACCGGCTATCCGTTTTATGGTATGATGAGTGCAATCTGAGGAATATCCTCAAAAAAGAAAAGGAGAAGGAAAGCATGAAAGAAAAGAAGAAGCTCGGTTTGCCGGCATGGATATTCATCGGCATGCTGGCCGGTATCGTCGCCGGTCTCATCTTCGCATTCGCCGGTCTCGGCGATTTTACCACGGAGTGGATCAAGCCCATCGGCACGATCTACGTCAACCTGCTGAAGTTCCTGGTCGTCCCGGTCGTCCTGTTCTCGATTGCTGACGGCGTCATCAGCCTGAAGGACCTCAAGCGCGTCGGCTCCGTCGGCGTCAAGACGTTTGTGTACTATATGTGCACGACCGCGCTGGCCGTCGTCATCGGCCTCGTGCTCGTCAACCTCTTCAAGGGCAGCTTCACCCCGCTGCCGTCCGCAGATCTGGGCGCTCTGGAATATGAAGCCAAGGAAGCTCCGTCCGTTATGCAGGTCATCGTGAACATCTTCCCGTCTAACCTGCTGCAGCCGATGGTCTCCTCCGACATGCTGCCGGTCATCGTCATCGCCATCTTCCTCGGCGCGGGCGTCCTGGCCTCCGGTGAGAAGGGCCAGAAGATCGCAGAGCTTATCAACTGCATGGAAGAAGTCATCATGAAGATCATGATGATGATCATCAAGTTCACCCCGATCGGTGTCTTCTGCCTGATGACCAACGTCGTTGCCGTCAACGGCGCGGACATCATCGGTAAGCTGGCGCTCATCATCGGTGTTGCCTATATCGGCTACATCGTCCATGTTGTCGTGGTCTACGGCCTGTCCGTCAAGTTCCTCGCCAAGATGAGCCCCCTTGCCTTCTTCAAGGGCATTGCCCCGGCCATGATCACTGCCTTCACCACCACGTCCTCCAACGCAACGCTCCCCGTCAACATCGAGTGCTGCAACAAGATGGGTGCAGAGCCTGAGATCAGCTCCTTCGTCCTGCCCCTCGGCGCGACGATCAACATGGACGGCACCGCGATCTATCAGGCCGTCTGCGCGGTCTTCATCGCCTGCTGCTACGGCGTGCAGCTGACGCTCGGCGATATGGCCATGATCGTTCTGACCGCGACCCTCGCCTCCATCGGCACGGCCGGCGTCTCCGGCGCGGGCATGATCATGCTGGCGATGGTTCTGACACAGGTCGGCCTGCCGGTCGAGGGCATCGCCATCATCGCTGGT
>ERZ780167.3668-NODE-3668-length-10758-cov-3.243109_pt1 | contig 10758 bp, 10 predicted proteins | sample MGYA00510982_ERZ780167 | MGnify/ENA primary metagenome ERZ780167 (study PRJEB29588, sample SAMEA2146107) | human gut metagenome | biome: human gut; feature: human-associated habitat; material: faeces | place: Denmark | collected 2008/2010 ... | reverse complement strand
TCGTTTCATAAACAGCCCAAATAATTATTATCCAATATACGAAAAAATACCGATTTAACTTATATCTGACAAAATTAACATGGCATAATATTGAAGGTTCCGGAAAAGATATAAATTCGCGAGACCTATGCTTTACGTTAGGCCCTTTCTTCTTGCTTTTGAACTTAAATCATAAAGAGGTGAATCCATCCGTTTTGTTTTCGACGCACTGTTTGATTTGCCAATTCCAAAAACTTTTCGTATCTTGCAAATAGTTATTTGAAATGCGGTATTTGAGCGCAATCAACTGAAAATAAACCGTTGCCTTCTCGTTACCTATTATCCTATACAAAAATGTAACGACTCATTAATTAAGTCGTTACATCATTATAAACCCACACCAAGCGGGTCCGCCGCATGTTTTCGCCTGCACAGGACGGTTATTTGAACCACTCCTGCAAATGGTCGCGGCCGTAGAAGTAGTAGACCGCAAGCCCCACCCAGCTGGTGAGCAGCACCACGACCGCCGCGATGACCTTTCCGCCCGTGGAGATGTTCTTTTTGAAAATGTCCAGCACGCACCAGATTGCGCACACGAGGCCGATCAGCCAAACAATCGTTCCAATCATAACATTTTGAATTTAGAGAAACATTGATGTTCGAATATGTCCGCCGGGTAAACCACGTCCGAGAGAAACAACCCCTGGGCCGGTGCGCCGGCGCTCGACCGCGACAGGTCGCGGCTCTCGACGATCGAGCGGAACCCGTCGGGCGTGTAACGTCCGCGCCCCACGTCGACCAGCGTGCCTACCAGCGACCGCACCATATTCCGCAAAAACCGGTCCGCACGGATCGTGAAACACATCGTGCCGCGGGAGTCGATCGTCCAGACGGCCTCCTTCACACGGCAGATGTTGGTCTTGTTGTTCGAATTGAGCTTGGCGAAAGAGGTGAAGTCGTCGTACGCGGTCAGCATCGCCGCCGCCTCGTTCATCCGCCCGACGTCGAGCGGCACGTAATACTGCCACGTCTCGTGCCGCGTGAAGGGATTCTTGCGCGGCTCGATGAAGTAGCGGTACTCCCGTTCGCGGGCGTGGAAGCGGGCGTGTGCATCCTCCGCCACGGGCGTCATGCTGCCCACGGCAATGTCGCCCGGCAGCAGGAAATTGAGCTTGTAGACCGTCTGCGCAGGATCGGCGACGGGACGTTCGCAATCGAAGTGCGCCACGTAGTAGGCCGCATTGACCCCCGTGTCGGTACGCCCGGCGCCCGTCAGAGCAACCGGTTCGCGCAGCAGGGTAGCGAGCGCCCGTTCGAGCGTCTGCTGCACCGACGGCTGGTCGGGCTGCCGCTGCCAGCCGCAGTAGGCAGCCCCGTTGTACCGGAGTTCGAGAAAATAGCGCATACCGGAAATGATTTGTCCGGCAAATATACGAAATTCCGGAATACTATTGTACGCTCTCCTGCGTTTAGATTCATAAATAATTCGTATCTTTGTACGAATATTTCGACAAAACAAATGAAAGCAGCAATCATAGGATACGGCAAGATGGGCCGCGAAATCGAACGGATTCTCACGGAAAGAGGGCACGAAGCGGCTCTGATTATCGACACGGACAACGCGCACGAACTCGACGCCGCACATCTGGCGGGCATCGACGTCGCGCTGGAGTTCACGACGCCCGAAACGGCCTACCGGAACATCCGCACCTGCATCGAATGCGGAGTGGCGGCGGTGAGCGGCACGACGGGCTGGACCGACCGCCTCGGGGAGTTGCAGGAGCTGTGCCGCGAGCGGGGCGGGGCGTTGTTCTACGCCTCGAACTACTGTCTGGGCGTGAACCTGATGTTCCGCCTCAACCGGCAGCTGGCCGCGATGATCGACCGCGTGGGCGGCTACGACGTGCGCATCGAGGAGGTGCACCACACCCAGAAGAAGGACGCCCCGAGCGGCACGGCAATCACGCTGGCCGAGGGAATCGCCGAAAACCTCGCCGGCAAGCAGGGATGGGTCAACCTGGCTCCGGGAATCGAACACGCCGCCAACCGCATCGAACGCAGCGGAGAGGCGCCCGCCGACCGGATCGAAATCCGCTCCGTGCGCGAAGGCGCCGTCCCGGGCATCCACACCGTGACCTACGAATCGGAGGACGACGTGCTGGAGATCAGACACACGATCAAGAACCGCCGCACGCTGGCCCTGGGAGCCGTCGTGGCCGCCGAATTCCTCTGCGGAAAACAAGGGGTCTACTCGATGGACGACCTGCTGCGCAATGCATAATTCACAATTCATAATTCACAATTAAAATCGGGGCTTTCCGCATGGGTAAAATCAAAAACTTGCTACGCAACAAATGGGTCGGTTTCACGCTGGCCGCATTGCTTTATACGCTCTGGTTCGTGGTCTGGACGGGCAACCTCTGGCTGCTGCTGGGACTGCCGGTCATCTTCGACCTCTACATCACGAAGTTCTTCTACCGCTACGTCTGGAGCCACAACGTGAAGATGTGCCAGCGCAGCAAAACCTACCGCACGGTATACGAATGGGTCAACGCCATCATCTTCGCGACGGTCGTGGCGACGCTGGTGCATCTCTTCATCTTCCAGATGTACGTCATCCCCACCTCGTCGATGGAGCGGACGCTGCTCATCGGCGACTATCTCTACGTGAGCAAGGTGGCTTACGGACCGCAGATGCCCAACACGCCGCTGTCGTTCCCCTTCGTACACCACACGATGCCCTTCTCGCAGACCAAGAAATCGTTCTCCGAGGCGATCAAGTGGCCCTACCACCGCCTCAAGGGGCTCAAGCCGATACGCCGCAACGACGTGGTGGTCTTCAACTTCCCGGCGGGCGACACGGTGCTGCTCGAAAACCAGAACGTGACCTATTACGACACGCTGCGCAGCTTCGAGGAGTCGTTCGGCAAGGAGGAGGGACGCAAACGCCTCAACGAAAAATACACGGTGATCAGCCGCCCGGTCGACAAACGCGAGAACTACATCAAACGCTGCGTGGGGCTTCCGGGCGACTCGCTCGAAGTCCGCAACGGAAAGGTGTGGGTCAACGGCGAACCGCAGGAGGCGATACCCGGACTGCAATACAACTACGTGGTGCAGACCTCGGCCCCCTTCACGCAGTACGCCATCGACAACCTCGGAATCCGGGAGTACAGCGGTTACGGCTCGGGCTACTACATGAACCTCACGGACGAACTCGCCGAGAAGGTCAGGGGCTTGAGCAACGTCATTTCGGTCAACCGCTATATCTACACCCCCAACGACGAGGTGTTCCCGCAGTGGGGCGCGCCCCGCTGGAGCCAGGACAACTACGGCCCGATCTGGATTCCGAAGAAGGGCGACACGGTGCAGCTCACGGAGGAGAACCTGCCGCTCTTCCGCCGCATCATCGAGGCCTACGAAGGGCACACGCTCGAAGAGCGCGACGGACGCATCGTGATCGACGGCAAAGAGGCGACGGAATACACCTTCGCGATGAATTACTACTGGATGATGGGCGACAACCGCCACAACTCGGCCGACTCGCGTTTCTGGGGCTTCGTGCCCGAGGACCACATCGTGGGCAAGGCGTCGTTCGTATGGCTGTCGCTCGATGCGGAAAAGAGTTTCCCCGCGAACATCCGCTGGGAACGGCTCTTCAGAAAGGTTCGGTAGACGTGGCCGGCGACAGTTACAGAACCGTCGCGGCCCCCGCCGAAGCCGCCTGCCGGGAGCGGAGCAGCAAGTTCCTCTCCTGGATTTATCCCGTGCGCACGGAGGAGGAGATCCGCGAACGGCTCGACGCGCTGCGCAAACGGTATTACGACGCCACGCATCACTGTTACGCCTGGCGGCTGGGACCCCGCGGCGAGGCGTTCCGCGCCAACGACGACGGGGAACCCTCGGGAACGGCCGGAAAACCGATCCTCGGACAACTGCTCTCGAACGACATCACGGACTGCCTGGTGGTCGTGGTCCGCTATTTCGGCGGCACGAAACTGGGGGTTCCGGGGCTGATCGCCGCCTACCGGGAGTCGGCGGCCGAGGCCATCGCGGCGGCCGAAATCGTGGAGCTGACGGTGGACCGCACGGTGCGGGTGGATTTCCCCTATGTGGCGATGAACGCCATCATGCGGGTCGTCAAGGAGCAGCAGCCGCGCATCGAGGAGCAGACCTTCGACAACCTCTGCACGATGCGGCTCGCGATCCGCGAAAGCCGCGCAGCGGAGCTTATCGAAAAATTGCGCAAAGCCGGCGGCTCGGTTCGGGACGAAGCGGAATGAAATACGAACAACGGATTGGAATATTTGCGGGTCAGCTCCGTTTTTGACGGAAAAAAATCCGCATTATCGTTCGCAACGGAAAAAGAGAGACCGAGGAAACGCGCGCCCGGAGCGGGGGGGGGCTGTAAAGGCGTCCGCAGGCGAGGGCAGACAGCTTGCTGTTTGCCGAGCCGCCACAGCCTAAACGGCGCGTGTTTTTGCGCCGTAAACCCGATCTTACTGCGCCCGCTCAGCGCGGATCCGAGGGCACTCCCGCCAGAACGGCATGCGGATGGTTTTGGGCGCCTTTTACCACCAAAAGGTACATAACGGCGAGTGTGAAACACTCGGAAAAGCGGATTGGAATATTTGTAACATGAAAGAACACGAAAACTCCATATATATCAAAGGAGCGCGGGTCCACAACCTCCGCAACATCGAGGTCGAAATTCCGCACAACAAACTCGTCGTCGTGACGGGACTCTCCGGCTCGGGCAAGTCGACGCTGGCCTTCGACACGATTTTCGCCGAGGGGCAGCGCCGCTACGTCGAGAGCCTCTCGGCCTACGCCCGGCAGTTCCTCGGGAAGATCAACAAACCCGACGTGGACATCATCACGGGCATCGCGCCGGCCATCGCCATCGAGCAGAAGGTCAACACGCGCAACCCCCGTTCGACCGTGGGCACGACGACCGAGATCTACGACTACCTCAAACTGCTGTTCGCCCGCGCGGGGCACACCTTTTCGCCCGTTTCGGGGCAGGAGGTGCGCTGCTTCAGCGTGGATGACGTGGCGGCCCGGATTCTCGCCCGCGACGGACAGCGCGTGGTCATCGGCGCACCGCTGGTATTGGGCGAAGGGCAGGGGATCATCGAAAAACTGACGCTGCTGCTCTCGGAGGGTCTCATGCGGGTCTACACGGGCGGCGAGGTGCGGCTGATCGAGGACGTGCTGCCCGGAATCGGTCCCGACACCCGGGCCGACGAAATCCGGATCGTCGTCGACCGCATGCGCGTAGCGACGGACGAGGACTCGCAGACCCGCATCCGCGACTCGGTGGCCCGCGCCTTCTCCTACGGCGGGGGCATCTGCGAAATCGTCACGGACGAGGGCGTACGGGAGTTCTCGTCGCGCTTCGAGGCCGACGGCATCGAGTTCGAACGCCCCTCGGAACACCTCTTCAGCTTCAACAACCCGCTGGGGGCCTGCCCCCAGTGCGAGGGTTACGGCAAGGTGATCGGCATCGACGAGGACCTGGTGATCCCCGACAAGAGCAAGACCATTTACGAGGACGCCGTGGCCTGCTGGAGGGGCGAGACGATGCGCAAATGGAAGCAGCAGCTCGTGGAGAACGCCTCGAAGTTCGGATTCCCGATCCACACGCCGTTCCACGAACTGACGCCCGAGCAGAAACGGCTGCTGTGGCGCGGCAACGAATATTTCCACGGACTCGACGAATTTTTCGAATACATCGACTCGGAGCGGCGCAAAATCCAGTTCCGCGTGATGAAGGCCCGCTACACGGGCAAGACCGCCTGTCCCGAATGCGGCGGCTCGCGCCTGCGCAAAGAGGCGTTGTACGTACGCGTCGGCGGCAAGACGATCGCCGATCTGGTGGCGATGCCCGTGGACTCCCTGATCGCCTTCTTCGCAGGGCTGGAACTCGACGAACACGACACGAAAACGGCGTCGCGCATCCTCGTCGAAATCCGCAACCGCCTGCAATACCTCGCCGACGTGGGGCTGGGCTACCTGACGCTCGACCGCCTGTCGTCGACCCTCTCGGGCGGCGAGAGCCAGCGCATCAACCTCTCGACCTCGCTGGGCAGCAACCTCACCGGTTCGCTCTACATCCTCGACGAACCGTCGATCGGGCTTCATCCGCGCGACACGAACCGCCTGATCGGCGTATTGAAACAGCTGCGCGACCTGGGCAACACGGTGATCGTCGTGGAGCACGAGGAGGAGGTGATCCGCGCCGCGGACTGGATCGTCGACATCGGACCCAAGGCCGGTTACAACGGCGGCGAAGTGGTCTTCAGCGGCACGCTGCCCCAACTGCTGAAAAGCAAAAAGAGCCTCACGGCCGACTACCTCACGGGGCGGCGCGAGATCGCCGTTCCGGCAACCGCCCGCGGATGGAGCAACTCGATAACCGTCAAAGGCGCGCGGGAGAACAACCTGCGCAATGTCGACGTGCGGATTCCGTTGGGGGTGATGACCTGCATCACGGGCGTCAGCGGCTCGGGAAAATCGTCGCTGGCGAAGGGAATCCTCTACCCGGCGCTGCGGCGCCTGCTCTACGACACGGGCGTGAAACCCGGCGATTTCGACGGCCTGACGGGCGACGTGCAGCTGCTCAAATCGGTCGAGATGGTCGACCAGAACCCCATCGGCAAGTCGTCGCGTTCGAACCCCGTGACCTACATCAAGGCCTACGACGAAATCCGGAAACTCTTCTCGGACCAGCCCTATGCCCAGCACAACGGGCTGGGCGCTTCGGCCTTCTCGTTCAACATCGCCGGAGGCCGTTGCGAGGAGTGCCAGGGCGAGGGCATGATCAAGGTCTCGATGCAGTTCATGGCCGACGTGGAACTGGTCTGCGAGGCGTGCGGCGGGCGGCGTTTCCGCGACGAGGTGCTCGAAGTGAAATACCGCGGCAAGTCGATCTACGACGTACTGGAAATGACCGTGGACGACGCCATCGCCTTCTTCGGCGAGGAAAGCAAGAAGAACGCCACCTGCCGGCGCATCGTCGAGCGGCTGCAACCGTTGCAGGGCGTGGGTCTGGGATACATCAAGTTAGGACAGTCGTCGTCGACCCTCTCGGGCGGCGAGAGCCAGCGCGTGAAGCTGGCTTCGTTCCTGACGAAGGATTCGGCGCAGGGAGGCGTCATGTTCATCTTCGACGAGCCGACGACGGGGCTGCACTTCCACGACATCTCGAAACTGCTCGCGGCGTTCAACGCCCTGATCCAGCGCGGACACACGATCGTCGTCGTCGAGCACAACATGGACATCATCAAATGCGCCGACTGGATCGTGGACCTCGGCCCCGAGGCGGGCACGGCGGGCGGACGGGTCGTGTTCGAAGGCACGCCGCGCGAACTGGAAAAGTGCACCAAAAGCCATACGGGCAAATTTTTGCGCATGCGCGCAAAAATAATGAAGAATGAAAAATGAAAAATTGTCGTACACATGTGCAAAAATAGCCGCGCAGCCCAATTTTTCATTTTTAATCTTTAATTTTCAATTGAATGGAATTCTCTACCTATACACTTCCCAACGGCATCCGCGGCATTCACCGTCAGGTGCGAAACACCGTGGCGCACTGCGCGCTGGTGATCGGCGCCGGGAGCCGCGACGAGCATCCCGCAGAGTACGGACTGGCGCACCTGACGGAGCACGCCTTTTTCAAGGGGACCGAGCGACGCAAGGCATGGCAGGTCAACTGCCGCCTGGAAAACCTCGGCGGGGAGCTGAACGCCTTCACCACCAAGGAGGACACGACGATTCACGCCACGACGCTGAAGGGCGACTTCGCGAAGGCCGCGGAGCTGATCGCCGACATCGCTTTCCGCTCGACGTTCCCCGACCGGGAGCTGGAGCGCGAAAAGGAGGTGATCGTCGACGAGATCAACACCTACAAGGATTCGCCCGCCGACCTGATCTACGACACCTTCGAGGACATGCTGTTCGAAGGTTCGGAACTGGGCCACAACATCCTGGGCCGCAAGACGTCGCTGATGCGCTACGACGGCCAGGCGATCCGCGCCTTCACGGCACGCACGCACACCACCGACCAGATGGTATTCTCGTCGATCGGCAACTTCTCGGCCAAGACCGCCGAAGCCGTCGCGGCACGCTATTTCGCCTCGCAGCCCGCCTCGCAGCGCGGCTTCGTGCGCGCGGCGCCCGCGCCTTACCGGGCCTTCGAAAAGACGGTCTCGAAGCACACGCACCAGACCCACTGCATCATCGGCAGCCGGGCATTCGGCATCTCGGAGGATCGGCTGCCGCTGGCCCTCGTGACGAACATTCTCGGAGGTCCGTGCGCCAACTCGCTGCTCAACGTCGTGGTGCGCGAGAAGAACGGACTTTCGTACAACATCGAAGCCAGCTACACGCCCTACGGAGACACGGGCATCGTGGCCATCTATTTCAGTTCGGACCACAGCAACGCGGAGCAGTGCATCGAGCTGATCGAAGGACAGTTGCACAAACTGCGCACCGTGCCGCTGACGGCACGCCAGCTGTCGATGGCCAAGAAACAGTTCATCGCCCAGCTGGCCATATCGAGCGAAAGCAACGAAAGCTACATGCTCGGGGCGGGCAAAAGCCTGCTCGTCCACGACGGCATCGACACCATGGAGCAGGTCTACGCCAAGGTCCGCGCCCTGACGGCCCGGCAGCTCACGGAGGTGGCCGAGGAGGTTTTTTCGGATATGTCACGATTAATCTACAAATAAGATGAAAACCGTATTGTTCGTATTACTCGACCAATTCGCCGACTGGGAGTCGGCATTCCTCGCCCCGGCGCTTCGCGGCGGCGTTATGCCGGGACGCCCGGGACGCCACGCCGTGCGGTATGCGACGCCCGGGGGAGTTCCCGTGCGCTCGATCGGCGGCATGACCCTCACCCCCGACTGCGATACGGAGACGCTGCCGGACGACTGCGCCGGGCTGATCCTCGTCGGCGGCATGAGCTGGGCGACGCCCGAAGCCGAACGGATCGTCCCGCTGGTAAGGGAGGCCCTGTCGCACGGGATTCTCGTCGGTGCGATCTGCAACGCCGCATCGTTCCTCGCGGCCCACGGATTCCTGAACGGCGTAAGGCACACCGGAAACGGCCTCGAAATGCTTCGCGAATGGGGCGGCGCGAACTACACGGGCGAGAAACTCTACCAGGAGCGGCAGGCCGTGCGCGACGGCAACGTCGTGACGGCCAACGGCTCGGGGTATCTGGAATTCACGCGCGAATGCCTGCTCGCGCTCGAAGCCGACACGCCGGAGCAAATCGCCGCATCGTACGCCTTCAACAAACACGGATTTTATCAGGAATAGATGGACGCTCTCGAAAAATACGTCCACGATTTTTCGGAACCCGAGGAGGAGCTGCTGCACGAACTCGACCGCGAGACCAATCTGCGGGCCGTGGCGCCGCGGATGATCTCGGGGCACATTCAGGGCCGTCTGCTGGAGATGCTCGTACGGATGCTGCGGCCCCGGCGGGCGCTCGAAATCGGGACCTTCACGGGTTACTCGGCGCTCTCGATGGCCGCGGGGCTGGAGGAAGAGGCCGAACTGCACACCGTCGAGGTGGACGACGAGCTGGAAGAGTTCATCCGATCGTATTTCGACCGCAGCCCCCACGGCGGCAGAATCCGCCTGCACATCGGCTCGGCGCTCGACATCGCCCCGAAACTGGGCGGCGAATTCGACCTCGTGTTCATTGACGGCGACAAACGCGAATACCCGGCCTATTACCGGATGCTGATGGGCGACGACGGCAGTAAGGCGCTTGTTCACAGCGGATCGGTGCTGATCGCCGACAACATCCTCTGGTCAGGGAAGGTCGTGCAGCCCGTGGCGCACAACGACCGCCACACGCAGGCGCTCCTCGAATTCAACCGCATGGTCGTCGAAGACGCACGGGTGGAGAACGTCATCGTCCCGCTGCGCGACGGACTGAATCTGATAAGAGTAAAATAAGATGGAAATCAAGGAATTGCAGGAGCGCGTAGACGCCTGGATCCGGGAATACGGCGTGCGCTACTTCTCGGAACTGACCAACATGGCCTGCCTGACCGAAGAGGTGGGGGAGCTGGCCCGCGTGATGGCCCGCAAATACGGCGACCAGTCGTTCAAGGCGGGCGAAAAGGAGGACCTCGCCGACGAAATGGCCGACGTGCTGTGGGTGCTGGTGTGCCTGGCCAACCAGACGGGCGTGAACCTGACAGAGGCACTCCAGAAAAGTATCGAGAAGAAAACCCGAAGAGACAAAGAACGACATATTAACAATCCTAAATTACATTGAATCATGAGCGAGCACACACATCATCACGAGCCTGAAACCAGCAAGTACGAACAGGCATTGAAGAAGTACGACCTCAATCTCAGCGACGAGGCCGTGAAAGAAGCCGTGGCGAAAATCATCGCCGAAAAAGTGCCGGAAAACGACACGACGGAAGTCAAAAGATTCCTGATGGGCAGTGTGGAACTGACCTCATTGAGCACCACGGACAGCGAAGAAAGCATCCTCCGTTTCACGGAACGCGTGAACGCATTCGAGGACACCTACCCCGACCTGCCGCACGTGGCCACCATCTGCGTCTATCCCTGCTTCGCACAAATCGTCAGCCAATCGCTCGAAGTGGAGGGCGTGGAAGTAGCCTGCGTGTCGGGCAGTTTCCCCTCCTCGCAAGCCCTGATTGAAGTCAAAGTGGCCGAAACAGCCCTGGCTATCAAGGACGGCGCCACGGAGATAGACATCGTCATGTCCGTCGGCAAGTTCCT
>ERZ780167.3665-NODE-3665-length-10762-cov-2.480153_pt1 | contig 10762 bp, 6 predicted proteins | sample MGYA00510982_ERZ780167 | MGnify/ENA primary metagenome ERZ780167 (study PRJEB29588, sample SAMEA2146107) | human gut metagenome | biome: human gut; feature: human-associated habitat; material: faeces | place: Denmark | collected 2008/2010 ... | reverse complement strand
ATTAAAATTCTGTAAAGATAAACTATTCGAAACAGATGAAGAAATAAAAAAAATGTTGGAAGAGCTCGATTCATAATATAGGAAATGCAAACTCAACAGTCTTTGCTATAATAAAGTATAGGAAATCAAAAAAAAGAGTTAATTTTGTCCCCTGATTTCAAAAAAACGATACTATGCCCGAAAGAAAAGTAAGAGTACGATTTGCTCCCAGTCCTACAGGAGCACTACATATCGGTGGAGTAAGAACCGCCCTTTATAATTATCTGTTTGCCAAACAGCACAATGGAGATATGATTCTTCGAATCGAAGATACCGACTCTCAACGATTTGTTCCCGGGGCTGAAGCTTATATCATAGAAGCTCTCGAATGGTTAGGAATAAAATTCGATGAGGGGGTCGGCTATGGAGGAAATCATGCCCCTTACCGCCAATCGGAACGTAAAGACATCTACCGGAAGTATGTAGAGCAACTTCTCTCTGACGGGAAAGCATATATAGCTTTTGATACGCCTGAAGAACTGGAAGCCAAAAGAAAAGAAATCCCGAACTTCCAATATGATGCTTCGACTCGGATGCAGATGCGGAACTCCCTGACGCTTCCGAAAGAAGAAATCGACAGACTGATCGCTGAGGGGAAACAATATGTTGTACGGTTCAAAGTAGAACCCGGAGAAGATGTTCACGTCAATGACCTTATACGAGGAGAAGTTATCATCAACTCATCTATTTTAGATGACAAGGTTCTATATAAATCGGCCGATAACTTGCCGACTTATCACCTCGCCAATATCGTCGATGACCATTTAATGGAAATTTCCCATGTCATACGCGGAGAAGAATGGCTACCGTCAGCGCCTCTGCATGTTTTATTATACAGAGCCTTCGGGTGGAAAGACTCCATGCCTGAATTCGCACATTTGTCTTTACTGCTGAAACCCGACGGAAATGGAAAACTGAGCAAACGTGACGGAGATCGTCTGGGATTTCCTGTTTTCCCGCTCGAATGGCATGATCCCAAAACCGGAGAGGTATCATCTGGTTATCGTGAAGCAGGATATCTGCCCGAAGCCGTAATAAATTTCCTTGCTCTATTGGGATGGAATCCTGGAAATGACCAAGAAATTCTTTCTATGGACGACTTGATCAAATTGTTTTCTCTTGAAAAATGCAGTAAAAACGGGGCAAAATTCGATTTCGAAAAAGGAAAATGGTTTAATCACAAATATATACAAAATAAAAGTAACGAAGAACTTACTGAATTATTCCTGCCGATTTTACAGGAAAAAGGGATATCTGCCGATCCTGCCAAAACAGCCAAAATCATAGGATTGGTAAAAGATCGTATCTCTTTTGTCAAAGAACTTTGGGCTCAAACTTCTTATTTCTTCATTGCTCCGGAAAGTTATGAAGAGAAGTCGGTAAAAAAACGATGGAAAGAAGATACCCCCGAGCGAATGAAAGAGTTGATCGAGATTCTCGAAAACATAACAGACTTTGCTTCGGAAGACACCGAAAAAATCGTGTTAGGTTGGATCACCGAAAACAATTATCACATGGGAAATGTCATGAATGCATTCAGACTGGCCGTAGTGGGTGAATGTAAAGGCCCTCACATGTTTGACATCACGACCATATTGGGAAAAGAAGAAACCATCAAACGGATAAAAAAAGCCATAGAAGTTCTCCAATGAAACACGTTAAACGGAGTTTGATATTAACCATATTATCAGTCTTATCTTCAGGGATAATGGCTCAAGATATACTATGGGATGTCGATCTGACCGGATTTTTCGATAACCGAGAGTATAAATATCCGGGACAAACGTCACAGACATTTTTCGGAACCAGACTCTCACCGGAAATCGGGATAGGCGTTCTCAACAACAAACACCGGATTATGGTAGGCGGCAGCTGGATACAGCCGATGGGAGCAAAAAAAGACGAAGGCTCTCTTGACCTGACCGCATATTATCATTATGAAAGCCCCAAATTCAAGATGTCTTTCGGATCATTTGCCCGTACTCAACTGATAGAAACCCTTCCGGCATTTCTCCAATACGATTCTTTAACGATTTTTCGTCCGAATATCACAGGAGCTCTATTTCAATATATCGGACATAAAGGATACGGAGAAATCTATATAGACTGGCGGCAAATGCAAACCGAAAAACGTAGAGAAGCCTTTATTATAGTCGGAAGCGGACGTTGGCAACCCGGTATATTCTATGCCGGAGGAAACATCGTCATGAACCATCTTGCCCGCTCGAAAAATGCAACGGAAGGACAATCGGTTACCGATGATATGGTCGTACATCCTTATGTAGGACTAAACTTGACTCGGTTTGTCTCCCCTTTAGATTCTCTGACCATTCAATGCGGATACTTACTGAGCTTAGAACGCAATCGGGGTATAGGCACTTGGCATCATCCTCAAGGTATTACAGCGGAGATGCTGGCAGAATGGCGCTTTATCGGATTAAAAAACACATTCTATGCCGGAGGCAATCAACAGCCGTTTTATCCCCAGTTAGGTAGTCAGCTAAATCAAGGAGACCCCTTCTATCAGGCTAAATTATATAACCGTACCGACATCTATTTCTATTTTTTCCGAAACAGATTCGTAAATTGCATGGCATCGGTCAATTTCCATACGACACGCTCTCATGTAGACCTTCAACAACAATTAATCGTAAGATTCAATCTAAACAATGAAAGTTGGAAAAAAAGGAATGAACCGTCAGGAAAAAATCGATTGAAAAATATTTTATAATTCCATAAACACAAACTCCTTTCAAAGAAGTCTATTTCGTAATCATGAACATACTTTATAATTTCGGCATTTATACATACAAACAACTTGTCAACATTGCATCTTTTCGCAATCTCAAAGCTCGCAAGATGAAACAGGGACATAAAGAAATATTTCATTATCTTGCACAAAATGCCGATCCAGAAGGAGGATATATATGGATACACGCATCTTCACTCGGTGAGTTCGAACAAGGACGCCCTATAATCGAGGCAATAAAAGCTCATTATCCGGAACAAAAAATAGCCATAACCTTTTTCTCTCCATCCGGTTATGAAGTCAGGAAAAATTATCCTAAAGCAGATCTGATTTGCTATCTGCCTTTTGATCTGCCCAATAACGTCAACCGCTTTCTAAATATATTGAAACCCAAGCAAGCTATATTTATCAAATATGAATTCTGGGGAAATTATCTGAATGCTCTTGCAAAAAGAAATATTCCTACATACATTATTTCAGCGATATTCAGGCCTTCACAAATATTTTTTAGACCTTACGGCAGCTATTTCAGAAGAATATTGCAAAATTTTGAACACTTATACGTTCAAGATGAAAACTCAAAAAAACTTCTTAAAGACATAGGAATAACCAAAGTTTCGGTAACAGGCGATACCCGATTCGACCGCGTTTTGGAGATCCGCAGCCAAGCTAAGGAATTACCCCTTATCGAGCAATTTTCAAAAGGAAATTTCACCTTGATCGCCGGAAGTTCATGGCCGAAAGACGAGGAAATATTCATAGACTATTTCAACCGACATCCCGAGATGAAGCTTATCATCGCACCTCACGAAATACATGAAGAACATATACAATTCATTCTATCTCGTTTGAACCGGACTGCCATTCGGTATACACAGGCTGATGAAAAAAATATACAAAAAGCCGACTGCATCATCATAGATTGTTTCGGTCTGCTCTCCTCAATCTATCGTTACGGTCAAGTAGCTTATGTCGGAGGAGGATTCGGCGCAGGAATACATAATGTTCCAGAAGCTGCCGTATATGGGATTCCCGTCATTTTCGGGCCTAACCATAAAAAATTTAAGGAAGCTAAAGAACTCATTATTGCCGGAGGAGGGTTCAGTATATCCCGATCAGAAGACTTCGAACTTGTAATGGACAGACTTCTTGAAAATAAAGAATTTTTATCTAAAGCAGGGATTACTGCAGGACAATACATTCAAAATAACTCAGGTGCTTCAAAAAAAATATTGAAAGAACTCTATCCTGAAATATAAAGTTCGCGTCCATCTCATCTCAACATTCAAAATCTGAGACATTACATTTCGTATTTTCACACGACCTTATATCAATAATTTTATAAAAAAACTTAAAACCCTATTTTTAAACATATTTGTCATATAGAGATATGTTTTTTTATCCAAAATTGCTATCTCTATATAGCATTTTTTCGTATTTTTGCACCGTATTCAAGATGCAAATTCAAATAAACCAACTTTATACTTCCTGACAACAATGGAATTAATGAATCAAATTATTGCGCGTGCTAAAGCTGATATGCAACGCATCGTTCTTCCGGAAGGAACTGAAGAACGGACTTTGAAGGCAGCAGATAAACTTATCGCTGACAAGGTAGCTCACATTACTTTAATCGGTAATCCTGCCGATATCATGGCTTTAGCCGAAAAGCACGGATTGCAAAACATCGGAAACGCAATTATTGTAGATCCGAAAAATCATGAAAGAAAAGAAGAATATGCCAACTTGTTATTCGAGCTCCGCAAAAAGAAAGGAATGACAGAAGAACAAGCTGCAAAACAAGTTGAAGATCCGCTTTTCCTTGCTGCATTGATGATCAAAAGCGGCCATGCGGACGGAGAAGTCGCCGGAGCACAAAATACCACAGGCAATGTTTTACGCGCAGCATTCCAAATCGTAAAAACAGCTCCCGGAGTCAGTGTTGTATCGGGAGCTTTCCTAATGTTCCTGCCGAACAAAAACTACGGAGAAAATGGTATTATGGTATTCGCCGATTGTGCCGTATTACCTAATCCCAATGCCGAAGAGCTCGCCCAAATAGCAGTTTCGACAGGACACACGGCCCGAACTCTTGCCGGATTTGAACCTCGCATAGCCATGTTGAGCTTCTCTACCAAAGGCAGTGCAAAACATGAAATGGTAGATAAAGTAGTAGAAGCCACCCGTATCGCAAAAGAAATGGACTCTTCGTTAAAAATAGACGGAGAATTACAAGCCGATGCAGCAATCGTTCCCGCAGTAGGAATGTCTAAAGCTCCGGGTAGTGAGATAGCAGGAAATGCCAATGTCCTCGTATTTCCTTCTTTAGAGACAGGAAATATTACCTATAAACTCGTACAGCGTCTTGCCGGAGCAGAAGCTGTCGGACCGATTCTTCAAGGTATTGCCGCACCGATTAATGACCTGTCACGCGGATGTTCTGTCGAAGACATCTATAAAATGGTAGCTATCACAGCCAACCAAGCTATTGGAATGAAAAAATAACCTATAAATCAAAGGAAATGAAAGTTTTAGTTCTGAACTGCGGTTCATCATCTATCAAATACAAACTATTCGATACCCAGAGCAAGGATATTCTTGCTCAAGGAGGAATCGAAAAAATAGGATTAAAAGGTTCTTTTTTAAAATTCACACTTCCTTCCGGAGAAAAGGTTATTCTTGAAAAGGATATTCCCGAACATACTGTAGGTATTGAATTTATATTGGAAACCCTTTCCGGTGCAAAATACGGCTGTATAAAATCACTCGATGAAATAGAAGCTGTCGGTCACCGAGTAGTACACGGTGGAGAAAAATTCAACCAATCGGTATTGATCGATAAAGAAGTCAAAGCAAAAATCATCGAGTGTATAGACATCGCTCCATTGCACAATCCGGCAAATCTTAAAGGTATCGATGCGGTAGAAAAGATACTACCCAAAGTACCTCAAGTAGCGGTATTCGACACAGCATTCCATCAAACCATGCCTAAGCATGCATATATGTATGCCCTTCCGTACGAAATGTATGAAAAATACGGTATCCGACGCTACGGATTCCACGGAACCAGTCACCGTTATGTATCTCGTCGAGCATGTGAATTTTTAGGAGTTCCTTACGAAAATCAACGCATCATTACTTGCCATATCGGTAATGGAGGTTCTATCACAGCAATAAAAGACGGTAAATCAATAGATACGTCTATGGGACTTACTCCGGTAGAAGGCTTGATGATGGGAACACGATGTGGAGATGTAGACGCCGGAGCTCTATCTTTTATTATGGAAAAGGAAAATCTCGATGCACACGGACTTTCTACATTGGTCAACAAAAAAAGCGGTGTAATGGGAATATCCGGTGTTTCATCCGATATGCGTGAAATAGAGGCTGCAATAGCTCAAGGCAATGAACGGGCAAAACTTGCTCTACAGATGTATGATTACCGAATTGCAAAATATATAGGAGCTTATACAGCAGTGTTAGGTGGAGTAGACATTATCGTATTCACAGGAGGTGTCGGAGAAAACCAAACCGTAACTCGTGCGACAGTGTGCCGTCAACTCGAATTTATGGGTGTGAAAATCGATGAAGAACTGAATAGTACTATTCACGGAAAAGAAGCGGATTTATCAGCCCCTGAATCGAAAGTAAAAGTCGTTGTAATTCCTACAGACGAAGAATACATGATCGCATCCGATACACAAGCAATTCTCTCAAACCGTTAATTATAAAAACTACTGTAAAAAAACTGTGGCTTTTTATAGAGTCACAGTTTTTTTATTCTCTTTACTTTCATCAATAGCAAGATCGAGGTCAATATTTTTTTCGATGTTCTACAACAATATATTGACCGAAAACTTTGGATTTTCAGCATTTTATCCTTAATTTGCAAGTCATATTTATAATCCAAATACAAATAATATATCATGACTAACCTAACCGAAATTGTGGACAAATTCCGTATTGACGGTATTGTAAAAAGTATTGATCCCCTAGGAAGCGGATTAATTAACGATACTTACAAAATAACAACACAATCGTCTGATACGGATGATTACGTTCTTCAACGGATCAACCATGCTATTTTTAAAGATGTAGATCTTTTACAAAAAAACATTGTTGCCATAACCGACCACATCCGCAAAAAACTGACTGAAAAAGGAGAAACGGATATCAAACGTAAAGCTTTACAAGTAATCCCGACTAAAGACGGGAAACTGTACCATTTCGATGGAAACAACTATTGGAGAATTACGGTATTAATTCCTCAATCAAAAACTTATGAAACCGTAAATCCAGAGTTCTCCTATTATACAGGTAAAGCATTCGGAGAATTTCAAGCAATGCTTGTCGATCTTCCAGAACCTTTAGGCGAAACAATCCCCAAATTCCATAATATGGAATTCCGTCTTGAAAGTTTCAAGGAAGCCATCGCTTCAAATAAATCGGGTCGTTTGGAAAAAGTTCAATGGATGGTAGATGAACTGCTAAAACGAAGTGATGAAATGTGCAAAGCCGAACGTCTTTACAGAGAAGGGAAACTTCCCAAAAGAATTACTCATTGCGACACAAAAGTCAACAATATGTTATTCGATGAAAATGGGAAAGTTCTTTGTGTTATCGATCTTGACACTACAATGCCGGGATTCGTACTCTCCGACTTCGGGGATTTTATCCGTACTGCCGGTAACACCGGTAAAGAAGATGACAAAAATCTGGATAACGTAAATCTCAATATGGACATTTTCAGATCTTTCGCAAAAGGCTATATCGAAAGTGCCCGGTCATTTCTACTTCCGATAGAAATAGAAAATCTTCCATACGGAGCTAAATTACTTACCTATATGCAGACTGTACTCTTCCTGACCGATTATATTGAGACTGCTATTATAAAATCCAATATCCCGAGCACAACTGGCAACGGTCTCAGGCCCAATTCAAACTTTTGCAAAGTATCGAAGAACACGAGAAAGAGATGCAAAATTACATTCAAAGTCTGATTTAAATTTTAGAACCAAACACATAACACAAGAGAGAGCCGCTTTAAGAAAAAGCGGCTCTCTGTTAAGTACGGGTTGAAACAATACCCCAATCTCAACCATTTCCCGTACTATTCTTTATAACATCACTTTGTGACGCACATTCCCTCCAGAAGTTTCGACCGAAACGATATAACAACCTTCCGGCAATTCAAAATAACGAACTCCGGCATTTTTTTCAGTTTCTTCTATCATCCGACCTTGCAGGGTATATATCCGAACTCGGGCGGCGTCACTATTCACACACAATTTTCCATTCGAACCGAATACTCGGATACTCCGGAATTCAGTCTTATCATTGGCTAAAAGAGCTTCGTTTTCTAATCTGAAAGTAACCGGAATACCATACTGGCAAGTAATTTCCAATCGGGTATTACCTTCTGTAGAAGCCGACATTACAGATACCTTATCATTATCTCCAACCAAAGACCATTCTCCTTTCAGCTCAAATGCATGAGTCACCGGACGACTCGGATCAGAAGTCGTATAATCGATAGTCTCTATATTAAGATTAGGATCGCATACACTCATATCGACTTGACCATCCACATCCGGAGCTCCGATCATGGCCATAACTTCACCGGTTGCATTTACAATATAATCATCATTATCGAGAGTCGTTTCTTCAAAAAACGCATAGCCTGTCACACCTGTTTCACGGTCATATACAATATGAGCCTTGTCGTCTTTACGAAGAAGATCATAAGGTTGATAACCTTCAGCTTTTAATGCAACTATTTCCGAATCATCCGGTTGTATGGTAATCAAGTATTCATAAGAAGCATCTGAAGGTGCCGCACCGTGATCGATATATGCAGAAGCGAATTTGCCTTCGGTTGCGGCCTTGGTCTTGTTATTTACAGACGTCTGCAGGCCCTTAGTAACAATAACTTTTAAAGGTTCTTTTACCTGATAATAATTACCTGTCTGATCCTTGAAAATCATACCGTCTGCATTTTGTACCGTAGTGTTGATCGTTGCATCTGTCGAAACGGTATTATCCCATTCTACCGCTTCGTCATCGCTCAAAATAGCATGTTGAAAAAGCGTAGTCTCCGTATTAGAAGCACTTTCGGAGTTCGTTATTCCTGTCCCGATGCACACGATACGATTATCGAAACAAAAAGCTGATTTACGAGCAGTGAAATCGGGTGTAAAGTTTTTATGTGACGGTTCTTTCAACTTAATGACAAACATCCCGCAAGTCCCGTTCAAATTATTGCTACCCGCAAATGTTTCATCCTGCTTCAACGTCGCATCAGTATATGGAGAATTCAATGCCGACCAACTTTTATGAATCGTTGTCGTTCCCGGTAACCGATTCCAATCCCATCCGTCTTCCAGAAAACGACTGTCCGCCTCGGTTACAGGGTCTCCACTATCTAAAATTTGTATCGATCCATAACTTTGATAACGGCCATAACGATTATTAGAATAATATATTTCCGCACCCCAGACATACCGGTTAAAGCCTTTTAAGGAAACCATCCATTCTCCTCCCCTAAATACTCCTTGAGCTGCATGATTATAAGTAAAGAAGCCCTGCATAGGATCGGCCTTTTCTATTCCCAGTGCCGTAAATTTCTTTTTCATATTATTCATAGCGGTAGTAGCTGTAGCCGTCTCATAAATGCGTAAGAAATTAGAAGCGAGATCTTTGTCAACAGTTTCTCCATCTACTGCCAAATAGGCAAATGCATTGATATTTTTCGATTTTATAGAACACTCGTTCGGGTTAAACGGGTGTCGTCCGCAAACGCCTATACCCCATTCTTTTACATTACAATAAGAAGCCATTGCCATAAATGCCTGTTTCAAAATAGCTCGAGCCGAAGCATCCAATGTAAAAGATGTCCCGTTCACATAATTGGCATAATCACCCAATATACCAAAAGCAGAAGAGGCGTAATCGGGATAATGAGCTCCGTGGTGAAATGCTGTTCCGTCCGGTTTAATACCTCCGATAGTTCCGGGTGTATAGCATATCGATCCGTTAGTCCATTCAGACAAACCCTTAACAGCTCGGAATCGCTCGGTCTCATCCTCGATCATCAATGCCGCATAAAGTCTCGGCAAATGCAAAGTGTACCAAGTATCGACCAACTCATCCCGATTTATATCATAAGGCTGACGGGTCTCTGCCAATCCACTCCAATATTGAATTAATTGCAACGCCTCATCCCAACGACTTTCAGACTTAAGATAATCTTTCATCATCCACACGGCTTTAGGCATATCCCGGTTAAAATAACCGAAATGGTGATTTGTCCCCATACCGCTTCCATAAGCATACCCTTGATCCAAAGCATAATCGAACACCAACATAAAATTCTCGGCTGCCGATGAATTTCCATTAAAGTAATAATCCATAGCAAAACCGAGCATCATATCATTCACATCCTGACACCCGATATCTCCGGACTCTTTTTCCTGATCTGTGTACAAAGGTTTTCCCGAAATAAAACCGGTAGAAACATCCCGCTTAATTCCCGCAGCAGAAAGTTTCGAAGATGCATTCGCAATAGTAGTATTGTTCACCTTACCGAATAAAGCAGTTTGTACCGTAGTAGTCATCTCACGCAATTCGGCCAACTCCGACGTTGTAGGAACAAGATCTTTCAATTCATCCGAATACGAAAATTGTTCCCACTCCCACAACCGTCCCCAGTGCCAAAAATCACGGGTAAGGAAACGATTATTTTTCGGAATTTGAGCATCCGGAGTAGCTTGTTTGTTTATATTACTCGAAAAGTCCCAACGGTCAAAATAAAGCGTACCGCTCTCTACCCCTTCCGGAGCTTTTATCGTTAATTCGTCAATATCTTGTTGCGTCGGCTGCACATCATCCGACTCTCCGGGCGCCCACATATCCGAAAAGGCTATCCAGCAAGCACGCCAGCCTGTAAAAGTTAAATTAAAGTCAAATGTATATACC
>ERZ780167.3656-NODE-3656-length-10776-cov-5.924634_pt1 | contig 10776 bp, 11 predicted proteins | sample MGYA00510982_ERZ780167 | MGnify/ENA primary metagenome ERZ780167 (study PRJEB29588, sample SAMEA2146107) | human gut metagenome | biome: human gut; feature: human-associated habitat; material: faeces | place: Denmark | collected 2008/2010 ... | reverse complement strand
TTTATTAACACAAAAAGTTGCTCAAAAATTTGGCTATGTCTTAGGAATCGGGAAGCAGCTGCCCAACCACCAGCTGCAGACGGTGGCTGCCCGCTGCGGCTACGACCTGACGCACCACCATCATGCCCTGGCCGATGCCGAGGCCTGTGCCTGCATCGCCCTGGCCATCCTGTGAGAAGAGGGGGATGAACCGCATGCCGAAAGATTTTGTTATATAGACTTTCATCCATTTAATAGAAATTACTGCTTATGAACGGACCCGAAAAGAGAGTTTTGGTGGGCATGAGCGGCGGCATAGACAGCACCGCCACGTGCCTGATGCTGCGCGAGCAGGGCTACGAGATTGTGGGGCTCACCATGTGGGTGTGGGGCGACGAGCCGGTGGAGGCACGCCGCCTGGCCGAGAGCATGGGCATCGAGCACCACGTGGCCGACGAGCGCGAGGGCTTCCGCCGCACCATCGTACAATATTTCATCGACGAATACCGCGCGGGACGCACGCCCAACCCCTGTGTGATGTGCAACCCGCTGTTCAAGTTCCGCATCCTGACGGAGTGGGCCGACCGCCTGGGTTGTGCCTACATCGCCACGGGCCACTATACGCGGCTGGAGGACCGGAACGGCAAACGCTACATCGTGGCAGGCGACGACGACAAGAAGGATCAGTCGTACTTCCTGTGGCGGCTGGGGCAGGACGTGTTGCGCCGCTGCCTCTTCCCCCTGGGCGAATACACCAAGCTGAAGGTGCGCGACTACCTGCGCAACAAGGGCTACACGCTGAAGGCCGACGAGGGCGAGAGCATGGAGGTGTGCTTCATCAAGGGCGACTACCGCGACTTCCTGCGCGAGCATAGCCCCGAGATAGATACGGAGGTGGGCAAGGGATGGTTTGTGAACGCCGAGGGCGTGAAGCTGGGCGAGCACAAGGGCTTCCCGTACTACACCATCGGGCAACGCAAGGGGCTGGAGATAGCCTTGGGCAAGCCGGCCTACGTGCTGAAAATCAATCCGCAGAAGAACACCGTGATGCTGGGCGACGCCGAGCAGCTGAAGACGCGCTACATGCTGGCCGAGCAGGACTGCCTGACGGACGAGGCGGAGGTGTTCGGAAGCGACTGCCTGACGGTGCGCATACGCTACCGCAGCCGTCCCATTCCCTGCACGGTGAGCCGCCTGGAGGACGGACGCCTGTTGGTGCACTTCGAGGAAGAGGCATCGGCCATCGCACCCGGCCAGTCGGCGGTGTTCTACATCGGCCGTCGCGTGGTGGGCGGAGCGTTCATCGCTTCGCAACGGGGAATTGGAATGTTTGTTGAAAATTGAAAATGGATAATGGAAAATTGAAAATGATATGAAACGAATGATTGGGTTATTGGTTGGCATCCTGACCGTCCTGTCGGCGGGTGCACAACAGGACACGCTGAAGTATCGCATCTGCCTGAAGGACAAGGCGGCTACGGAGTACTCCTTGCAGCGTCCGGAAGAATTTCTGTCCGCGAAGGCTTTGGAGCGCCGCCACCGCCAGGGGTTGGAGGTGGACTCTACCGACCTGCCTGTATGTCGAAGCTATGTGGACGAGATACAGCGGCAGGGAGTGAACATCGTGGTGACGGGCAAATGGGAGAACTTCGTGACGGTGTCGTGCAACGACTCGTCGGCCATCGGCCGCATCGCCGCCCTGCCTTTCGTGCGCTCCGCCGAACGGGTGTGGATGCGCCCTGCCAAGGAGGTGGTGACGCCCCAACGCGACTCGCTGGTGAACCGCCCCGAGAAACATCCTGAGAGCTACTACGGTGCAGGCGCCGCACAGATACAGCTGAGCCGCGGCGACAAGCTGCACGAGGCGGGCTTCCGCGGGCAGGGGATGACCATTGCCGTCATCGACGCGGGTTATCACAACGCCGACCGCATCACGGCCTTCGACATGAACCGCGTGCTGGGCGTGAAGGACTTCGTCAATCCTCGTGCCGATATCTTTGCCGAGCAGAGCCACGGCATGGCCGTGTGGTCGTGTATGGGGCTGAACCGTCCGAAGGTGATGGTGGGCACCGCTCCCGAGGCTTCCTACTGGCTGCTGCGCAGCGAGGACGACTACTCCGAGAACCTGGTGGAGCAGGACTACTGGTCGGCCGCCGTCGAGTTTGCGGACAGCGTGGGGGTGGACGTCATCAATACCTCTCTCGGTTATTACACCTTCGATGACCCTTCGAAGAACTATGAGTTCCGTCAGCTGGACGGCCGGTACGCACTGATGTCGCGCCAGGCTTCGCACGTGGCCGACAAGGGCATGGTGCTGGTGTGCAGCGCGGGCAATGCGGGTGCAGGGCCGTGGAAAAAGATTACCCCTCCGGCCGATGCCGACAATGTGCTGACCGTGGGAGCGGTGGGAAAGGACGGCGTGCTGGCCACTTTCTCGTCCATCGGCAATACGGCGGACGGACGCATCAAGCCCGATGTGGTGGCCGTGGGCTACAAGGCCGACGTGATGGGTACCGACGGTAACCTGACGCAGGCCAACGGCACTTCCTTTGCCTCGCCCATTATGTGCGGCATGGTGACCTGCCTGTGGCAGGCCTGCCCCAAGCTGACGGCCAAGGAGGTAATCGAACTGGTACGTCGTTCGGGCGACCGCGCCGCTTATCCTGACAATATTTATGGCTATGGCGTGCCCGACCTGTGGCAGGCCTATCAGGAATACCTGTCCCAATCCCGCTGACCATGGACGCTTTATCCCTATACGACCTCAACGCCCTGGTGCGTCGAAGCCTGGAGCAGTGTCTGCCCGATGAATATTGGGTACAGGCCGAGCTGAGCGAGGTGCGCATGCATCCCGCTACGGGGCATTGCTACGTGGAGTTCGTGCAGAAGGACCCGCGGGGCAACAACCTCGTGGCCAAGGCGCGCGGCGTCATCTGGAGCAACGTCTTCCGCCTGCTTCGTCCTTATTTCGAGGAAAGCACGGGGCAAGCTTTCGAGGCAGGCATCAAGGTGCTGGTGCAGGTCAGCGTTTCTTTCCACGAACTCTACGGCTTCAGCCTGACCGTGCATGACATCGACCCCACCTATACGTTGGGCGACATGGCACGCCGCCGCCGCGAGATACTGAAGCAGCTCGAGGACGAGGGCGTGCTGACGCTGAACAAGGAGTTGCCCATGCCCGTGCTGCCCCGGCGCGTGGCCGTCATCTCTTCGCCCACGGCGGCGGGTTATGGCGACTTCCGCCATCAGTTGGAGCACAATCCGCGGGGCTATGCCTTCCAGGTGACCCTCTTTGCCGCCGCCATGCAGGGCGACCGTGTGGAGGCATCCATTCTCGAGGCGCTGGATGCCATCAATGGCCGGGCGGAGCAGTTCGACGTGGTGGTCATTATCCGTGGCGGAGGCGCTACGTCCGACCTCTCGTGCTTCGACACCTACCTGCTGGCCGCCGCCTGCGCCCAGTTCCCCCTGCCCATCATTACCGGCATCGGGCACGAACGCGACGACACCGTGCTCGACTCCGTGGCTCACGTCCGCGTGAAGACCCCGACCGCCGCCGCCGAATACCTCATCGCCCGTATGGACGAGGCTGCCGACCGCCTGAACGACCTGGTTGTCCGTCTGCACGAAGGTGTGACCGCCCGCCTGGAGCAGGAACGTCGGCGTCTGTACCAATGCCGCAACCGCATCCCCGCGTCGGCCGTCCGCCGCGTGTCGTCCGCCAAGCTGGAGCTGCTCACCGCCCGCAAGGACCTGCACCGCTCGGTGGAGACGCTGCTGGCACGCCACCGCCATCGGCGGGAGCTGCTCCGCCAACGCCTGGCCGACGCTTCGCCCGAGAAGCTCCTGGCCCGTGGCTACAGCCTGACGCTGAAGGACGGGCGGGCCGTGAAGGACGCCTCCCGGCTGTGCGAGGGCGACGTGCTGGTGACGCAGGTTCATAAGGGAACATTCACTTCAATCGTAAAAAACATCAAATAACAATCAAGATATGCCCGTACCCAAGAAAAAAGAAACCTACTCGCAGGCCATGGCCCGCCTGGAAAAGATTGTCAACCAGATTGACAACAACGAACTGGAGATTGACCAGCTGGCCGAGAAAATCAAGGAAGCCAACGAAATCATCGCCTTCTGCGAGAGCAAACTGACGAAAGCCGACCGGGAAATCGAAAAAATACTGGCCGAAAAGCAAGAAAGTGAAGAATAAAGAGTATTTTTGCCTGAGAACAAAAACGTAAGCAAGTTATGAGTACAATGAAGTTAAGGCAACAGGTGTTGCAGGATGTCATTTCCCTGATGGACAAGGACTGGGCAATGGATGTTCTTCAAGCCTTTCTGGAAGATTTGAAGGAAAGGGAGAAGGACGGACGCATCCCGGGGCTGCCTTATACGGAGGAGGAACGAAAGGAAGACCTGATACAGGCTGAAAAGGAAATTGCCGAAGGCAAAGTTACTTCATGGCAAACCTTTAAAGAGGAGATGCGAGCATAGTGATTGTCATTTCCGTTTGGGATTGCCGTCAGGACCCCTCGGGGTTGGACAATGAACTTCAAGAGGAATAAACTGGAAAACAATATAAACATCATAAGATTATGAAAGAAATTGATTGGTCAAATCTGTCCTTCGGATACATGAAGACAGACTACAACGTGAGAATTTACCATCGTAACGGTCAGTGGGGCGAGCTGGAAGTATGCAGCGAGGAAACCATCCCCATGCACATGGCAGCTACCTGTCTGCACTACGGACAAGAAGCCTTCGAGGGCCTGAAGGCCTTCAAGGGCAAGGACGGCAAGGTGCGCATCTTCCGCCTGGAGGAGAACGCCGCCCGCCTGCAATCCACCTGTCGCGGCATCCTGATGCCCGAACTCTCGACCGAACGCTTCCGCGAAGCCGTGCTCAAGGTAGTGAAGCTGAACGAACGCTTTATCCCGCCCTACGAGAGCGGCGCATCGCTCTACATCCGTCCGCTGCTGGTGGGCACCGGCGCACAGGTAGGCGTGAAACCCGCCAATGAGTACCTGTTCCTGATCTTCGTCACGCCCGTAGGTCCGTACTTCAAGGGCGGATTTGCCACCACTCCCTACGTCATCACGCGCAAGTACGACCGTGCGGCTCCGCTCGGCACCGGTACGTTCAAGGTGGGCGGCAACTATGCGGCCAGCCTCCGCGCCAGCAAGGAAGCCCACGAGGGCGGCTACTCTGCAGAGTTCTATCTCGACGCCCGCGAAAAGAAATACATGGACGAATGTGGTGCCGCCAACTTCTTCGGCATCAAGAACAACACCTACATCACGCCGTTGTCCACCTCTATCCTGCCCAGCATCACCAACAAGAGCCTGATGCAGCTGGCCGAGGACATGGGCTTGAAGGTAGAGCGTCGTCCTATCCCCGAGGAAGAACTGGCTACGTTCGAAGAGGCGGGTGCCTGCGGTACGGCCGCCGTCATCAGCCCCATCCAGCGCATCGACGACCCCGAGAACAACCGTTCCTACGTCATCTCGAAGGACGGCAAGCCGGGCGAAATCAGCACCAAACTCTATCACAAGCTGCGTGCCATCCAGTATGGCGACGAACCCGATGTTCACGGCTGGGTAACGATTGTGGAATGACAAACTGATTTATGGGAAAAGGAAAATTAGCGAAATTTGCAGATATGGCACGTTATCCACACGTGTTCGAGTACCCCTACTCGGCGGTGGACGACGTGCCGTTCGACATGAAAGGCCAGTGGGGCGAGGCGTTCTTCAAGAACGACCGCCCCATTGTGCTGGAATTGGGTTGTGGCCGCGGAGAGTATACCGTAGGTCTGGGCCGTCTCTTCCCCGAGAAGAACTTCATCGGGGTGGACATCAAAGGGGCGCGCATGTGGACGGGAGCCACCGAATCGCTGCAGGCAGGCATGACCAACGTTGCCTTCCTGCGCACCCAGATCGAAATCATCGACCGCTTCTTCGCCCCGGGCGAGGTGAGCGAGATATGGCTTACCTTCTCCGATCCGCAGATGAAGAAGGCCACCAAGCGGCTGACGTCCACCTACTTCATGGAACGCTACCGCCGATTCCTCGTGGACGGAGGATTGGTGCACCTCAAGACGGACAGTAACTTTATGTTCACCTACACCAGGTACATGGTGGAGCACAACCACCTGCCCGTCGAAGTGATGACCGAAGACCTCTACCACTCCGGCCTGGCCGACGAGATACTTGGCATCCGCACCTACTACGAGCAGCAATGGCTGGACCGCGGCCTCAACATCAAGTACCTCCGCTTCCGACTGCCGCACGAGGGCATCCTCACGGAACCCGATGTGGAAATCGAGCTGGACGACTACCGGAGCTACAACCGCAGCAAGCGGAGCGGACTTCAGACAAGCAAATAAAAAACAGATATATTATGACTCTCTATCCGAAACTCATTCTCGACGCACTGGCCACCGTGCGCTATCCGGGCAACGGCAAGAACCTTGTCGAAGCCGAAATGGTGGCCGACAACCTGCGCATCAACGGCATGAAGGTCAGTTTCTCGCTCATCTTCGAGAAGCCCACCGATCCCTTCATGAAGTCCATGCTGAAATCGGCCGAGACGGCCATCCATACCTACGTGTCGCCCGATGTGGAGGTGACCATCACCACCGAAAGCCGTCAGGCCGCTCGCCCCGAACCGGGCAAGATGTTGCCGCGCGTGAAGAACGTCATTGCCGTATCCAGCGGCAAGGGTGGGGTGGGTAAGAGCACCGTGGCCGCCAACCTGGCCGTGGCCCTCGTGAAACTGGGCTACAAGGTGGGTTTGCTTGACGCCGATATCTTCGGCCCTTCCGTTCCTAAGATGTTTCAGGTGGAGGATGCCCGCCCCTATGCCGAGCGCATCGATGGCCGCGACCTTATCATTCCCATCGAAAAGTACGGCCTGAAGCTTCTTTCCATCGGCTTCTTCGTTAACCCCGAGCAGGCTACCTTGTGGCGTGGCGGCATGGCCAGCAACGCCCTGAAACAACTCGTGGGCGATGCCGACTGGGGCGATCTGGACTACTTTATCCTCGACACCCCTCCGGGCACGAGCGATATCCACTTGACACTGCTTCAGACGCTCGCCATCACGGGGGCCGTAATCGTCAGCACACCGCAACAGGTGGCCCTGGCCGATGCGCGCAAGGGCGTGGACATGTACACCAACGAGAAGGTGAACGTGCCCATCCTGGGACTGGTGGAGAACATGGCGTGGTTCACCCCTGCCGAGCTGCCGGAAAACAAGTATTACATCTTCGGCAAGGACGGCTGCAAGCAGCTGGCCGAAGAATTGCACGTGCCGCTGCTGGGACAGATTCCCATCGTGCAGAGCATCTGCGAGAGCGGCGACAAGGGTACACCCGTAGCTCTTGACTCGGACACCGTCACCGGCCGCGCCTTCCTCCAGCTGGCTGCCGCCGTGGTGCGCCAGGTAGACAAGCGCAACGTGGAGATGGAGCCGACACGGATTGTGCAGGTAAAGAAATAAAAAAATCACCACAGAGCAACGAGGGCGTTTCTGTTTCACCACAGATTACCCAGATTGACGCAGATATTTTGTTCATCTGTGATAATTCGGATAATCCGTGGTGAATATTTTCGGGAGCACCCTGTCCTCTGTGGTGAATCAATTATGTATAAGAGAGAATTTACTATTGCAGACGGAACGTGATCGGGAAGGAGTACTTCACGTTTACCGGCGTGCCGTCCTTGGTACCGGGTGTCCAGTCGGGCATGGTACCGGCCACGCGCAGGGCTTCCGCATCCAGACTGGGGCTGACGCTTTGGACAATTGTGGCGTTGGTCGCTTTTCCTTTGGTGTTGACAATCACCGATACGACGACTCTTCCCTGTATACCCTTCGCGCGGGCGTCAGCCGGATACTTGACGTTTTTGCTGAGGTATTGCATCAGGCCTGTCATGCCGCCGGGAAATTCGGGCATCTTGTCCGCGACTTCATATACTTCGCCCGTCACGGGGGCGTTGGGGGTTCGGTAGCCCACTACTATCATCTCGTTTATCTTCTCCACCGGTTCGGGTGTCAGGCGGAACATGACGGGGACGGTGTATTTCACGTTGACCGGCTCGCCTTTCTGCGTGCCCGGTTTCCACTTGGGCATGCCGCTGATAACGCGGATGGCTTCGGCGTCCAGGGCGGGGTCAACGCCTCTCAGGATGCTCACGTTGCCGATGCTTCCGTCCTTGCCGACCACGAACTGCACGGTGACGCGTCCCTGTGTCCCGGCCTTATGAGCCGCTTCGGGATAGCGGATGTTGGTGGATAGGTACTTCATCAGTCCTGGCATGCCTCCATCGGGGAATTCCGGCATGTTTTCTACGACTTCAAAGACGTCCTCATCGCCGTCGGTAGGGGCGTTTATGACCTGTTGTGGTTTTAGGACGATGACCATGTTATTGGAGTCCATCTTGGCTAGGGTTTCTGGATTTCCTGCCCAGCCCCAGCCCAATATCTGTGCGTCCTTACCTTTGTACAGAAATGCAATACTTGCTTCGGGTGACGTCTCTATGCGGAATTCTCCTTTATCATTGACCGTGCTTGTGGTAATTGACTGGAACTTCCGGTCGGTGACAATCTGTACATCGCTCAGCGGATTGCCTGCTTCGTCCACAATTTTTCCTTTGTACGTCACCTTGTCAGACTTTTCTTGCTGGGGCAGGGGAGCGATGTTTTCAGGCTGAGGCTGTACATTGGGTATTTCGGCAGGTGTGACGGCCTCGATGACTTCGGCTGTAATCTTCTGTGTAGCGCGTGCCACAGCCTCGATGTTGCTGACGATCATTAGCAAGGCGGCCAACGGGAGGAACATCAGGTATTTGGTTCTTCCTATTGCTCGGGTTCTTCGTTTGTTCATCATAATGATACGCTTTTTTAAGGGTAAAACATTGAAACTGTTATAGATAGTTGCTGCAGCCTTATGATGTGACAAACCCAACAGGTGGTATTGGTAGGTGCGGGAGTCGTGGCCGGTCTCCAGTACCTTTTCATCGGCCATATACTCCAGGTTGGTACGTATTTCCCGCTTCATGAGCCATGCAAAGGGATTGAACCAGCAGACGATGCATGCCAGTTCGCCCACCAGTACGTCGATGGAGTGCCATTGGCGGGCATGGGTGCGCTCGTGGGTCAGTATTTCGTTCAGCTCTTCATTGGTGTGCGCCTCGGGGCAGACGAATATCCAGCGGAAGAACGAGAAGGGACCCTCCGCGCGAGGAAGCAGGTGTACGTTGGTGCCGTCTATCTTCTGTGTAGGGCAGCGCCGTGCCAGGCGGAAGATGCCTACCAGCTGGGCGAAGAAGCGCACGGCCAATAGGAAGGCCACCAGCCAGTAGGTGATGACGATACCGTCAACCGTTAGCTGTTGCCAGTCCGTTTCGGGCTGTGGAGTCAAGGTCAGTTCGGGCAGCACTACGGTGGCGTAGAGGTCGGCCATGGCGGCCATCGGCTCCTGCTGCACAATCCAATGCTGGATGTTGAGCAGCGGTACGGCGGCCGATACGGCGAAGAAGCATAACAGGGCTGTCCGCCTCCAGACGAAGAACGTATCCTTGTAGAAAAACAGCCGGTAGAAGGCATAGAACAAGGCAATCGCTACATTGATTTTCAGAAAATAGACCATCGTATCAGTGGTAAATGGTTAATGAATAATGGTTAATGACGAGAGATGGAAAGCAGGCTGGCGGTTTGCAATGCGCGCCGCCCACCGTTCACCGCCCATCACTTCTCCTTGCCTTTCTCTATCATCTCAATAATATCTTTCAGTTCCCCAGCCGAAATTTTCTGATCTTTGGCGAAGAACGACACCATTTCCTTGTATGAATTGGCAAAATAGTTGCGCACAAAGCCGCTCATGAACGTCCGCTTGTACTCGCTTTCCGGAATCAGCGGTTTGTAATAGTAGGCATTTCCCACATGCGACGGCTTCACATACTGTTTCCGCTCCAGGTTCTTCACTACCGAAGCCACCGTCGTATAGGGAGGTTTCGGTTCGGACATCTCAGCCAAAATGTCTTTGATGCAACAATTCTCCAGTTTCCAGATGTACAACATCACATCTTCTTCTTGTTTCGTTAATTTTTCCATGGAATAAAGTTTTAAAATTGAATTCACCGCAAAGCTACGATTAAATCGTAATATAGCAATAAGCAGAGCGTTAATAAGTATAAAAGAGTAAAAAATATTTTTGGGAAGCACAAAGGGTACAAGCTGTTCCTCCCATCAATCATGACAGAAGACAGCCGGTACAAGCCATCACCGGCACTCACGATTTTTCTTGAAAGATTTGCTTTTCTCGTCCGAAATCACTATCTTGGACAACAGATAAACTGACAGCCATGGCACAACTGAAACTTCCGCATCTCTCCGACAACGAACAAGCCCTGCTGTACCAGAAACTCAACCAGTACAACCGGGGAAGAGCCTCCTACAAAGAGGCCGGTGCCTACCTGCTCGTGCTTCCGCGCGAAGGCAAACCCCTGTACACCCTTTGGATTTATGCGCCTCTGCCCAGCCGGCAGTCCATCTTCTACCTCTGCGACCTCTCGGCCGACATCCACGAAGCCCTGCGCATGGCCAGCACCCTTTGCTTCTACTCCACCCGCTGCCTGTTTCTCATGGAATACAACGCCAAACGCATGCAAAGCAAAGGCGAGGACCTGATTCCCTTCGGCAAATACCGCGGCCACTTCCTGCACGAGATTCTGAATATCGACCCGGCCTACATCGGCTGGATAGCCTACAAGTTCGAACCCCGCATCCCCAAGCAGGCCC
>ERZ780167.3653-NODE-3653-length-10785-cov-5.312488_pt1 | contig 10785 bp, 7 predicted proteins | sample MGYA00510982_ERZ780167 | MGnify/ENA primary metagenome ERZ780167 (study PRJEB29588, sample SAMEA2146107) | human gut metagenome | biome: human gut; feature: human-associated habitat; material: faeces | place: Denmark | collected 2008/2010 ... | reverse complement strand
CGCGTCCAGCGACGGGCGCAGGCCGGGGCCCCTTTCCCCGGCCCGTTTCTCCGCCGCCAGCGGGATGGGAACGGTCAGCGTGTACCACGTCCGCGCCCGCACCGTCCCCGTGGCCCGCATGAGCCGCACGCCCCTGGGCGAGTCCGCCGCCCCGGAGATCAGCAGCTGACCCGCCGTCACCGTGTCCCCCGGCGACACCGCCGCCGCGCCGTCCAGCGCTGTCACCTCCGTCACCAGTCCGTCCCGGCGCGCCACGATGTTCTGCACGTCGCTGTCCCGGTACAGATGCGGCGGGCGGACGCGCTCCACCACCTGCACGTGGGCGGTGAAGCCCCGCACGTTTACCGCCAGGTACACCACGTCCGGCAGCAGCGGCAGCACCCGGTTACGCAGGTCGTCCTGATCCAGCCCCACGCCCCGCGTGCCCACCGCTACGCCGCAGCGCTCCAGCGCCTGCAATATCTCCGGCGTGGACACCGTGTCGTTGCCGCTGACCTCAAAGCCCCCTATCCGCCCGGCGCACACCGCCAGCACCAGCGGCAGCACGGGCAGCCAGTAGCGCCCCTGCAGGCCAAAAATAGTGGTGTAATTGATGGGGGTCCAGTTGAGCGCCGTGACGAACGAAAGGGCAATCACGCAGAGAACAATACCCCAAACGCCCGCTTTGGTGCGGCGGCCCAGAGGTACGGTCTCACCCGCCTGCGGCAGCGCCGCGGCCAGCAAAGCCAGGATAAAGCCAACCCCCAGCACCCAGCTGGCATCCACGGTATACACAATGGGTTCGCCCAAGGCAGTGCCCAGCACGCCCTGCACCCACTGCGCCCCCTGCGCACTGAAAGAGCGCAGCAGCAGTTTGGCCGTGTTGGGCAGGTTGCGGCAGATATACCCGGCGGAATAGGTGTAGATGGAATCGCCGTTTTCCTGAATGGAGCCAACCAGCTGTTCCGGCGTTAAGCCGCCCCACATGTGGGTCAGCTTATACAGCCCAACCGGGATGGCCAGCACCACAACCGCGGCAATGGCACCCAAAAAGATTTTCTTCTTTTTGGGGTCGCGGCGGATCTTCCAGTACAGCAGCGCCAGCAAAGCGGCACCAGCCGCGGCGGCACCACCGGCGCGCAGGATGCCCACGGTATCCACATCGCGGGCTGCATACAAAGCAGCGCCCATATTGACCTGCACCCAGCCGATAGCGGCCAGCACCAGCGCCAGAACTTTGGCAATGGGACCAACCGGCCAGCGCTTGCCGGGCAAGGCAAGGTTGGCATCGGGAATCATAAAGATCAGCAGCACGGCGGGCAGATAAATTGCCTTGGCCGGGCCGATGAGCGCCGCCAGCACCACAGCAGCCACCGTTTCCGGCCAGCGGGCCGGGCGAGTGCGCAGGGGCAGGCAGAGCGCAGTAAAGCAGAAGAGATACCCCAGCACGGCGGCGTCCGCCGAAAGGCTGCCCGCCAGCTGCAAGGGCTGGGCCAGCAGTGCCACACCGGCAAAAATGCCACGCAACCGCTGGGGTGCAATATTGACCGCAGCCGCAGCCAATGCCAGGTACAGCGCCAGGTTGCACAGCCGCCCCAACAGCAGCATGCCATGGAAGCCAAGCCCCATCATGCGCGCCAGCGTAATGCCGGCAATCTGACCCAGGTAGAGCGTATTGTTGATGGGGTCCGCCGTTACATAGGTATCGGAGCTGACAGTCGTTTCACCGCTGCAGCCCGCATCTCCCAGGTGTTCCAGCATTTCCTTGTAAGCGTAAATGCCGATATCACCGGTATGATTTTTGAAATAGGGAGCATCGCAGCTGCGCACCAGCAGCATATCATCATCGTCCGCCACCGGCTGGCCCAGCAATGTGCTGGACTGTCGGTAGCATTTGGCCAGGTGGGTGTATTCATCGGGGCCGACAAGGGGCGGCGTTAAAAAGGCAAACGCCACGCCCAGCACCGCACCGCACACCAGCACCACCTGCCACAGCTTGGCGCGGTGGGTGAGCAGGATAAAGCCCGCCACCACCGCCGCAAAGGTCAGCACGCCCAGCAGGCGGGAGATCACATGGGACCAGCTGCCGGAATCATTGACGACATACTGCAATGCCGGATGCCCGACGATGGAATCCGTTGTGCCGTTTGCATTCCGGCGGGTCATCTGCTGGCTAGTGTCGGCATCCGTCCAAAGGCCCAGCAGGTGGTACACATCCCAGTCATCGCCGGGGGTATACCACAGGCGCAGGGTCATGTTGGGGTTTGCCAGGTCATAGTCCGCTTCAGCATCGGCTATGCCGGGGGCGGTATAGGGCGCGTCAAACGTGATGGCCGCAAAGGTGTCATCTTTAATGGTAATGCAGTCCAGCTCACCGTTCGCCACGGCGTTGCCATCGGCATCCAGCAGTGCGGCGTACAGGGTGCCATGCCGGAACGCCCAATTATGGGTGGTCAGGTCCAGTCGAACCCCGTAAATGCGCTGCCCGCTTTTGAGCGGAACGGGCAGGTACAGCCCGGTTGTGCCGTCATCCTGCGTTGCAGCGTCCGCCGTGGCAGGAATTACAACGGTACGGGTATAATCATCGTTAACGATTTCATACACCGGCTGGTTATCCACCCGCTGGCCAAGGTCAAACCCGGCCCACGCGGCCACAGCGGCGGCAGCCAGCGCCACCAGCAAAGTCAGCCACAGCAGGCGGTACCGCTTGCAGAAATCTTTGATTTTTTGCATGAAGCCCTCCCCTGCTTTAGGTTGCTTACAGACAGTTTTATTATACATGATGATTGGCGAAAGTGCAATATTAGCCTTACTGCACTTTACTTTTCTCATTTTCCCTCTAGCTTTTAGGCTAGAGAATGATATCATCTATGTAAAAATCACATAAAGAGGTCGTGATATTGCTATAATTAACTGATACAAAAACACCCCCGTCTGCATTACCAGGCGGGGGCATGTTATTGCATTACGAGAAACGGTCGCGCAGGTTCTTGAAGAAGCCCTTGCGCTTTTCGTAGTTATCCTCTTTCATGCTGTCCTCAAAAGCTTTCAGGGCTTCGCGCTGGGCGCGGGTGACCTTTTTAGGGATCTCAACATCGACGATCACATACTGGTCGCCGCGGCCGCGGCCGTTCAGGTACTGGATGCCCTGACCGCGCAGGCGGAACTTGGTGCCGCTCTGGGTGCCTTCGGGGATATGCTGCACAATGCGGCCATCCACGGTGGGCACCTCAACGTCATCGCCCAGCACAGCCTGGCTGAAGGTGATGGGCACATGGATGGTAACATCGTACCCGTCACGCTCAAACATCGGGTCGGCCTTAACGGTAACATGCACGATCACATCGCCGGCCGGGCCGCCGTTGGAACCGGCATCGCCCTGGCCGCGCAGTGCAATGTTCTGGTCATCATCAATACCAGCGGGGATATTGATCTCCAGGCTCTTGCGCGCGGCGGTCTTGCCGGTGCCGCGGCAGGTCTTGCACGGGTTGCGGATAATGGTGCCGCGGCCGCCGCAGTGGCTGCAGGGCTGCTGGCTCTGCATTACGCCAAAGGGGGTGCGCTGCTGTGTTACAACATAACCACGGCCGCCGCAGTCGGGGCAGGTTTCGGGGCTGGTACCCTTGGCCGCACCGGTGCCGCCGCAGTCAGGGCAGGTATCCTGGCGGTTGATGGTGATCTTCTTGGAGCAGCCGTGGGCGGCTTCCTCAAAGGTCAGGATCACGCTGGCCTGAATATCATGGCCCTTGCGGGGTGCATTGGCGGTGCGGGTGGAAGAACCGCCGCCAAAGCCGCTGAATCCACCGCCAAATCCGCCGCCAAAGATATCGCCAAAGATGTCGCCCAGGTCCACGCCGCCAAAACCACCGCCGAACCCGCCTGCACCGCCGCCGTTGGCAGCCGCATAGTTGGGGTCTACGCCGGCAAAGCCGAACTGATCATAGCGCTGGCGTTTCTGCGGGTCGGAAAGCACATCGTTGGCTTCGTTGACCTCTTTGAACTTTTCCTCGGCTTCTTTATTGCCGGGGTTCAGGTCAGGGTGGTACTTTTTGGCAAGTTTGCGGTAGGCGCTCTTGATCTCGGCATCCGTAGCGTTTTTGCCGATGCCCAGCACCTCGTAATAATCTCTTTTTTCTGCCATATGATCACACCTTTATGTGTTGAAGTAAGTTGACTTTTATTCCTTTCCCCTATGGGAACAGCCGGTTCTTTGTCCGTAAGGGCGTACAGCCTGTGCCTGCAAGCGGCAACGTGATTTCACTGCGGGCACACGCTGTGCGCCCCTACGGACGGGACGCAGCTTTGTGGGCTTAACCCCACAATGGCCGCCGCCGGAATTGCCTGGCGGCGGCCTTTTGGGTTACAGGGATATTCCCCTGTTTATTCTGTTATCTTACACCTCGTGGAAGTCAGCGTCAACAGCACCGTCATCCTTCGGGGCGGAACCGGCATTGCCCGTGGGGCCCTGCTGGGCGTCAGCGCCCGGCTGCTGGCCCTGCTGCTGGGCAGCCTGCTGGTAAACCTTCTCGCTGATGGCGTAGAAAGCCTTCTGCAGGTCGTCCTGCTTTGCCTTGATGGCCTCAATATCGGTACCCTTCAGGGCTTCCTTCAGGGCGTTCAGCTTAGCTTCGCACTCGCTCTTCTCGGACGGAGAGACCTTGTCGCCCAGCTCGCCCAAAGCCTTTTCGGTCTGGAACACCATCTGGTCGGCGTTGTTGCGGGCATCAACATCTTCGCGGCGCTTCTTATCCTCAGCAGCATACTGCTCGGCATCCTTAACGGCCTTGTCGATGTCATCCTTGCTCATGTTGGTGGAAGCAGTGATGGTAATGCTCTGCTCCTTGCCGGTGCCAAGGTCCTTAGCGCTTACATGCACAATGCCGTTGGCATCGATATCAAAGGTAACTTCGATCTGGGGCACGCCGCGCGGAGCCGGAGCGATGCCATCCAGGTGGAAGGTACCCAGGCTCTTGTTGTCGCGGGCAAACTCACGTTCGCCCTGCAGAACGTTGACTTCAACGCTGGGCTGGTTGTCAGCAGCAGTGGAGAAGATCTGGCTCTTCTTGGTGGGGATGGTGGTGTTGCGCTCAATGATCTTGGTGCAAACGCCGCCCAGAGTCTCAATGCCCAGGCTCAACGGGGTAACATCCAGCAGCAGCAGACCCTTAACGTCGCCCTGCAGAACACCGCCCTGGATGGAAGCACCGACAGCAACACATTCATCGGGGTTGATGCCCTTGAACGGCTCGCAGTTCAGTTCCTTCTTGACAGCGTCATAGACAGCGGGGATACGGGTGGAGCCACCGACCATCAGGACCTTAGCCAGGTCAGAAGCCTTCAGGCCTGCATCAGCCAGAGCCTTGCGGACAGGGGCCATGGTGCGGTCAACCAGATCAGCGGTCAGTTCATTGAACTTTGCGCGGGTCAGGGTCATATCCAAGTGCTTGGGGCCGTTGGCGTCAGCGGTGATGAACGGCAGGTTGATGTTGGTGGAAGTGGCGCTGGACAGCTCAATCTTTGCCTTTTCAGCAGCTTCCTTCAAGCGCTGTGCAGCCATCTTATCCTTGCGCAGGTCGATGTTGTTTTCCTTCTGGAAATCCTCAGCCATCCAGTCGATGATGCGCTGGTCGAAGTCATCGCCGCCCAGGTGGGTATCACCATTGGTAGCCAGAACTTCAGTAACGCCATCGCCCATCTCGATGATGGAAACATCGAACGTACCACCGCCCAGGTCGTAAACCATGATCTTCTGGTCGGATTCCTTATCAATGCCGTAGGCCAGAGAAGCTGCGGTCGGCTCGTTGATGATACGCTTTACGTTCAGACCAGCAATGGTACCGGCGTTCTTGGTTGCCTGACGCTGGCTGTCGTTGAAGTAAGCGGGAACGGTGATGACAGCCTCGGTAACGGGCTCGCCCAGGTAAGCTTCGGCATCAGCCTTCAGCTTTGCCAGGATCATAGCGCTGATCTCTTCGGGGGTGTAATCCTTGCCGCCGGCGTGAACCTTCTCGGCAGTGCCCATCTTACGCTTGATGGAGGAGATGGTGTTTTCGGGGTTGGTGATAGCCTGACGCTTTGCAACCTGGCCTACCAGACGCTCGCCGGTTTTGGTAAAGCCGACAACAGACGGGGTGGTACGGGCACCCTCAGCGTTAGGGATAACAACAGGCTCGCCGCCCTCCATAACAGCTACGCAGCTGTTGGTAGTACCAAGGTCAATACCAATAATCTTACTCATAATATAAAACTCCTTTCATATTCCTCTTTCAGGAAACATGGAAATGTGAATGTCTTAATTTATATCTGAACGGGCTTTTGCACCCGGTTCATGCTTTGTTATTCGGCCACAACCACGGTTGCATGGCGGATGATCTTATCGCCGATCATGTAGCCTTTCTGGAACACGCGCACCACAGTGCCGCTTTCCTGGCCATCCTCTGCCGGAACCTGCTGAACAGCGTTCATAAAGTTGGGGTCAAAGGGCTTGCCCATGGATTCGATCTCGGTGATGTTCAGCGTTTTCAGAGCTTTTTCGGCTTTGTCCAGCGTCATCACAACGCCCTTTTTATAGTTTTCGTCGGTGCATTCGGCATTGGCTGCCATATCCAGCGTATCCAGAATTGCCAGGATCTGGTTGACCGCGTGGGAAACACCATCGTTGAACTTCTGGTCAGCTTCGCGGGCGGAACGCTTGCGGTAATTGTCATACTCTGCAGCGGTGCGCAGCATCTGGTCTTTCAGCTTTGCGTTGGCCTGCTCGGCGGCTTCCAGCTTTGCCTTTACAGCTTCCAGCTCTTTGGATTTTTTGCCGAACCAGTCTTTCTTTTCGGTCTTTTCTGCAGCGGGTTCAGCTTCCTGCTTATCGGATTCTGCCGCGGGCGCTTTTGTTTCAGCAGCGGCCTGCTCCTGTTCAGTTTCAGGCTGCTTCTTTGTTTCTTCGCTCATGTCTGCTCCTCCTTTTTACCGGACATTGACTGCCCTAACTTAATTGCAAAATAATTCAAAACGGGGATCAAGTGTTCGTACTCCATGCGGTTGGAGCCGATCACCGCCACCGTGCCGTACAGCCCGCCGCCCGCAAGGTAACGCTTGCTGACGATGCAGAGGTTCGGCATGGCGGGCTCGATATCCTCGCCCAACGTGGCGGTCACTTTGCCGCTGCCCGGTTCGATCAGGGCGCGGGCCGCTTCGTTGTCAGAAAAAACTTCCAGCAGCGCGCCAAGGTTTGTGCGCACATCCGGCATCTTGGCCAGGTACTGCACGCCCTCCAGGTAAAACTGCGGGCGGGTGCGAACCAGCGCTTCGGCGGCGAACACCACCGGCGCCAGCCTGCGCCCGGCGGAAAGCACCAGGCTTGCCGTCAGCGACGGGGTCAGATCCTCCGGTGCCACAAAGGTCAGGCTGCTGTTCAGCAGGCGGGCCATCTCATCGGCATCCTCCCGCGTCAAGCCGGTGTGGATACGCGCCACACGGGTGCGCACACCGCCGGAGCTGGTAACCGCCAAAACTGCGGCGGAATACCGCCCGACCTGCACGACCTCAAAATGGGCGATGCACAGATCCTCGGCCTGCGGGGTGGTAGCCACTGCGGCACAGCCGGTATAATCGGCCAGTGCGCGGGCGGCGCTCTGCGCCAGCTTTTCGGGCTCAGCGTCCATATCGGCAAACAGCCGGTCAATGTTTTCGCGGTCCGCTGCGCTCAGTGCTATGGCGGCGGGGGCTTCCAGCAGGTGGTCTAGGTAGTACCGGTACCCCTTGGGGCTGGGCACGCGGCCTGCGCTGGTGTGCGGCTGCTCCAGCAGGCCAAGCTTTGTCAGCGCGGCCATCTCGTTGCGGAGCGTTGCGCTGGAAAGTGCCATGTCAAAGTGGCTGGCCAGCAAACCGGAGCCGACCGGCTCGCCGGTAGAATAAATGGCAACAATCGCTTCCAGAATGCGCTGCTTGCGTGCATCCATCGTCATGCTGCCCTCATCTCCTTGTTTGCTTTTTCTTGTTTAGCACTCTCTCTTCCTGAGTGCTAAATTTATTATATCCCAACTCTTTGTTCTGTCAAGCCCTTTTCATAAAAAGTTTCAAACTTTAACAGATTTGACACAAACGCCGCGGCAAAGGGTGGTTTTTGCCCTCCGCCGCGGCGTTTTTCTGTTATTTTATCTTGTTTTGCTGCCCGCCAGACAGCAGGGTGATGCCGGCCAACGGTTCATTCTTCCATCCACTTTGCTAAAAATGCCGCGGCAATGTTTACTGCGCGGGCGGTCTCGGTATCAGGGGCTGCATCCTGCGGGCGGCCGGTCAGCAACACACCACCTTCCACATCTCCCTGCACCACAATGGGGCAGACGCACAGCAGCACCGTTTCCCCTTTGTCAAAGGCCGTAATGCGGCGGGCAGCGGTTTCCGGCGCGGTGTAAGGGCCGCGCATGGCCAGCAGCCGGGCGGCGGCATCGCTGATCTGCCGCCCCAGCAGCTGCCCTTTGCCCGTGCCGGTGGCGGCCACAATGCTTTCCCTGTCACACATCAGCACAGGGCGGCCCAGGTTTTTGGCCAGCACCTCGGCATACACCCCGGCCAGTTCGCCCAGCTCCACCAGCGGGGAATATTTTTTGAACACCACCTGCCCGTCGGCAGCGGTAAAAATTTCCAGTGCATCGCCCTGGCGGATGCGCTGGGTTCGCCTGATCTCTTTGGGAATGACCACCCGCCCCAGCTCATCAATCCTGCGCACGATTCCTGTTGCTTTCATATTTTTTCTCCTTTCAAAACTCAATGGTAGTATTTGTTAGTTCTTTTTGCTTATACACACTTCCTCAACGTTTAGTCCTTTCGTCAGAAGTTTTTCCCTATATCTATTTTTTCATCTAAATTTTTTGCGTCTCCGCTTTTTTAGAGAAAAGCATCGAACGGATTTTTGCTTTCGTTAATCATCAAGCCAGTATATTCTTGTTGCACGAATCCAATTTAAACATTATAATGTATTAAGAATAATGTATCTTGTTTTCATTTTCATAGCCATTTTATTTTTTATCGGTAAATGTTGGCGTTGAGCTTTCCACATTTTCTTTATTTAAAAATTATGAAAGAAGTTTATATTATGGATAGTTATCAACTAGAATTATCTAATCTATATCATCAATTAAAATCCTTAAAGTTGCAAAAATATGAAATAGAGACAAAAATGCAACGGATTTCTCAGCAAATAATTTCTGTAGAGGAAGATCAAGCAGCTTCATATGCCCAGCGGTCATCTACTTGGAACAAACTTTTGTATGACGCCTTATTAGTTTCTCCATTTGTTAAAGCCATGCGCGAAACACTTGGCTTTACGCAAGAGCAATTCTCGCGGAAGTTAGGTTTTTCTGATTATTTTATATTACGTATAGAAAATCGACACTTACTTCCGTCTGTTTCTCAAATGCACCGTATCTTTGACTATTTAGATAATATGCGTTTGGCTCATGATGAATATAGTTGGAACGATTACATTGATGATTCTCTTTGGCTTTATTATGGAGATATTACTCCTAATTACATAAGGACTGACAATTTTGATTCTTCTACAAATATGGTGGAGTTGTATTGTATGTCTTGTCATTCATACGTTCAAACCCCGCTAGCATGTTTTTCAAGGAATCCAAATACCGTCTTGTGCATAAATTGTTGGATTAAATCTCACGAAATTCCTGAATCATATTCAGTTGAATTATCCGTTGATAACGCTCATGCATTGATTCTACACCAACGATGTGGAAAAATTACTGTAAAGACTCTTAAGGATCTCAAAGAAAATAACTACAAATGTGCATTTTGTAACCGCTTTTAACTATAATTAACATAAAGATTCTATTATTTCTGTTTTTCTCTTATAAATTATTCCTGTTGCTTTCATTGGGGTACCCTCCTGCCCTTCCATATTCTGTACAATATACCTATTATATGGAAAGTGCGGCGGTTTATGTATGGTTCGTGCCTGTTTTTTGTCAGTGCTTTATCCAGCCCTGCCAGCAGGGCATCACGCTGAACGGCTTGGCAATGTGGGCGTTCACGCCTGCTTCAAACACCTTTTTGCGGTTCCCCTCAAAGCCATCTCCATTTTGGAGATATTATAACGGAGCGCCGCGTAAATTTTAGGATATTGGTTTCCTGCCCGCCAAATAGCCGCCCGCACATTGTCTGCAGCCTTGCCGCCTGTACTATCCGGGTGGTATACTGATATCAATATATTTTGTGTGCCCCGCACACAGGGAACGAGGCTCCGCTATGGCTGAACTGCTGCAAACCACTCTGTGCTACCTGGAACAAAACGGCTGCTATCTGATGCTGCACCGCATTAAAAAGAAGAACGACGTCAACCACGATAAATGGATCGGTGTGGGCGGCAAGCTTGACCCCGGCGAAACTGCCGAAGCCTGTGCCCTGCGCGAAGTGTGGGAGGAAACCGGCTTGACGATGCAATCCCCCACCTACCGCGGCATTGTGGATTTTACTTGCGAGCCATGGCCCGCCGAGCGGATGCACCTGTACACCTGCACCAATTTTACCGGCACGCTGACCGACTGTAACGAGGGCACACTGGAATGGGTGCCCAAACCCGAAGTAGAGAACCTGCCGATCTGGCAGGGGGACAAAATTTTCCTTCGGCTGTTGGCGGAGGGCGCACCGTTTTTCCATCTGGAGCTAACCTATCACGGCGATACCCTGGTGCAGGCGGTGCTGGAAGGCGAGACACTGCCCTGCGGTTGAACAGCCATTATAATAAAGGCAATACCGCATAATTCTAAGTGCCGATACGGCGAGCGAGGTGCGGCA
>ERZ780167.3649-NODE-3649-length-10794-cov-3.510383_pt1 | contig 10794 bp, 7 predicted proteins | sample MGYA00510982_ERZ780167 | MGnify/ENA primary metagenome ERZ780167 (study PRJEB29588, sample SAMEA2146107) | human gut metagenome | biome: human gut; feature: human-associated habitat; material: faeces | place: Denmark | collected 2008/2010 ... | reverse complement strand
TTTTTCGTCATCGTTTCTTTTGATTATATTTTACATTTCAACCACTCGACGCGCCCTGCAATTCATGTGATTGCTGACTGGTTTGCAAATTGCCATGGCGCAGCCACTATACAAAAATAGCCTTCCGTCCAGCCAAGTGCAAGCCGATTAGCATGAATTAACGCCCCATTAACTATTTCTCCGTATCCATTTAACAAAATCAAAATCAGGCAAAAAGTCCTTGCTGCGCCCATCTTCTTCGCCCTTTCCCGCATTTCTGTCAATGAGAAGACCGCTTCGTTCGTCTTCTGCGTGTTGTCATAATACGTGGCTTTGGATGGGTCTTTGTGGTAAACAAAGCCAACAAAGTGTTTTTGTGATATCATGCAATTGAGGTCGTGATGGTTCTCCAAGCCTCCTTTTCATGACAAGCTATATTGCCGTTGTCTATCCTGTATTATTAAAATGGCATTTTATATTTTGCCACAAAAGTTTAAAATGCCATTTTAATAAGCGAGTAGTTTTCTTCATCTTGCTTTGTTGTTTTGTCATCTGTGTTGGGCTCGTGGTGAAGCTTGGTACAGATCCTTGCAAAATTCAATATTTTTTTTGGGAGAAAGGAGGCGTTGACGAAAAGAGGCGAGATTTTAAGGACTTTTAGCCACCCGTTTGGCAGCGGAACGGAATTAATTTCGTAATTTTGCAGCGTTTAATATATATAATGATGAAGCTGGATACATTGACCGCCATTTCTCCTATTGACGGACGCTACAGAGGCAAGACCGAGCCCCTGGCCGACTATTACTCAGAGTTTGCGCTGATACGTTATCGCGTCCGCGTGGAAATCGAATACTTTATCACGCTCGTGGAGCTCCCCCTGCCGCAGCTCAAGGGCTTCGACACGGCCCTCTTCGACCGTCTTCGCAGCATCTACCGCAACTTCACGGAGGAGGATGCCGCCCGTGTGAAGGACATCGAGAAGGTGACCAACCATGACGTCAAGGCCGTGGAGTATTTCATCAAGGAGCAGTTTGACGCCATCGGCGGACTGGATGCCTACAAGGAGTTTATCCATTTCGGACTCACCTCGCAGGACATCAACAACACGAGCGTGCCCCTGTCCATCAAGGAGTCGCTCCTGGAGGTCTATTATCCCCAGGTCGAGGAGCTCATCGACCAGCTCCAGGCTTATGCCGAGGAGTGGAAGGACGTGCCGATGCTCGCCAAGACCCATGGCCAGCCCGCCTCGCCGACGCGCCTGGGCAAGGAAATCGAGGTCTATGTCTATCGCCTGCGCGAGCAGCTCGACGCCCTCAAGGCCTGCAAGTTCACGGCTAAGTTTGGTGGCGCCACGGGCAATTTCAATGCCCACCACGTCGCCTACCCCGAGTATGACTGGCGCGCCTTCGCCAACCGCTTCGTCTCCGAGAAACTCGGGCTGGAGCGCGAGCAATGGACCACGCAGATCAGCAACTACGACCACCTGGGCAGCATCTTCGATGCCATCCGCCGCATCAACACCATCATGATCGATCTCGACCGCGACGTCTGGATGTATATCTCGATGGAGTATTTCCACCAGAAGATCAAGAAGGGTGAAGTCGGTTCGAGCGCCATGCCCCACAAGGTCAACCCCATCGATTTCGAGAATAGCGAGGGCAACCTCGGCGTGGCCAATGCCGTGCTGCAGTTTCTCGCCGCCAAGCTGCCCGTGAGCCGTCTGCAGCGCGACCTGACCGACAGCACCGTGCTGCGCAACGTAGGCGTGCCCGTGGCCCACAGCATCATCGCCATCCAGAGCACCCTCAAGGGACTTCGCAAACTTATATTAAATAAGGAGAAAATCGCACAGGACCTCGACAATATGTGGCCCGTCGTGGCTGAGGCCATCCAGACCATCTTGCGTCGCGAGGCTTACCCGCATCCCTACGAGGCCCTGAAGCAGCTCACCCGCGGCAACGAGAAGGTGACGGAGCAGACCATCCACGACTTCATCGCCACGCTCAACGTCAGCGACGAGGTGCGCAAGGAGCTGCTCGCCATCACGCCGCACAACTACACAGGTATCTAATCAAGACAATTTTATATATTACTTGGCCGTGAGGCCATATCTATCATTCAAAACAATACTGTTATGGCAGAAGAATTAGAGAACAAGCAGGAACCCGTTTACGGACAGGATGAGCGTGGCCGCGAGGCCAACTCTTCTGAGAGTCAGGGTAATAGTGAGCAGAAGGATTATCGCTCATCGCGGCCTCAGCGTCCGCGCATCCACTCGCAGCGCGCTTACAGCAGCGACCGCAGCAACCAAGGTGGCGAGGGCGGCTTCCGTCCAGAAGGCTTCGGAGCAGGACTCCAGGGCGCGCAGGGCGGACAGTATCAGGGCGGCTATCGTCCGAGAAACAATTATCAGGGTGGCTACCAGCAGCGTCAGCAGGGTGGCTATCAGCCCCGTCAGCGTCAGCAGGGCGGCTATCAGCAGCGCCAGCAGGGTGGCTACCAGCAGCGTCAGCAGGGCGGCTACCAGCAGCGCCAGCAGGGTGGCTATCAGCAGCGCGGCTATCAGCAGCGGGGCTACCAGCAGGGCGGCTATCAGCAGGAGGGCTTCCAGCAGGGCGGCTACCAGCAGCGTGGCGGCTACGGACAGCAGCGTAGGCAGCATACGCCAGGCTACAATCCCAATGCGAAGTATTCGCTCAAGAAGCGTATCGAATATAAGGAGGAGAACATCGATCCCAACGAGCCGATTCGCCTGAACAAGTATCTGGCCAACGCCGGAGTTTGCTCTCGCCGTGAGGCCGACGAATATATCCAGGCTGGTGCCGTGCTGGTCAATGGCACGGTAGTCACAGAGCTTGGCACGAAGGTCTTGCGCTCCGACGAGGTGAAGTTCCGCGACCAGCCCGTCACGATGGAGAAGAAGGTCTATGTGCTGCTCAACAAGCCGAAGGACTATGTCACCACGAGCGACGATCCGCAGCAGCGCAAGACCGTCATGGACCTCGTGAAGAACGCTTGCGAGGAGCGTATCTACCCCGTAGGACGTCTCGACCGCAACACCACGGGTGTGCTGCTTCTGACCAACGATGGCGACTTGGCCAGCAAGCTGACCCATCCGAAGTTCCTCAAGAAGAAGGTCTATCACGTCTATCTCGACAAGCCTGTCACGGCCACGGACCTGCAGAAGATCGCCGAGGGCATCGAGCTGGAGGACGGCGAGGTGCATGCTGACGCCATCGAGTATGCCAGCCCGACGGACGAGAAGCAGGTCGGCATCGAGATCCACAGCGGCAAGAACCGCATCGTGCGCCGCATCTTCGAGAGCCTTGGCTATCGTGTGGTGAAGCTCGACCGCGTGCAGTTTGCCGGTTTGACGAAGAAGAATCTGCGCCGCGGCGACTGGCGTTTCCTCACCCAGAAGGAGGTGGAGATGCTGCGTATGGGCGCATTCGAATAAGTACTCATCTCACAACACCCTCATCCCGTCTTCTCCTTAATATATATAGGGCCTCGGGGAGCCGTGCGGATTGTAGTTCCGCATGAACACTACCAGCGCTCTGTGGAGAATAGGGGATGGGGATGCTTGTAGAGAGCAACAATCTTCAAACAACACAAGAGATGAAAAGAACAAAAGTGGTCGATGCACTCAAGTGTACCGACTTCGGAAAAGACATAAATGTGAAGGGCTGGGTGCGCTCGCATCGCAGCAGCAAGGCTGTAGATTTCATTGCCCTCAACGATGGCTCGACGATCAACAACATCCAGGTGGTGGTAGATCCGGCCACGGTGGATGCCGAGACGCTCAAGAGCATCACCACGGGAGCCTGCCTCAGCGTGGTCGGCACGCTCGTGGAGAGTCAGGGCAAGGGGCAGACCAGCGAGATCCAATGTAAGGAGATCGAGGTCTATGGTCTTTGCCCGGCCGACTACCCCATGCAGAAGAAGGGTCAGAGCTTCGAGTACATGCGCAAGTATGCCCATCTGCGCCTGCGCACCAACACCTTTGGCGCCGTCTTCCGCATCCGCCACAACATGGCCATCGCCATCCATAAGTACTTCCACGATCATGGATTCTACTATTTCCACACGCCGATCGTGACGGCCAGCGACTGCGAGGGCGCGGGCAACATGTTCCAGGTGACGACGCTCGACCTCGACCGTGTCGCCAAGGCGGGAGAGGTGGACTACTCCAAGGACTTCTTTGGAACGAAGACCAACCTCACCGTGAGCGGCCAGCTCGAGGGTGAGCTTGGAGCCACGGCCCTCGGCGCTATCTATACTTTCGGACCGACCTTCCGTGCCGAGAACAGCAACACGCCGCGCCACCTGGCCGAGTTCTGGATGGTGGAGCCAGAGGTGGCCTTCCTCGACCAGGAGGGACTGATGGACCTCGAGGAGGACTTCATCAAGTATTGCGTTAACTGGGCCCTGGATAACTGCCGCGACGACCTGGAGTTCCTCAACAAGATGATCGACAAGCAGCTTATCGCCACGCTGGAGTCGGTCGTCAAGGAGGACTTCGTCCGACTGACCTACACCGAGGGTATCAACATCTTGGAGGAGGCGGTCAAGAACGGTCGCAAGTTTGAGTTCCCCATCACGGGTTGGGGTATGGACCTGTCGAGCGAGCACGAGCGCTACTTGGTGGAGGAGCACTTCAAGCGTCCCGTCATCATGACCGACTATCCGAAGGAGATCAAGGCCTTCTATATGAAGAAGAATGCCGACGACAAGACCATGCAGGGCACGGACGTCCTCTTCCCGCGCATCGGCGAGATCATCGGTGGATCCGTGCGCGAGGAGAACTACGACAAGCTCGTGGCCGAGATTGAGGCCCGCGGCATGAAGGCCAGTTCCTACGACTGGTATCTCGACACGCGTCGCTATGGCTCCTGCCCCCACGGCGGTTTCGGACTGGGCTTCGAGCGCCTTATCCTCTTCGTCACGGGTATGCAGAACATCCGCGACGTCATACCCTTCGCACGCACGCCGAAGAACGCCGAGTTCTAAAGACCGCGGAGCTCTCAAGTTTCCCGAGGGGTCTCAAGAACGCTGATCTCTCAGGTTTCCCGAGGGTCTCAAGACCGCCGGAGGTTGGTCCGCGTGGCGCGCTCCTCGCAACATGACGAAGAGCCGCGTCGTCTGCGGCAACAGATACTAAAGACCAAGGCCATCTCTCCTCCCGTAAGGGCAGGCGAGGTGGCCTTGACTTCTTTTCCACCCCATGGGAAAAGGGAAATGCTGGTGGGGTAAGAATTTTTGTGGGCTTTTTCTGCCTTTTTGTTTGGCACTCCCCATTTTTTTTCTTAACTTTGCATACCAGAACATATTAATACTAACGAAAAAATAACAAGACAATGGACAACAACCAGAAGCCGCAGCAGCAAGGCTTGCAGATCGACCTCAGCCCCGAGGTATCCAAGGGCATATATTCTAACTTCGCAATCATCTCTCACTCGAAGAACGAGTTTGTAGCTGATTTCGCCATGTTGCTTCCGGGCATGCCGAAGGCACAGGTCGGTTCGCGCGTGATCCTCGCTCCGGAGCACGCCAAGCGTCTGCTCGCAGCCCTCAACGACAACATCACTCGCTACGAGAAGGAGTTTGGCAAAATTGAATTGCCGCAGCAGGGTGGTGCTCGCACCGTCGCCCCGTTCGGTACGCCGAAGGGCGAGGCTTAAGCCAGGCTAAGTGTTTTAAATTTTCATAATGTGAAGTTTTTGGCATCCGGTCCTCTTCATCGAGGGCAGGGTGCCTTTTTTGTGATAGTATTTCCAATCCTTGCGGGGCGGATATACTGTACTTGTTGTTTGCTTCATAAGTAGGCTGTATTGAAAGAACGCTAACCACCCCAGTCGGATGAGCACAAAAAAGCGCACCCATCGGAATGTCGTGCCATAGTTTGACCATTCCAATGCGTGCGCGGTCGTTTGGGTAATCGACTAAACTATTGCTTGTTGCCGCCTCCTGTCGAGATGCCGCCCACTATATCGTCGTTCTCGATGGTGCGGTCCACGGACTTCACTCCTCCGCGGAGCGAACCAAAGCGCCACGAGATGCTGATGCCCACATGTCGTTGTGAGCCCAGCCATGTCTGGGTGCCACGGAAGTCGCCCTGGACGGTGTGGGAGGGATAGGAGCGCAGGTCTGGGCCAAAGAGGTTGCCTGCCGACAGGCGTACCGACAGACGGTCTTCCTTGAGGAAGGAACGGCTGAGCGAGGCACTCCAGAAGTACGAAGGTTCGGAGTAGGAATAGACGCTCTCCACCTCGTTGCCGATATTGAAGCCTCCGTTGAGGCCGAAGGTGAGTTTCCAGGGCAGCTTCTGGATGAAGTTGATGGTGTTCCAGCTGCTCCATCTGCTATGCTCAAGCCCCGTCTGGCTGTCCTTCTTGGTGAGATAGAAAATGTTGGGACCTCCACCCAGGTTGGCGCCTCGCCAAAGGGCGGTCTGCACGTAGGCCCAGAGCATCCAGCTACGGCTGTGGAGAAGGTCGCCATAGGTCGTGACGGAGAGGCCGTTTTGGTCAAACCACAACTGTCCGATCTGGTTGTTGCAGAACGTATGGCTGACGCCACCCATCCAGGTAGCCTTGGTCGTGATGTAGTTGTACTCCAGTTGCAGGTTGTAGTTGCGCGAGCTGTTCAGCCCCGGGTTGCCATAGCTCAGGGAGTTGGGGTTCCTTTCCTCGGCGGGGTTGAGATAGTCGATGCCAGGGCGGTTGATGTTGGATGAGAACGAGAACTTCAGCGACTGTGCGTCCGTCAGGGCGTAGCGCACGGAGGCTGAGGGTACCCAGTCGTTGAGCCGCTTGTGGAAGTCAGACTGCGATCCGTCGGGGTATTCTGCCTTCAGAAAACTATACTCGTAGCGCAAGCCTACTCGTGCCTGGATCTTGCTGCCCGAGTAGAGCCACTCCGTGTAGGCTGCTGCTATCTGGGTGTTGTGCTGGAAGAGGGAGTGCTGGTTCATCTCCTCCGCCCCGTATAGGTCAGCCATACGTCCGATTCACTCGTGCGGAAGATGTATTTCGCACCCGCATTCCACTTGAACCACTTCCCTAGCGGGCGTACGTAGTCGAGCTGGAAGGTATGCTCGTCAAACTGCGTGCGGCTGTTGTTTTCGTAGCCTGTGTAGCTGACGGGCAGGTTGAAGATGTTCAGGTATTGCGCGGTCTCGTCCTGGTGGGAGCGGGTGGTCTGCAACTGATAGGATGCGGTGAACACCTCTCCCTCTTTGCGGGTCTTGTGCTGGCAGTCCAGTCGTCCTCCGAAGTTGTAGGCGTAGTAGGTCGGGAGCTGGGCGTTGACATTGTAGAAGTAGGCCAACTGTCCGTCGCCATTGGTCATACGCTCGTATCCGTTCACGCTTCCGATGCCCGCATTGTAGTAGTAGCCACCAAAGTTGAGAGTCAGAAGGTTGAGCGAATCGACCTCGTAGCTTGCGCTGATGTTGCCGTAATGGACGTTTGTCATCACGGTATTGCGTAAGCGCGACTCCATCGTCTGGTCCGTTTTCAGGTACTGGCGGGTCGCGTCGTTGCCCTGGTCTTTCTTGTCGTGCTGGTATCCATAGTTGATGGACGTGGCCAACTTGCCCTTCTGTATCGTCAGCATAGTACCCATGCCTGGCCCTTGGCGCAAGGGGTTGTAGTTGGCCGACACCGTGCCCGTCACGCCTGCCAGGTGGGAGTTGTTCTGCATGACGAGGTTGAGGATATATTGTGTGCCCTCGGCATCTTCTTTGGCGCCTGGGTCGGTGATGACCTCCACCTTCTTGATCTGTGAGGCAGGGATCGACTTGAGCACGTCCTTGAGGTTTTGTGAGGAGAGGGTAGGGTCGGGGTGGCCGTTGCGATAGACCTTGAACGAGGGCGATCCCTTGATGCTGATGTTTTCTTGACCGTCTATGGTCACGAGGGGCACGGAACGGAGCATGTCGAGGGTGTTCTTGGTGCGTGCCGTCTCGTCGTTGGCCACGTCGTAGGTCAGCTTGTCGATGTCGTTCTTGACGAGTTTGCGCTGGGCCGTCACCGTGACGTCTCCCAGGTCGTAGGACATCGTGTCGATGGCCAGCGAGTCGGGCTCAGCTGCCGTGGCTGGAAGGGCGGCCATGGCGAGGCTGGCGGCCATCCCTCTCCATGACAAATAGTGGAGGATTGTCCTCTGTATTTTGCCTTTGGTGTTGTCTCTTCCCATGATGAATCGTTCTTTGTTGTCTTTAATATCTCTTGTTGCGTCTCCTCCCCTCCCGATCGGAGAGGGGAGGAGGCGGGTATTATTCCCTTTTGCTTTCTTCCCACTTTTGGGCTACTTCATCGATACTGATGTTGAGCAGCCGCATCTGGCGGAACAGTTCGGGCAGGGTGGTCTCCATAAACTCCTCCTGCCGTCTTTGGGCGATGTGGTGGCGTGCATCCTCGGAGACAAAATAGCCCATGCCGCGTTTGTTGAAGATGATTCCCTCGCGGGCGAGCAGTTCGTAGCCTTTGATGGCGGTATTGGTATTGACCTGTAGCAGAGCCGCATACTCTCGGACGCTGGGTATCCGTCCGCCAGGCGGATAGTTCTCCGCCATGATCTCTTCGGCCAGACGGTCGGCTATTTGCTCGAAAATGGCCTTGTTATTCGTGAAACTCATAACTGTAGTCCTTTCCTTGCTTGAGATTAGCGACCAATGGTCAGTTTTTCTTCCTTGACATTGCTGCCCGTGCCGACGTTCTTCGTCAGCGAGCGGATCGTGCCCGAGAGGTCCACGTTGCTCGCCCCGCTGGCCGAGAGGAGGGTTGTGCCGCAGTTGTTGAACTTCAAGTCGGCCTCGCTAGCGCCGCTAAGGTCTGCCTTGATGGTCTCCACGCCCGTGAGGGAAGCCTCCAGTTCGCTCGCTCCGCTCAGCCTTGCGTTGAGCTCGCGACTTTCTACGTTCTTCAGCTGAATGTCGCTGGCGCCTGATGATTGCAAATTGACTTCGCCGCAAGCGATGTGATCAATATCGATATCGGATGCGCCATCAGCCTCTATATGGGTCTTGGCACAACGGAGCGTGCCCAGTTCCAGGTCGCTTGCTCCACTGGCCTTGAGCGTGAAGTCGTCGGCTGTCTGGATGTGCTTGGCCTTCAGGTCGCAGGCGCCGCTCACCTCTACGCGTCGAAGTGACTTCGACTGGATGGTGATCGTGATCAGGTCGATCGGGTTCTTGCCAATCCTCGGACCCTTGTTGGGCAAAGGCTTGCAACTGAAGTAGAGTCGCTTGCCCTTTTGTACTACCTTTACGTAGCCGATCAGTTTCTCCGGGCCTTCTACCGTCACCTTGGGGGTAGTGCCTTCGGCATAGACGACCTGGAGGCCGCCTGAGAGGTCTATTTCGTCGAAGTCGGCTACGGCGACGTTCTGCTTGCGGCTGGGGCCAAACTCCTCTTGGGTGGAGTGGACCCTACAACTACTGGTCACCAGGATGGTGACAAGGGCGATGAGTTTGATGCAAATGGTTTTCATATTCTTGTCCCTTTCTTTTATGGGGGATAGCATGTTTTGCACCTGCCGCTCTTTCCTATATACGCAGCAAAATGCAGTTTTGTGACATAAGCCCCCTAGTCTTTAATGTTATTTACCAATTGAAGAAGCGATTGTTAATGACCTGCAAGCGCTTGAAGATGCGAAATGACAACCAGTAGTTGAGCACGGTCAGCAGCAGGAAGAGGATGGACGTGCCGTGCATGAGGGCGTCTCCAGCCCACGGCACGAACTCGATACTGTAATCGCTGTCCTTCAGCGTGTCGAGGAATAGGAAGCCACCGATGGCGATGGATAACGTCGTCAAGGTGGCAAGCGCGCCCAGGGTGATGGTGGCCGATAGCCAGCGCAGCTTTTTGAAGAATAGGCCGCTTAGAAGATAGAACGAGTGGAGCCAGAGGATGTTCGGAAGTCCGGCCCATGCTATCTGTGCGTTCTCGCCAAAAAACTTGCTTAGCAGGTCGAGGGCGTCGGAGAAGGCGAGCGGGGTGAGCAGCAATGCTTGCTTGTGGTCGGTCAAGAGCGAGATGAGCCATTGCACCACGTCGGCCACAAAGAAGGAGACGAGGGGAACGACAAAGGCTGTGAGCAAAACGCCGATATAGCTGGTGAGGAATTTCTCGGCATTGGAGGCCGGCAGCATGAGGAGCGACGTGCGCTCTTGCTTGCTTAGCAGGTTGGGGAACACTTGGACGCCGCAGAAGGCGAAGCAGCCTATCCACAACAGGGTGAGGTCGTCGCTCTGCGTTTGGAGGTCTCTATGGGAGACATACTTGACGAAGAGGAACATGAGGATTAATGCGGATGTGGCTACGCCCGTAATCTTTAGCAGGGTGGCACGGTGGGTGGCAAGCTGCCATTGGGCGTATTGCTTCATGCGCTGTATATTGAACTGGGTCATACTGTTTCTTTTGTTGGGTTCTACAATTTACATTTGAATCTTGCCTAAGGTGACGGCCGAGAAGAACATCTCCAAGTTGAGTTGTGTCTCCGGCTCGTTGGCTGCATGGGGGACGATCACGTTGTTGCCTTGGAGAGATGGTTCGGCATAGAGCACGTCGTTGCTCATCTCGTTGGCCTGTCTGGTCTCAAAGCTGTAGCGCTGCGTGATCTCGCTCACGCTTGCGTCGCAAAGCAGGCGCGACTGGTCGAGGATGACGACGTGGTCTATCAGCTGCTCTACGTCGTGGACCTGGTGGGTGGAGATGATGAGTGTCGTGTCGTCCGACAAGTTCTTCGCCACTACTTGACGAAACGTGGCTTTCGAGGGAATGTCCAGGCCGTTGGTAGGCTCATCCAGCA
>ERZ780167.3648-NODE-3648-length-10796-cov-11.569593_pt1 | contig 10796 bp, 9 predicted proteins | sample MGYA00510982_ERZ780167 | MGnify/ENA primary metagenome ERZ780167 (study PRJEB29588, sample SAMEA2146107) | human gut metagenome | biome: human gut; feature: human-associated habitat; material: faeces | place: Denmark | collected 2008/2010 ... | reverse complement strand
AGCGGGATCAGGTACGGCCTCGCCCATTTCAAAGAGTGCCGCCTGTCCCTCATGCTCCAAAATGAGCTGTTCCTCTACGGTCAGCGCCTCCGGCCCCAGCGGGGCGGGAGCGGTGGCATCGGCCAGATTGGGAGCGGGGTTGGGCTGCTCCGGGACCTCAGTGGGAGTACCCACATCGGGGCTGATGGCCTTTTTATCGTCTGTCACTAAAAAACCTCCTTTGTTGTGAAATGAAAAAAGCCAGCCCGATGGCTGGCAGCAGATAGGGTATCTCCTCCTTTCAGATTGTGGTATATGAAAACGCCACCCGTTGTCCCGTTGGGCGGCGTAATTCTTATGACTAAAACGGTTGGTAATTGCGTTCTGCAAAATAATCGCTATAATAATAGATAGAAATACATTTCCGCAGAAATGAGGGATTTTATGATACTTAAAGGGATCGCTGCAACAACTCAAGTCGATGCTCATAACACTCGAATCGCTTTAGAGGCTCTTGAAAGTGCTGCTGAAACTGTTGTTCATGGAAAATATGTACCGAGTGTTGGAGTTGAACATGATCCTACCATCATACCCATCGGTAAAATAGTCAACGCCTATGTTGAAAAGATAAACGACACTGACTATGGGCTGTACTGTGAACAAGATATGTTTTCTGTTTACCCTATGGAGCATGATGGCGTAAAATTTGTTATGCAGAAAAGCCTTGTCGATGACAGACCGCTGGCAACCTCCTTTTTAGAACAGCGAGAGAAACTGCTCGTCCAAACTGACTTCGTTAATTTCAAATCCCGGGAGGATGCAGCGGCCTATTTGAAAGAGTTATCTGACGAATACGATATTGAAACAGGTTATTGCGGAAGAAAGTCTGCCATACCTGATCCGGAATTAGTCTTTCAATTTTTAGAAGCGACAGTAAAGGGGTTGTTTATTTATTTAGCAAGTAAGCCCGTAATCGAAAAAGTAGGCAACCACATAATCGACCACGCTTTATCCGAGTTTGATGGTTTATATGCTTTTGTCAAAAAGGCCATCATTTCAGCGGCCAAGAGGTTTATTCCGGCCAATAGACCAGTAACCTATGTGTTTACTGGAAAATATGAATTTGTGATTGAGTTAGTTGTTCAAACCACAAATCCTAATATAGCAATAGAAGCTATTTGTGAAGAAAAGCTAATTAGTGTAGTTAGCGAAATTGAAAACCTTAAAAAACATTTTTCAAGTTTTGTCAAAATCCAGTTGGTATATAATACGGAAACAGGACAATGGGAGTTTAACTATATAGCAACAGAAAAAGGCGAAGTTATCGGCACAGAAAAATCCTATAAGAAATCTTTGAAAAAAATAGAACTTGCCTTCCCCGAAAACAAAGATGCCACCAAGATGGCAGCATCTATTGATTTTCATTGATTGTTGGATAAAACCTCTTGCTTGCTGCGCTAAAACCATTGATATGACTTGGTTTTTCCAGATCCCATAATTACACTCCGACCATGCAGAGTGTCCTTATAGGATCTGAGTATCCTGTAATGGACACTCTGCTTTTTTATGTGAAGAATGGTGAAAAGCTGGAGCTGTCGATCATCATCCGTTCCCGCACGCACAGCAGCTTGACCTTGTGCTCGGTCAGCAGGGCGATGTACTGCTTTGTCATGCCCCAGTCCCGCCCTATACGGTCAAGGCTGCTTATCAGCACCACATCCACCTTTCCGGCAAGAACGGCCTCCATCACTTCTTGCAGAGCCGGACGGTCAAGGGTCATTCCAGAGCCATGCTCGGCGGCAGCACCAACGATGGTGTACCCGGCTTGTTCCGCATAGCGGCGAAGCTCCTCGGCCTGCCGTTCCAAAGAAAAGCTAACGCCGCTGAAAAATCTTTTTAACGAATGGATGGTGAGAGATACGAGCAGGAAAATCAAGGCGGTTTTCAGAAGCAAGGGCATGAGCGGCAAGCCCCTGACCAGCCAGCCCGTCTACGGCTACCTCAAGGGCGGGGACGGACGCTTTATCATCGACGAGGAAGCCGCCCCCGTGGTACGGCAGATATACAGCCTGTGCCTTGCGGGGAACGGCCCCACCAAGATCGCCCGCGTCCTCACCGAGCAGGAGATCCCCACGCCGGGGACGCTGGAATACCGCAGGACGGGCAGCACCCGCCGCTACTACCCCGATTACCCGTACAAATGGGCGACCAACACGATTGTCCATATCCTTGAACGCAAGGAGTATTTAGGGCATACGGTGAACTTCAAGACCGAGAAAATCTCTTACAAAGTGAAGTCCAGCGTAGAAAACCCGGAGGAAAAGCAAGCGGTATTCGAGAACACCCACGAGCCTATCATCGACCCTGCCACATGGGAGCGAGTGCAGGAGCTTCGCAAGCAGCGCAAACGCCCCAACCGCCCCAACCGCTACGATGAAGTGGGACTGTTCTCCGGCATATTGTTCTGCGCCGACTGCGGCAGCGTCCTTTACCAGCAGCGGTATGAGAACAAGACCCGCAAGCAGGACTGCTATATCTGCGGCAACTACAAACGGCGCGTCAAGAGCTGCACGGCGCACTTTATCCGCACCGACCTTATGACGGCGGGCGTGACGGCGAATCTCAGTAAGATCACCGCCTACGCCGCCAAGCACGAAAAGCAGTTTATGAAGCTACTGATCGAGCAGAACGAGGACGGCGGCAAGCGCAGAAACGCAGCCCGGAAAAAGGAACTGGACGCAGCCGAGAAGCGCATAGCCGAGTTATCCGCCATCTTCAAGCGGCTGTATGAGGACAGCGTGACCGGGCGCATCTCCGACGAGCGTTTTGCGGAGCTGTCTGCCGACTATGAAGCCGAGCAGCGGCAGCTTAAAGAGAGAGCCGCCGAACTGCAAGGGGAGCTTTCCAAGGCGCAGGAGGCTACGGTCAACGCCGGGAAGTTTATGAACATCGTCCGCAAATACACCAGCTTTGAGGAGCTGACCCCCACCCTGCTGCGGGAGTTTATTGAAAAAATCGTCGTGCATGAGTGCAGCTATGACGAGAACAAAAGCCGCAGGCAGGAAATCGAGATATACTATTCTTTCGTCGGCAAGGTGGACTTGCCCGACGAATAAGCCCGACCTGTCCGGCGCAGTGCGCAAGCGCCGGACGGGAACGGCAAAAATTTTTACACTTCTATTGCTTCTTTATCTAACACAAGCAAAATCGCAGGGCATGAAGCAGCTTATGGCGGGCGGTGGTGTGGCGCTCATCGGTATGATCCTCGTGCCTCTGCTCAAAGGGCTGTTCGGTTAATCCCGTCCATGCCGCAATGTAAAACCCTTCGCCCCTGCCCGCCTGACACGGGCGGGGGCGGGAAAGGAGGGCTGACCCATTGGATTTGATATGGGAAAAATTCACCGAATGGCTCAAGGAGCTGCTGGTCGGGGGCATCATGGACAACCTCACCGGCCTCTTTGATAACGTCAACGCCAAGGTCGCGGAGGCGGCGGGACACATCGGCAGCACCCCGCAGGCGTGGAACGCCAATATTTACAGCATGATCCGCTCTCTCTCGGATAACCTGATCCTGCCCATTGCAGGCGTGATTCTCGCCTTTGTGATGACACTGGAGCTGATCCAGCTCATAGCAGACCGAAATAACCTCCACGACATCGACACATGGGTATTCTTTCGCTGGGTATTCAAGACGGCGGCTGCCGTGCTCATCGTGTCCAACACATGGAATATCGTCATGGGCGTATTCGAGGCGGCGCAGAGCGTGGTCAACCGCGCCTCCGGCCTTATCGTGGGCAACACCTCCATCAACCTTGCCGACCATATCGCGGACCTTGAGGCGCGGCTGCTGGAGATGAACGTGTGGACGCTCTTGGGGCTGTGGCTGCAATCCTTCGTGGTGGGCTTCACCATGTGGGCGCTGACCATCTGCATCTTTATCATTATCTACGGCAGAATGATCGAGATATACCTCGTCACCAGCATCGCGCCCATCCCCATGGCCACCATGATGGGCAAGGAATGGGGCGGCATGGGGCAGAATTATCTCCGCTCCCTGTTGGCTTTGGCGTTTCAGGGCTTTCTCATCATCATCTGCATCGCCATCTATGCGGTGCTGGTACAGAATATGCTCATAGATGACAACATTTCCACAGCCATCTGGCTGTGCATGGGCTACACGGTGCTGCTCTGCTTCACCCTGTTCAAAACCAGCAGTCTCGCAAAGTCAATTTTCAACAGTCATTGACGGAGGTACATCATTATGGCATACGTTCCCGTACCCAAGGACCTGAACGCGGTCAAGACCAAGGTGCTGCTGAACCTGACAAAACGGCAGCTCGTATGCTTCAGCGCAGGGGCGGCGCTGGGCGTTCCGCTGTTCTTCCTGCTCAAAGCCCATACCGGCGTCAGCACGGCGGCGATCTGCATGATCCTGCTCATGCTGCCCTTTTTCCTGCTGGCCATGTATGAGAAGAACGGACAGCCCCTTGAAAAGATCGTCCGCAACATCGTGCAGGTCTGCTTCCTGCGCCCCAAGCAGCGCCCCTACGCAACCAATAATTTCTACGCCGTTCTGGAACGGCAGGACAATTTAGACCGGGAGGTGTATCGCATTGTCCACCCGCACAAAACTCACCCGCGCCGAACGCAGGCAGATCGAGGCCGCCATCGCAAGAGCGAAGCGGCAGGATAAGAAACAGAAGTCCGCACAGGACAGCATCCCGTTTCAGCGGATGTTCCCCGACGGCATCTGCCGCGTGACGGACAGCTACTACACGAAAACCGTCCAGTTTCAGGACATCAACTATCAGCTCAACCAGAACGAGGACAAGACCGCCATCTTTGACGGCTGGTGCGACTTCCTCAACTACTTCGACAGCTCCGTGCGCTTTCAGCTCTCCTTTGTGAATATGTCCGCCAACAAGGACAATTACGCAAGGTACATCACCATCTCGCCGCAGGGCGACGATTTTGACAGCATCCGTCTGGAATATACCCAGATGCTCCAGAACCAGCTTGCCCGCGGCAACAACGGCCTCATCAAGACCAAGTACCTGACCTTCGGCGTGGAGGCGGACGGGCTGAAAGCGGCAAAGCCGAGGCTGGAGCGCATTGAAACGGACATTCTGAACAACTTCAAGCGCCTCGGCGTGGCGGCGGAGCCCATGAACGGCATGGAGCGGCTGCGGCTGCTGCACGGGATGCTGCACATGGACGAGCAGGAGCCGTTCCGCTTCTCGTGGGACTGGCTGGCACCCTCCGGGCTTTCGGTCAAGGACTTCATCGCCCCCAGCTCCTTTGAGTTCCGCACCGGGCGCTCCTTCGGCGTCGGCAGGCGCATTGGCTGCGCCAGTTTCTTGCAGATTTTAGCGCCGGAGCTGAACGACCGGATGCTGGCGGACTTCCTCGACATGGAAAGCTCCCTCATCGTCAGTATGCACGTCCAGTCCGTGGATCAGGTCAAGGCCATCAAGACCATCAAGCGCAAGATCACGGATTTGCAGAAAATGACCATCGAGGAGCAGAAAAAGGCCGTCCGCGCCGGATACGACATGGACATCATCCCCTCGGACCTTGCCACCTACGGCACGGAGGCGAAGAAGCTGCTGCAAGACCTGCAAAGCCGCAACGAGCGTATGTTTTTGCTGACCTTCATCGTGGTCAATACGGCAGGCAGCCGCCAGCAGCTTGACAACAACGTATTTCAGGCGGCCTCCATCGCCCAGAAGTACAACTGCCAGCTTACCCGCCTTGATTTCCGTCAGGAGGAAGGGCTGATGAGCAGCCTCCCCTTGGGGCTGAACCAGATTGAGATACAGCGGGGCCTGACCACCTCAAGCGTCGCTATTTTTATCCCCTTTACCACGCAGGAGCTGTTTCAGGACGGTAAGGAAGCCCTGTACTGCGGGCTGAACGCCCTCTCAAACAACCTCATCATGGTAGATCGCAAGCGTCTCAAGAACCCCAACGGCCTCATTCTTGGAACCCCCGGCAGCGGCAAGAGCTTTGCGGCGAAGCGGGAGATTGCCAACGTGTTCCTCGTTACTGACGATGACATCATCATCTGTGACCCCGAAGCTGAATACGGGCCGCTGGTGGAGCGCCTGCACGGACAGGTCATTAAAATCTCCCCCACAAGCCCGCATTACATCAACCCTATGGACCTGAATCTCAATTACAGCGACGATGAGAACCCGCTGAGCCTGAAATCCGACTTCATCCTCTCCCTCTGCGAGTTGATCGTGGGCGGCAAGGACGGCCTCATGCCGGTGGAAAAGACCATCATCGACCGCTGTGTGCGCATGGTGTACCGGGATTATCTCAGCGACCCTGTGCCGGAGAATATGCCGATTCTGGAGGACTTGTATAACGAGCTACGGCGGCAGGAGGAAAAGGAGGCGCAGTACATCGCCACGGCTTTGGAAATCTACGTTTCCGGCTCTCTCAACGTGTTCAACCACCGCACCAACATCAACATTGAAAACCGCATTGTCAGCTTCGACATCAAGGAGCTGGGCAAGCAGCTCAAGAAGATCGGGATGCTCATCGTGCAGGACGCCGTGTGGAATCGAGTGACCGTCAACCGGGAAGCCCACAAATCCACCCGCTACTACATTGACGAAATGCACCTTTTGCTGCGCGAGGAGCAGACCGCCGCCTACACCGTGGAAATCTGGAAGCGCTTCCGCAAGTGGGGAGGTATCCCCACCGGTATCACGCAGAATGTCAAGGACCTGCTCTCCTCCCGCGAGGTGGAGAACATCTTTGAGAACAGCGATTTCATCCTCATGCTCAATCAGGCCAGCGGCGACCGGCAGATTCTCGCCAAGCAGCTCAATATCTCTCCGCACCAGCTCTCGTATGTCACCCACAGCGGTGAAGGCGAAGGGCTGCTTTTTTATGGCAACGTTATCCTGCCCTTCGTAGACCGCTTCCCCCGCGGGGAACTCTATGACCTGCTCACCACCAAGCCACAGGAGCAGACTGCATAACAAAACAAGAAAGGAATTGCACGATGGAAAACAAACTGATGATTTTTGAAAACGAAGCCTTTGGAAAGGTGCGAACGCTGAACCTCAACGGCGAGCCGTGGTTTGTAGCCGTCGATGTGTGCAGCGTCTTAGACCTGAGCAATCCCACGATTGCAGTAAGCCGCCTTGATGAAGATGAACGGGCTAAGTTCAACTTAGGGCGTCAAGGTGATGCCACTATTGTCAACGAGCCGGGACTTTACACTTTAGTCCTTGGCTCCCGCAAGCCGGAGGCAAAGGCGTTCAAGCGCTGGATCACCCATGAGGTCATTCCGGCCATCCGCAAGCACGGCGCGTACATGACAAAATCCATGCTGGAGCAGGTGCTGGAAAACCCGGAGCTGGTGCTGCTCATGGCGCAGCGGATGCTGGAGGAACAGCGGAAAAACGAACTGCTTCAGCAGGAGCTGCGTCTGGCAAAGCCCAAGGCGGACTTCTACGACGCCTTCATTCACCCAGAGTGCTGCACCAATCTCCGCGCCACCGCAAAGGAGCTGAAGGTGCCGGAGAAAATGTTCACCGCGTTCCTCATCCGCAAGCGCTATCTCTACCGTGCGCCCTCCGGTACGCTCCTACCCTATGCCAAGCCCGCCAGCGACGGCCTGTTCTTCGTAAAGGACTATATCGCCGTCAACGGGCATCAGGGGGTATATACCCTTGTCACGCCCAAGGGCAAGTCGCTGTTTCTCACCATGCTGGGTGAGATCGCCTGACCTGATTCTACCATAAATAATGTAAAGGAGATCATCACAATGGAAAAAGAAAATCTGTACCTGATCCACGGCGAGGACTACCTGCGGCACATCGAGGAAAAGCTGGAGCTGCTGTGGATGGCGACCATCCTCATGCACTACATCAAAAACGGAGCCGAGAAGGACGGCTATCTGGACCTTGTACGCAGATCCACCCTCGACTTTGACGAGCGCTGCGAGGAGATGTTCAGTTCTTGGGGCATGGCGCTCAATTACCTCAAGTCCCATGACCTTGCGGACTTGTCCGACCTCATCGAAAACGACCTGATCGAGCCGGAATATGCCGGTTACATTCCTGCGGACAATCCCTGCTGCCCTGGCGAACGCTGCTGCGAGTATGCCGAGCGCATCGAGCGCGAATACACCGCAGAACGTGAAGCGGACGAGGACAATGAGGACGCCGACGTATTTGAGTATGACGGAGAACCGGCCATATCTGAGCTGACCGGCGTGTGCAGGGACATCCTCACGGCTGTCGAAGGGCTTACCTCGCTTCTAAGGGATGAGTTCGACTATGCAGGCTGACCGCATTTACTGCGGCGACGCCCTGACCGTGCTGAAAACCCTGCCGGACAATTCCGTGAACTGCTGCGTGACCTCGCCGCCGTACTACGCACTGCGGGATTACGGCGTGGACGGGCAGATCGGGCGGGAGGAAACGCCTGCGCTGTATGTGGAGCGCCTGATTTCCATTTTCCGGGAGGTCAGGCGCGTTCTCACGCCGGACGGCACCCTCTGGCTGAACATCGCGGACACCTATGCCGGAAAGGGCAATCAGGGCGAAGCCCTCGACCCCAAGTACCCCAACGGCAGGACGGGGCAGACGGTCGCCCTCAACGGCAAGGTGGAGGGCTGCAAGGCAAAGGACATGATCGGCGTGCCGTGGCTGCTTGCCTTTGCGCTGCGCGCAGACGGCTGGTATCTGCGCTCGGACATCATCTGGATGAAAGCGAACCCCATGCCGGAAAGCACCAAGGACAGGCCAAGCCGCTGCTATGAGCATATCTTCCTACTGTCCAAGTCCCGACGCTACTATTACGATGCTGCCGCCATCGCGGAGCCGGTTGCGGAAACGACAGTACGGCGCATGAAAGGCGCACGAAGCACGGCTACCAAGCACGGAAGTATCATTCCCGGACAGCAGAATATCCAGAAAATCAATCTGCCAAGAGCTGCCGGAACCTATACGGATGCAGATATTCCACAGCTTCGCAACAAGCGCGACGTCTGGCAAATCAACACCGTGCCGTACCGGGGCGGGCATTTCGCCGCTTTCCCGCCCAAGCTGGCGGAAACCTGCCTGCTGGCAGGCTGCCCGCCCGGAGGCGTGGTGCTGGACCCATTCCTCGGCTCCGGCACTACGGCGGCGGTGGCAAAGCAGCTCGGACGGCACTACATCGGCATTGAGCTGAACCCGGAATACTGTACGCTGGCACAGAAACGGATCGGAGGTGAAGTCCCATGAGCAAGCGCTCGCCCCGGCTGCTGTTCACGCAGGAGGAGCGGACAGCGCCGGAACTGAAAAAGGCCATCAAAAAAGCGGATAAAGCCTATCAAAAGCTGGAAAAGTTCGAGGCGAAGATACCCAAGAAAACCGTAAAGAAAAAGCAGCGCACGGTAGACCCACAGACCGGCAGGGTCACAACGCGCCTTTCCTTTGAGGAGGTGGACAAGAAGCGACCGCCCTCCAAGCTCACCCATGCCCTGCGGGACGCGCCCGGTGCGGCGGCACTATCCGCCGTCCACAGGGAGATCCGGGAGCATGAGCAGGACAATGTGGGTGTGGAGAGCGCCCACGGCGTGGAGCAGGCGGCGGAGCGCGCCGTGCGACTTGCCCAGCACGCCCACCGCTCCCACAAGGAGAAGCCCTACCGCCGCGCAGACCGCGCCGAGGCCAAGGCAGACCGCGCCAACCTCCGTGCGCTGGACAAAACGGCACAGCACCATGACCCGCAGTTTTCCAGCAATCCCTACTCCCGCTGGCAGCAGAAGCAGGCCATCAAGCGGAAGTACGCCGCCGCCAAAGCCGGAAAAAGCGCCGGGAATACGGTCAAAGCCTCCGAAGCCACGGCAAAGGCGGCGCGGAAAGCCGCGGAGAACACCAAGAAAGCCGGCGAGTTCATCGCCCGTCACAAAAAGGGCTTCCTTATCGTGGGCGGCATCGCGGCAATAATCGTCCTTATCCTCTGCACCGTTTCCTCCTGCTCCCTGCTGATTCAGGGCGGGGCAACCGGCGTCAACGTGTCCACCTACCCCAGTGAGGACGCGGATATGCTGGCGGCAGAGGCGCAGTATTGCGCCATGGAAGCGGAATTGCAGCAGTATCTCGACACCTACGAAAGCACCCACGACTACGATGAGTACCATTTTGATCTGGACGACATCGAGCATGACCCCTATGTGCTGATTTCCGCCGTCACCGCCCTTATGAGCAGGGAGTGGACGCTTTCCGAGGTAGGCGGCATACTCGATATGCTGTTTGAAAAGCAGTACATCCTAACGGAAACCGTCGCTACGGAAACGAGATACCGCACGGAAACCCGTACCGGCTACTACACCGACGCGGACGGAAACCTGCAAAGCTATGAGTACGACGTGCAGGTGCCGTACACCTACTACATCTGCACCGTAAAGCTGGAAAACTTCAACCTCTCCCATGTGCCGGTCTATATCATGTCGCAGGATCAGCTCTCCCTTTACGCCATGTATATGGCTACTCTGGGCAACCGCCCGGACCTGTTCGGCGGCTCGGAGTACATCGGGAAATACTACACCGCCGACTATGAGAAGTACGAGATACCCACGGAAGCGCTGGAAGACGCGCAGTTCGCCGCCATCATCAAGGAGGCGGAGAAGTACCTCGGCTACCCCTACGTCTGGGGCGGCAGCTCTCCCGCTACTTCATTTGACTGCTCCGGCTTTGTCAGCTATGTCTACAACAACTGCGGCGTGGGCTGGAGCTTCGGCAGGCTGGGCGCGGAAGGGCTGCGACAGCTCTGTACGCGGGGGTCCGCCGCCAATGTCCGCCCTGGCG
>ERZ780167.3647-NODE-3647-length-10800-cov-2.123592_pt1 | contig 10800 bp, 7 predicted proteins | sample MGYA00510982_ERZ780167 | MGnify/ENA primary metagenome ERZ780167 (study PRJEB29588, sample SAMEA2146107) | human gut metagenome | biome: human gut; feature: human-associated habitat; material: faeces | place: Denmark | collected 2008/2010 ... | reverse complement strand
GGCTGCAGCGGCATGCTGGTGGTATTTCGCTGCTCGCCATTCGCGCGAAGCTGCTAATGTTGGCTTGCTTCCAGCGCTTATCGGATCGTTCGGATTTGCGCCGCTTGCTCCCTTTGCGGCTGGTTATTTGCTACGTCCTCGCGATGCGGCGGCAACCACGTTGTTTTCAGGCGTTCTTGCCCTGACGCTTTCAGGCTTGGGGTCGCATGTTCTTTCGGGCTGGGATGCGTTTTCCTATGCCCTGGTTCCTCTTGCTGGCAGCGTCCAAGATTTGGTTGCCGCTTTGCTCGTGCTGCCTTCGACGTGGATAACCTTGGTGGCTTGGGTTGCTGCTGCCGCCGTTTCGTCGGCTTTGTGCGGTACGGGCAATCGCGCTTTCTGCACTTTGGGCATGATGCTTGCCGGAGCATTGGAAGTAGGCGCCATTGTGGCTGGCTCGTTGGCCGATTCGGCTGGAACCACCTTGCTTGCCAGTCCGCTTGCCTTAGTGCCGGTAATTGCCGCTTTGGTGGTTGCCGTAGCGCTTACCTGCACCGCCGCCCCTTCGCGCGCTTTCGTTGGTGAAGGGGAGTAACGGGGGCGGGCGATCTCTCTTTTCCGATATGATGAGGGCGGCTACCGCGCTTTATAGGCTATTGAGCCGATTGGCGTTTGGGCTGCGTTGCGGAGGGGCTCCTCCAGCTCGATCTTCCGGAGAAAGCCCGCCTTGGCATCGGGAATGGCTTCAAAGAAAAGCGCGATGGAGCATCGTTTGACAGCACGCACTTGTTGCGTTTGTCGCTTCATGCTTTGCGAGCGCCCTTACAGGGGCTTCCAGCCTGTTTATCTGGGTGTGCCCCAGATAAATGGCTATTCCTTGAAATGTTGGCATAACGGGGCTCTATCTTGGCAAGCTTGAGCGGAGGAGCGGCCATCGATGGCTGTTCGTGTTCGGACGACAGAACAATCAAAGAATTCAGTACTCCGTTGGTGCTACTACAACTGTCGCGTATACGCACGCCTAGCACGGGTTTTATGATCTATCGAGTGCTAAACTGTCACGGTCTGAACATCACGAGCGGTTACTTATCTGCAACGATATCCTTGCCGCTTTTCTAGCCCTTAGGAGCCTTATGGCACGCAAAAGCAGCAAGAAGAACGATTCCGAGCTTACGCTCGAGCAGGTGCTGTGGAACTGCCGCGTCGCGCTTCGAGGCGTCGGCAGCATGGAGAAGAACCGCGACGCTGTCATCAGCCTCGTATTCCTGAAGTTCGCCGGCGACAAGTTTAATAATCGCCGCAAGGAGCTCGTCGAGCAGTACGGCGACATCCCGGCGTTCCTTGAGAAGCCTTCTTTCTACAACGCGGTCAACGTGTTCTATTTGCCCGAACTCGCACGGTGGACCTACCTTGTTGACCATGCGGGCGACAACGCGATCGCCACCATCATCGACAATGCCATGAGTGAGGCGGAGAAAGCAAACCCCTCGCTTAAGGGCGCTTTGCCGCTGGGCCTGTTCGCCACGCTCGGCGCAACCAAGAGCTCCATTAAGTCGCTCATAGATGAGATCGCCAAGATCAGCGAGAAGCGCTATCACGAGGAAGACCTTATCGGGCGCGTGTATGAGTACTTCTTGCAGACGTTCGCCGTCGGCAGCTCGAAGGAGGACGGCGAGTTCTACACGCCCGCCTGCGTCGTTCAGCTTATCGCCGAGCTCATCGAGCCGTACGAGGGGGTCGTCTATGACCCGTGCTGCGGCTCCGGCGGCATGTTCGTGCAGTCTCACAAATTCGTTGAACGTCACCACGGCAACAGCAGCGCGATCTCGGTGGTCGGGCAGGAGTCGAACCCCGACACGTGGCGCCTATGCAAGATGAACCTTGCCATCCGCGGCATATCGAACAACCTTGGCGAGGAAGCCGTCTCGACTTTCGAGAAAGACCAGCATAAGGACAAGAAGGTCGACTACATCATGGCCAACCCGCCGTTCAACCTTAAGAACTGGCGCGGAGAGGATGAGCTTACCAAGGACCCTCGCTGGACAGGCTATCCCGTGCCCCCGGTATCAAACGCAAACTACGCGTGGATCTTGCACATGCTCTCCAAGCTCGACGTTAACCATGGGATTGCGGGCTTTCTGCTCGCTAACGGCGCTCTCAACGCCGACGGCAACGAAGGCGCTATACGCCAGAAGATCCTCGAGAACGACAAGGTCGAGGCCATAATCGTGCTGCCCCGCGATATGTTCTACACCACTGATATCTCTGTGACGCTTTGGATTCTGAACATGGACAAGGGGTCCGGCGAAAAGGCAGGTCGCAAGCTGCGCGATCGTCGTGGCGAAGTGCTGTTCATGGACCTGCGCACGTGGGACGAGAATATCGAGAAGTATACGTACGATAAGAACAAGAACAAGAACAAGAAGAAGACTGTGCTCACGTCTGAGCAGATTGCTCGTGTTAAAGACATCTTCGAGAGCTGGCGCTGCGTTGATGGCAGCTACGAGGACGTGCCGGAGCTGTGCAAATCCGTACGCATCAAGGGCGACGACTCTGATGGACTCACTATCGAGAGCCATGGGTTCACGCTTACGCCGAGCAAATATATTGAGTTCATCGACCATGATTTGGACATCGACTACGAGAAGGAGATGAGCCGCATCCAGACCGAGATGAAGGAGCTTTTGACTACCGAGAAGAAGTCCCAGGCCATGCTCGAGGCCGCGTTCGAGGGTATCGGCTATGGAATTGACTAAAGCTAGCCTGCGGCATTATCTAGAGCTTGTTGAACGCCCCAATAGCGAAGCCGTTTATGGCATTGATGATGTCCGTGGTGTCAATAACCAAAAGCTCATGATACGAACGAAGGCAGACATCTCTTCTCGCGACCTTACAAAGTTTCAAATAGTGATGCCTGGTGAATTTTTCTTTAACCATAGGACTTCACGCAATGGGTCGAAGTTCAGTATCACGTACAACTATGACGATGTGCCCCATATTGTTACCGAGGACTATGTTGTATTTCGCGTGGCTAACGAAGGTAAGCTTTGCCCTAGCTGGCTTTATCTGTACGTTTGTCGCAACGAGTACGACCGCTACGTTATTCAAAACTCATGGGGCAGTTCGACAGAGTTCTTTAATTGGGAAGACTTTTGCGAAACCGAAATCCTGTTGCCGCCGATTGAGGTGCAACGGAAGTATGTCGCCATCTATGAGGCGATGCTGGCTAACCAGCGATTCTATGAGCAAGGGCTCGATGATCTCAAGACCATTTGTTTCTCTACCATAGAACGTTTTCGGCGCGAGATGCCATTAAAGCCCATTGGCAATTATGTCAGAACCTATAACGAAAAGAACAGCGACGGGGCTATAACGCTAGAGCAGGGCGTAAATATCCAAAAGCAATTCATTACGCCTCAACGCCCTAATTCAAATTTACTAGGACGCAAAATCGTAAGGCATGGGCAATTTGCCTACTGCACGCAACTCAATAATGCAAATGTTGCAATCGCCATTCGGGAGGGATGCGATTGTGTCGTTTCTTCTGTGTACGATGTGTTTGAAATCACAAAGACGGACGAGTTGCTTGCTGACTACCTCATGCTTTGGTTAATTCGGCCAGAATTCGGTCGCTATGTTTATTGGGCGTCCGTCGGAAGTGCCTATGAATTCCTGAGTTTTGAAAATTTGGCAAATTACAAAATTCCAGTACCAACGATTGCCGAGCAAAAATCAGTTGCTGATATATATCAAGTCTACAAGAAGCGATATGCCATTAATGAGAGGCTTAAATCCCAGCTCAAGGACATATGTCCCATCCTAATCCGGGGTTCTATCGAGGAGGCGTCGAGGTAATCATGGAACGCCTATTCTCTGAACGTTATGGGGAGCTGTTCCAGGACGAGTCAAACTGGTTTGGCGGAGACGACGACGGCAACGTTCCCTATAGCGCTAAAGTCCTGATTGCTCGCGCTATGGAGGACTTCCGTGAGCCGATTAGTCTCCAGCCCAGTCGCTACGATAACTATACCGTTAATACCGACGCCCTTGATCTTGCGATACGCGAGCTCAACAAGAGCGTCGATTACCGGGTCGTTGACCTGGATATGATGTGCATGGGTTCGGGCCTTGACGAGGTCCACGCCCTTGCAAATGTCTATACGCCACACCTCTTCGATCTCATTGAGCTCCAGTACGAGGAACTTTCCGACGACATCGAAAACGGCAAGGGCGGCTTCCGCGACGAGATCAACAAGGTGCTCCGCGAGCAAGATATCCCCTGGATTCTCGTCGATGGACGACTGGTTAAGATCGACCCCAAACAGTTTGAGCAGGACCTGAAGCTCAAGGCCCTCAACAGGATGGAGGCGCTCAAGGATGCGTGCCCTCTCTACCAGGGAGCTTATGATGAACTGAGGAAAGCCATCGATTTCCTAGGGCGCGGCGATTACGCTGAGGCTGTGATCAATGCCGAGAAGAGCTACGAGAGCGTTCTCAAGGTCATCTTGGGTTCGGAGTTCGAGACGGGGGCTGCCAACGGCCTTACAAAGCGTTTGCTCGAGGCCGGCAAGCTGCCCCTCCCGGAAGGCCTTAAGCCCGAGGCCTTTCAGAGCAGCGTTCTCATGTCTCTTCCCGTCATCCGCAACAAGGCGGCGGCACATGGCTCTGGAGCGACGGGGTGCGAGATGAGCGGGCCCATGGCCAACCTTGCCGTCAATCTGGCGTGCGCCCTTAACACATACCTCATCCAGGAAACGACCGACAAAGAGTAGGCAAGTATGGAAGCGGCAGACCTTAAATTCGGAAACGGCAAGTTCACCGAGGACGAGCTTGAACAGGCGATCATCGAGCTGTTCAAGCAGCAGGACGCCAATGGCGTGCGCTGGAGCTATGCCAACGGCGAGCTGCTGCACCGCCGCTTCGACGAGCCGCTCATGGAAGACCGGTTGAAGTCGAGCCTTCGACGCCGCTATGCCGATATCGACTTGACCGAGGGCGAGCTCCAGACGCTCGTGGGCGAGCTCAAGCGCATCCCCTCGACCCCGCTCTACGACGGGTGCCGACGAGCGTTCTGGCTCATCAACGAGGGGTACACACTTCTTCGCGAAGACGCGAACAAGCCTGCCGTCCATATCGAGTACATCGACTTCGATGTCATCTCAAGTAACGATTTCCTCATCGTGAACCAATATACAGTCGAGGACGTGCGCACCCGCCGCCCCGACCTTTTGTGCTTCGCGAACGGTATACCGCTCGCCATCCTCGAGTTCAAGACCGCCATAGAGGAGGATAAGACCATCCACGACGCGTGGAAGCAAATCGCTATCCGCTACGCGCGTGACATCCCGAGTCTGCTCAAGTACTGCTGCATCGCCGCGATCAGCGACGGTGCCAACAGCAAGATCGGCACCGTATTCACTCCGTACTCGTATTTCTACGCCTGGAACAAGGCCAATGACGTCGACAAGGTGTCGAACGGCATCAGCGCGCTTTACACCATGGTCGAGGGCGCGTTCGCGCCCGACCGCTTCCTGGCGATCGTTCGCGACTTCGTCTTCTTCCCAGACGACAGCAAGAACTCCACCGAGATAGTCTGCCGCTACCCGCAGTACTTCGCAGCGACGAGGATGCTCGACAACATCTGTGAGCATCTGCGTCCCGAGGGCGACGGCAAGGGCGGTACGTACTTTGGCGCCACTGGCTGCGGCAAGACGTACACGATGCTCTTCCTCTCGCGCCTGATGATGCTTCGACGCAGCGAGGAACTGGGCAATCCTACCATCGTGATCATCGTTGACCGCGAGGACCTGGATAACCAGGCAAGCGAGCTGTTCGTAACCGCGAAGCGGTTCCTGCACGACGAGAATGTGCGCAGCATCGAGACGCGTGACGACTTGGCTGAGACGCTGCGCGGGCGCGAATCGGGCGGTGTTTACATCACCACCATCCAGAAGTTCAGCGAGCAGATGGGTCTTCTTTCCGACCGTTGCAACATCATCTGCATTTCCGACGAGGCGCACCGCACCCAGACGGGCGTGGGCTCTAAGCTCATGATCACCGAAGAGGGTGCCTTTACACGCTACGGCTTCGCTAAATACCTGCGCGACGGATTCCCGAACGCGACGTACGTCGGCTTCACGGGCACGCCCATCGCCGAGACCCTCGCCGTGTTCGGACCCATAGTGGACCGCTACACGATGAAGGAGTCGAGCGACGACGGGATTACCGTGCGCATCGCCTACGAGCCAAGGCTGGCGCGAGTGCTTCTCTCCGATGAAGAGGCGAAGAAGATCCAAGAATACTACGACCGCTGTGCCGAGGAGGGCTCGACCGAGGACGCCATCGAGGAGAGCCAGCGCGCCATGAGCTCGATGGAGGTGCTGCTGCGCGATCCCGACCGCCTGAAGAAACTCGCAGCCGACATGGTCGAGCACTACGAGCGCCTCTGCGGGGAGAAGCCGGGCGTGGTGCAGAAGGCCATGATCGTCTGCTCTAACCGCGCCCATGCCTTCGACCTGCTCAACGCCATCCTGGCTATACGGCCCGAATGGGGCGTGGCGAAGAAGGCGGAGGACGAGAGCAAGCTTTCGCAAGAGCAGCTGGAGGAGCTCGAGGCGCTGCCCAAGATTAACATCGTGGCCACGCGCGGCAAGGACGGCCCGAGGGACCTCTTCGACGCCTGCGGCAACAAGGAATGGCGCAAGAAGCTGGACAAGCAGTTCAAGAATAATGACTCGAACTTCAAGGTGGCCGTCGTATGCGACATGTGGATCACGGGCTTCGACGTTCCCTCGCTCGCCGTCATGTATATCGACAAGCCGCTGCAACGCCATACGTTGGTGCAGACCATCAGTCGCGTGAACCGCGTGTTTGAAGGCAAAGACCAGGGGCTTGTGGTCGACTACATCGGCATCAAAGAGAACATGATGAAGGCGCTCAAGACCTACGGCGGAGATGATTCCGGAGCTATTGACGATCTGACCGTTGCTCTTGGCATCTTTCGTAACCACTTGGCTATGATCGATGACCTCATGGTCGACTTCGACTCGAGCGCCTTCCATAAGGGCAAGCCCCTCGAGCGCCTCGGGTGCCTTAACAGGGCTGCCGAGTACGTGCAGCTCTCGAAGGAGTTCCAGACGCGATTCATGGGGCTCACGCGCATCCTGAAATCCGCGTACCAGATTTGCTTCCCCTCGGGAGAGCTTTCTGACCGCGAGACCGCGATGTCCCAGTTCTACCTGGCGATTCGCTCCATCGTCTACAAGCAGACCAAGGGCAACGCGCCCGACGCCGAGATGATGAACGAAGTTGTGGAAGATATGGTTAGGCAGGCGATCAGCTGCACGGGCGTGGAAAGTGTTATCGATGCCGACGGTCCCGAGGACCTCTTCGGCGAAAAGGCGGTTGCCGAGCTTGATGCCATGAAGATGCCCATCACTAAATTCAACGCTTTGATGAAGCTCGTGAAGCGGGCGATCAAAGATTACGGATGCACCAACAAGGTGAAAGCGCAACAGTTCGATGAGCGTCTTCGCAAGGTGGTGGACGCTTACAACTCGCGCGACAGCCTCACCTTTACGAGTGAGGTCGTGTCCGATTTCGTCGACAGCCTGAGCGATCGACTCATCGACATCCTTCGCGACCTGAAGGAGGACAAGGACTCCTTCGAGAAGATGGGCGTCACTTATGAGGAAAAGGCGTTCTATGACATCCTGGTGAAGGTGCGCGATGACCACGGTTTTGTCTTCAACGATGAGAAGTGTATCGCGCTTGCAAAAGAGATTTCGAAGCTCGTAAACGACAAGGCGCAATATGCCGACTGGTCGACGCGCGACGACATCAAAAGCCAGCTCAACATGGATCTGACCGTACTGCTCTACAAGAATGGCTATCCCCCCGAATGGGACGAGGAAGTCTTCGAGAAGGTTATGGAGCAAGCAGAGACCTTCAAGAAGAACGAATAGGCAGGTGGCTAAGAGCGCCCCTATGGTTTCAGAGTCTACTCGAGAGACCTTCTGGGCCTCTTAGGCAATATAGGACAACAATAAAAAAACAGGTGCTGGATGGAACCAAGATATACGGATGACAAATCATTGCCCAAATTAGTGGCAGATCTTGCCGCCCTCAAGCGCGAAGGGTCCTATTGGGATTTCAAGCGTGAGTGGCATGGAAACAAGGCAGACTTACTTCACGACATAATCTGTATGGCGAACAACCCTGAAGGCACAACGGGACTTTTGATCATCGGCATTGACGAGGGGACGGATTATCAGCCAACGGGCGCCGCTGAACTTTTGGGCAGACGGATGAATACGCAAAACATCGTTGACATGCTGCGCGCAAAGAGCTGGGCCGACGGGATCCCCAAAGCTCGTGTCGCCTCAATTGAGTTACACGATTCTTGCGTGGACGTCATCGTTGTTGGTCATGATGACGAATCTGTGCCCTACTATTTGACTGCTGACTTCAGGGATGGTGGTAGTGTCGTTCGTGCTGCCGCCATCTATACGAGGAACGCTGACAGTAACACCCCAAAGGATAAGACGGCTAACCCGCTTGAGACCGAGCGGCTCTGGCGCAGGCATTTTGGCTTGGATAAAACACCGCTCGAAAGGCTCCCCCAGTTGCTGGCCGATCCTTCCAAATGGATCCGAACCCTTCCCGTTCTAGCGAGAGACGAGGAATGTCACGGGTACTGCTATTGCCACACGGACTTTCCCGAGTTCACTTTCGTCCGAAAACCCGAAGAAGACTGGGATAGAGTCGAGTACTTTATGCTTGCCAGTCCGTTTTTCTCGCATCCGAACTGGTGGACGGGCTATTACTACTACCACCAGACCATGATTTGCCGAATGCAGGGCGCGTATTCTGATCATTTGTGGATTCCTGAGCCAAAAATCTCTGTGCTTCGCGACCCTCAGCATGTGGTTTCCTCTGAGAATGCTCACTTCTATGCTTATTACCTGAATGGATCTCTTGAACGTGTCGCAATGATGTTCGAACTCGACGAGAGCAAGGAAGGCCCAAGCGCATCTGAGGAGGTTCGCTATCTTGATTCTCTTATTCCTGTTTTTGAAGACGGGAACGAACGGAAGTGCTTTGAAGGATGGATCGAATCAAACTGGAGCATGTTCCTTGATCGTTGCAATCAGAAATCGTTTTTGCGTCGTGTGCCTAAGAGACTATCCGGATCGACGAATCGCTACGAGAGCGTAGAGCGCCATGTGAGGGAATCGGCAACTTTGGTCGATCTATTAGAGGAATACCGTGAGCATATGTAGGGCAGGGCAATGATGGGTAGATATGTGGAGGGGGGAATTCGATCGAAGACGATGGGCAAACTCTGCCGTGCGCGTAGTTGGGACTTCTGGCTCGAAGCTGAGATGAAATGCGACGTCTGTCATGAGGGCGGCGATGCGGGAGTGCCAATGGTTGAAAAAGAAGTTGCCCGATGCTGCTCTTTCGGCCGTAAACCATTGCGCATAAAGACCGATCCGCAGAAGCGTGAAGAGACAAACTCCCTAATTGCAATTCGCTTCATTCGATGGGTACTGATGGGCGACCTCGTCTTTTTGAAGCATGGTTTGGAGATTAAAAATCCGAAGGGGTTCATTTTCGCTCTCAGAGCAAAGCTCGACTGTCGAGCTGCGGTTTCAGGGGGGGCGTCATGTCTCGAGTCTACCCCCAAGGGGGAAAGGGCTTCCTCGTGTAGGCTCGCTCCTTGCGATTTGTTGTCGCTATCAAGCTGTGTAGGCCACGAGTCACCCATATTGCATCCGCGGCGGCAGGGTGCCGCTCCTGCCGCGCTATCGCTCTACTTGCTCCCCTGAAAAGTTCAGCCCCTGCGTAAGCTCGTGGGCCTGTTCCATGGTGAAGTTGCCGGAGACGATTTGGGGAATGTATTCGGTTGCCTGCTCAAGCGCCTGGTTGAACAGGTCCTGGAAGCTGGCGGTGCTCACCGTTTTTGTAAAGGGATTGATCCATGCGGCGCGCTGATGGTTGTCGAACTCGCTGACGGTAAGTTCAACGGCGCGGTGGCTCATGGCCTGCACGAACGAATGCTTGCGGAACTTGCGCTCGATATTACCCAGTGCGGTGCGTTTAATGCCGCGTGGCGAATGGAACACGTGCTGGATGCGACGGAATCCCAAGACGCTCTTCGTGAACAAATCAGGGCTCACCTCTTTGCCGTAGGCGTCGTGTACCGCCATGCTAACCAGGTATGAAATGATGGCGAGCGTTTGCCTATCGGCTTTCAGGATTTCTTTGTGCGGGTTGAACGAGGCAACGGTTTTGCCTTCGCAGGTCCAGAGCACCATTTCATCCAAATCGCTTTCGATGATGGCGTGCACTTCCGACCCATCTTTGTCGCTCAACCCATCGATGCCAGCATCGCACAGAGCATACTGTTGCGCGTATACCAGAGGATGCTCAGCTCGGTCGAGCAAGTAGTGACAAAGAAAGCCTGCGATATAGGCCTTCGTCAAAGGGTGAGCTGCTTCTGGCAGGTACACTAGGCTTTGAGCGAGCGAGAACAGCAACGCGCTGGGATCGGCATGGTGCATCAGGTTTCCCAGCTTGTGGTATTTGGCGGTAGTGGGGTTGGCTACACAGTAAAACAGCGGGTCGGGCCCCTGGTTTCCCAACAAAAAGGCATTGCGTTCGCGTTCATTGGAAACAACGCCAGCGGCCGCTTTAGCAAGAGCTTTGCGACCGAATTGGTCGTGAGTGATAATTGCTGGCATATACGCCCCTTCGTTTCTTTACGGATATTTTAGATATCCCATATATATGCACCGTATACTGGTGTGCGTTTTATGA
>ERZ780167.3645-NODE-3645-length-10804-cov-8.210066_pt1 | contig 10804 bp, 10 predicted proteins | sample MGYA00510982_ERZ780167 | MGnify/ENA primary metagenome ERZ780167 (study PRJEB29588, sample SAMEA2146107) | human gut metagenome | biome: human gut; feature: human-associated habitat; material: faeces | place: Denmark | collected 2008/2010 ... | reverse complement strand
TCGGCGTGACGAGTTGCATGGCTGCCGTGTAGCAAGCAGAAATACAGAATTGTTTCTTAGAAAATGGGATTTTAAGCTAGTTAATTGCTCCCCCTCTAAGATGTGAATCTTGGAGGGGGAGTCTTGCATGACTGCCCGTGCGCTAACTAATCAAATCAAGAAAACCCCGAGTAATCCTCGGGGCTTGCGTCCGTAGGCGCGGACGACTTCTGTCTTAAGAGGAGCAACGAAGAACCTGCCTAAATGGTCTCTGCCGCACGGCGGATGCGTTCGCTTAAGTCGAAGAGCGCGCCACGCAGTTGCTCTTTCTCCTTTTCGGTGAAACCGCCGTTGTCGTCGATTCCGTTGAGCTTGTTATAGAGCCATGATGCGGGGCGGTCGAAATAGGTGTTGGCAATCTCTCTCCATGATACGCAGAGGAGAATGTCCTGCATGCGCTGTTTTACGGTGTTGTCTTTTTCTGCTTTTTCCATGACGTTGATGATAATGTGGCAACCCTTTTGCAGGTCGCCGTGTTGGCTACTTGATGGAGGTTTTCTCGTAAAATTTCCCTAAAGTCGTTGGGATTTTGGGCGAAAAGATGACGGCAAATGAGTCATCAGACCAAATGGATTGATCCGATACGAAGGCTGATATCCTGCATTGCGTCGTTGCTTATTAGAACCGTTCTCCGGTTAATTTACGAATCCTGGATTTTATAGCGCCATGATTTCTAAGAAACATTTGTGCGAGTTCGCTAATAGATTTGCCTTCGTTGTATAGGGCCACTAATCTCTCGTCATCTGATTCTGTCCATGGCTGATAAGCATTAGGGTAAACAGATCTTTGCTGCTCCATGTATGTAGAGTCGTCTATGATGGTACTTGGACTCTTGATACCAAATATTTCCATCAGATCCTGTATGACTCTTTCTTGATTTTCCTTCACGGTTTCAGGTGTCCATGCGTTCGGATATGTTTGGTATATTTTTTGTGAGCTTGCAAAGGATCCGATATTCTTCTCGAAATATTTTTTTAGTTTCTCCTGATAATCAAGATTGCCAAGGGAAGAATTCTTTCTGCGTCCAATCAGGCACAGGTTTCCTATCCTATGTGTATAATAGTTTCTCTGTTCTTCACTAAAGTCCGTAGGTTGTTACTTGTTGTAAAAGTTGTATTTGTTGTTTTCCCTAACTCAGCAGGGCTTATTGGCAACAGCACAAACCCTATCACTCGATTTTCCGGATGAACCTTTTGGGTCCATCCGACATTTCGAGTGATACGGCAATCGTGTAGTGCATAGAGCCTGAGAGTAAAATACCGATCATCTCTAAATCCATACGCATTCCGCTTCATTACTTTTATCTTGTTGTTGATACCTTCTACCTTGCCTGTAGAGATGTGACAGTCATACCATGCCAAGATACCTCGTCTATGTGCCAGTAGGGTGCCAGCCATCTTCATGAGCTGAGGCGTTTTACTTTCACGTGCTTACTTGACCCAGTCATTCAGTACAGCCTCGGCTTCTGTCTTACTTACCTGAGCCCATATTTCCCTGAGCTGTTCCTTCAGGTAGTATGCTTTCGAGAGAGGCTCATTCATGGCAAGGGCATTGTCCAGTCTGGTCTTGTGCTGCTTATCGAAGATATCCTCGCCGTTACCTAGAAGCAGGTATCTTGTCCCCTTGAGGACCTTGCGCTTGTTGACATCTTTCTCCATGGCATACACCTTTCTTCTTATATCATCGAGATGTTCATTCATCAGTTTTACAACATGGAAATGGTCGAATACATGCACTGCTTTGGGGCAGTTCTCAAGGACCGAAGCGATGAAGGCCGCTGAGAGATCTGTTGCTACGTGCTCTATCTGAACTTTGTGCCGTTTGACTCTTTTCCAGAAAGATCCGAGTGCTCCAACTCCCTTACCATCACCGACATGGAGTATTATTCCTGTGTCAAGATCAACAACTATTGTCTTGTATATGTGCCCTTTCTTGACAGCAAATTCATCTATGCCGATGTTACACACTCCTTTTAAGGACGGAGGACTGTAGTGGCGTTGCAGATAGATGGAGTGGATCTCCTTGACGGTGTCCCAGGAAACCTGAAGATGATTTGCCACATCCTGCAACGTCATGCCAGACTTGTCCTTGTATTTGTATTCAAGAAGCATCAGGAGCGCATAGGTGTATCGTCTGCCGTATATCTCTGATTGGATATTTGCCATAAATACATGTTCATTAAATGAATAATATCCTTGAGCGTCAAGTACATCGGAGGGTTTTCCAGACTCTTCTATCAAGTTGATGATACTATTCAAGTTGTCGATGCGATACGATGGGCTTTTGCCACATACTGCATCTGCAATGTTTTTACAGGCTACCTTCTGTGAAAATTCAAGAAGCCCATTGTCTCCAAATTTTCTTCCATACGCCAAAATGACAGGAATCCAATCGGTCGAAGGCATACACTCGATGAGGATTCTTATCAACGAACAATACTCGGTATCTTCATTGCCTGCCAAGTTGATCAACTTGTTATAATCCTCATACGCCCTAAAGACATAGTTGAAAAAATCTTTTCCCTGTTTGATTTTTCCTGCTTTAAAAATCTGTTTCTCATATTCGTCAAGCAGATTCGTCTTTTGGCGCTTTTTGAGCAGCATCGTTCGTACATAGGCAAGGAAACGGTCAAAATCATTACCCAAATCCTCCTGCATGTTTTCCCATTCGCGCGCATACTCGTTCATTTCGCTGCCATCCTCGATTTTTTCAAGATTGGATGATTTTAGAATATCAGCATTGCTCAGTTTTTGGCCACGATCATTCATCACGGAGAATAGGCGAAATGCATCCTCTAACGAGTCTGCTGATATATAGATCATCACAACATTGTTGAGGATGAATATGAGAAAGGAATCTAAATCTATTTCTTTATGATTGGTAAAAAACTCGTTGTAGCAAACCAATGCATTGCACATTCTTTGAATAGACGTGCATTCTTTTTTGTCATTGGCTTTCTTGACAATATCGTCCCAATGCTGCGTAATACTTCCAGGCGTCATTAAGTATTCCTCAATGAACTTCCTCACATTGCCACGAATCTCATAAGAAAGGCGTATGCGTTCGGGAATTTGCTTAATCTTATTGGCCTTTTGGAATATCAAGTCAACGCAGTTGACCTTGACATCCTCTGAAGAACCAGCATAGTCGCGCAAGAAAGCAAACAAGAGAAACAAGGTAGTGATACGCTGCTGTCCATCAAGCAGGTCATTGTTGTTGCTTTTACTTTGAATAATGTAGGAGCCGAGGAAATATTCCTCCTTGGCATGTTCTATATAATTAGACGCAAAGTCATCCAACATGTCATTCACGTTGTCGCTTTCCCATACGTAATGTCTTTGATATGAAGGAACAGTGTACCACTCCTCGAAAACCTTAGCAATAGTTTGTTTGCCAAATCCTATTTCTTTATTTGCGGATTTCATAATTCGATGTGATTCTTTTTATACTCTAATTTCCGCAGTACTATGAGTTAGTTGTTTTTATAAGTACCTGAGCAACTATAGGGTGCTCGGGATGATGCCATGTCAGTTTTTTTACCTACCTTAGTGCTGCAAACAAGTATAGCAAAATCTCCGAATGACATGGCAAATGTACAAATAAAATCCGAGAAACTCACTCCTTCTGGAGGAATATTTCCGATCATGGAGCAATTTGATGTTCAAAACATAGACCCCACCTTGGGATTGAGATACAAAAAAGTCCAATCACGAATGACTGGACTTTTTGTACACCCTTAGGGGCTCGAACCCTAGACCCACTGATTAAGAGTCAGTTGCTCTACCAACTGAGCTAAGGGTGCATCTTCTTGATAGCCTCATTTCTGAATTGCGAGTGCAAAGGTACTACATTTTTTTGATTCCACCAAATTTTTTCGCAACTTTTTTCTATTTTTTTTTATTTTCTTTCTTGGTGAAGGTACCTAACAGGTGTCTGGAACCCCTCTGATTGACCCCTGACAGGCGATATGTACCAGCAGGTAATGTGCTGATATTCACTTTGTTATCATTAATGAAGTATCTCTTTATTACCGTTCCTTGGAGCGTTTCTACCTCAGCAATCTTTGCATCTGTTTTTTTTGTAGTTTCTCCGAGATTTATCTTGTTGTCGTTGCAAACTAAGATTTTGGCAGCACCATAATGTTGGTGATTTCTTAGGATGTCGGCCTGAAATTCTTGTGTTGCGGTGCTCTCTATGCCATATCCATCGGCAGAAGTAATGGCAAAATAGAGTGGATGTTCATCGGTATCTACATTTCCAGTGATGCTGATATGCGTTCCTTGATGGCGCGCAGCTATCAAATTACGGGCATCAGTGACATCTACGGGGTAGCTTCTGCTCGCATATACATTATTATATATATAGGGAGTTGCGATTTTACTACCATCCGTATATGTATTTACATTGCTCCATGATAGGCATAACTTTTCGCCAGCTTTGGTTACTTTGAACCTTTGAGGCTGTGAAGGCTGTTTGTTGCTAGCCCATGTCATCGGTGGAACGAGTGAAGGATATGGATTAAACTGGTTGGTGAAATCCAGAATGCCTTGTTTGTTGTCAAGCAGGAATTTGTTGCGGAAGAATGCGTAGCCCATTCCTAGGTTTCGGGTATGCTGCATCTCTGCGGTGATGTCTTTGATATTCCATTTACCTTCTCGTGGATCTAGAAAGTAGATACCTAGACCCGGAACCACTATCTTGCCGTGACTTTGTTCCTGCCAGTCGATAGCGAAAGGATAGAAATGTTCATCTTTGAAGTACATCATTGGAAAGAGTTCATCCATCAATCCATCTCGCAGCCAGCCTTGGGCATCTTGGCAAACCTTGGTGTTGGCATTCCAGCCGTTGCTTCTGTATCTGCTTAAGTCGTCGTATTTGCCGACTGGCGAGCAGCTCATCTTGATCCAAGGCTTCTGTGGCTTGACGGCATCATAGATCTTCTGGACAATGTTCGTTATATAACGTCTGCCTTGTTCGCGACTAATCTTGATGTTCCAGGTCTCTGGATAACGGATATAATCTAGGTGGATTCCATCTATGTTATATCGGCTTGTGATTTCTCTGCATATTTGAGCGAGATAGTTGCCGGTGCGGCTGTCTTCTGGATTCATATATCCGTCGGCCCCAATCTTGCGGATCAGCCCCGGAAACTTGTTTCGGAGTTTTTTGCATCCTAGTGCATTCCATTTGCCTACAGGGATGGTTACAATCCATGCGTGAAGTTCCATGCCACGTTTGTGGCATTCATCAATAGCAAACTGTAATGCATCGTAGCCAGGACTTTTACCTGGAAATCCAGAAAGGCAACCATCCCATGGCTCGTAGTCGGAGGGATATATCATGGTTCCTCTTATGCGGGTTTGCAGAAGCACGGTGTTGATATGTGCTTTTTGCAGGCGGTCAAGGATAGAACGAAGCTCTTGCTTCTGTTTCTCTGCTGATAGAGATGACTGAGCGTATGAATGCGGCCAGTCTATGCCGCCGATAGTGGTGAGCCATACGGCACGCACTTCGTGCTTGGGAGCTTGGTCGTTGAATACGATGCTAGTTGCTTTTTGTGTAGGTTCCTTGTATGTGTGGCTCTGTGCTTTTGAAGGCAAAACAGAGCACAAAAGGAAGAAAAATATCTTAATTCTGTGCATAATCTTACAATTTGGCAACAAAGATACAGATATTTTTCCGTATTTCAAATAAAAATAGTACTTTTGCCATTGAATAATTAAAAAACATGTGATTTAATCACAAAATAGGAGAGAATTTAAAAAAAAAATACAAGAATATGGTCAGTTTTATCATTAGTTTAGTGGCTCTTGTTTTGGGCTACATGCTTTATGGAAAATTTGTGGCGAGAGTGTTCGGTCCTGATGACCGCCCTACGCCAGCAGTGACCAAAGCCGATGGTGTCGACTTCATGGTGCTGCCAAGTTGGAAAATCTTTATGATTCAGTTTCTCAATATTGCGGGAACGGGACCAATTTTTGGAGCTATCATGGGTGCCTGGTATGGACCAGTGGCTTACCTGTGGGTTATCTTCGGATGTATCTTTGCAGGAGCCATGCATGATTACATGAGTGGTATGCTCAGTATCCGTAATCGTGGTGCAGGATTGCCTGAGTTAGTGGGTAAGTATCTCGGTGGGACTACAAAAAAGGTGATGCTGGTTTTCTCTGTATTGCTTTTGATGATGGTGGGTGCTGTATTCGTGTACAGTCCAGCTGTAATATTGAAAGATATATGGGGTAGTCAGATGATGTGGATATTAGTCATTTTCCTATACTATATCATAGCGACATTGTTGCCTATTGATAAGATTATCGGTAAGGTATATCCACTCTTTGCTTTTTCGCTTCTGTTTATGGCTGGAGCGTTGATGATTGGCTTGTTCTTGAAATGGCCAACATTGCCTGAACTTTGGAGCAATCTGGATGATTGCAATCTGAATGAGAATCCTGCTTGGTTGGGTGCAGGGGAGTATATGAATGTTAATCCGTTATTCCCTTGTCTCTTTATTACCATTGCATGCGGTGCCATCAGTGGTTTTCATGCAACACAGAGTCCGTTGATGGCTCGTTGTATGAAGAATGAGAAGATGGGACGTCCTATATTCTATGGAGCGATGATTACAGAGGGTATTGTTGCTTTGATTTGGGCTACGGTCTCCATGTATTTCTTCTACTATGGAGGATGGCGTGAGTGCGTATCTCCTGAGGTGGCTCAAGAGTTTATTGCGCAGGCTGATGGAGGTAAGTCTCTCCTTCAGAATTTCACAGCTCCGCAAGTGGTAAAACTGGTTTGTTCCAGTTGGCTTGGTGTGGCTGGTGGTATTCTGGCTTTATTGGGAGTAGTTGCTGCTCCTATTACGAGTGGTGATACTGCTTTGAGAAGTGCGCGCCTTATCATAGCTGAGTTTATCGGATTGGAACAACGCTCTATGCGTAAGCGATTATATGTCTGCATACCATTGTTTGCTGCTACGGTGGGTATCTTGGTATGGCAGATGGAGAATCCGGATGGATTCAATATCATTTGGCAGTATTTTGGATGGGCTAATCAGACTTTGTCTGTATTTACCCTATGGACTATAACTGTTTATTTGGTACAGCAGAAGAAACCGTTTATCATTACCTTGGTGCCAGCCTTGTTTATGACAGTGGTTTGTTCTACCTTCCTGTTGGTATCTCCGCAGGCGTTAGGACTTGGCGGAACTCTCGGGTATTCGGGTAGTATAATTATCCTGGTGGTAGCATTGGTGTGGTTCTTCTCTTGGTTTAAGAAAATAAAGAAATAATTATTAACTAATACACATTATCATGCGTATGAAAAAAATAGCTGTTGTGGCATTGGGACTGATGATGTCTGTCGCAGCCCATGCTCAGTTTGAAAGTGACAAAAAATATTGTGGTGCCTCATTGACGGGGTTGAATTTGAGTTATAATGGCTCAGAGGAACTCAATCTTGGCATTCAGGCTAAGGCTGGATATTTTTTAGAAGATGATATGATGCTCTTGGCGCAAGCAGAGTATAAGCATTCAGGCTTAGACGGTGTGAAGGACTATTGGGCTTTAGGGGCTCAGGGTAGATATTATATAGAACAGAATGGTATTTATCTCGGTGCTGGTGTGAAATTGATTCATACTGGTAGTTATAACGATGTGATGCCGGGTGTTGAGGTTGGATATGCGTTCTTCATCAGCAAGCAGGTTACAATAGAGCCGGCCGTATATTATGATCAGAGTTTTAAGAATCATTCCAATTATTCTACTGTAGGTCTGAAGGTTGGTATTGGTGTTTATTTATAATAGAATATGCAGCAACAGTTTTCGTCGGCATTGCTGGAGAAGGCGGTGGCTGAGTTTGCTAAGCTACCGGGCGTAGGGCGTAAGACCGCCTTGCGCCTTGTGCTTTTTATGCTCCGCCAGAGTGGGGAGGAGGTTGATCAGTTTGTCAATTCCATCTCTAAAATGAAGCGTGAAGTAAAGTATTGCCGTGTATGCCATAATATCAGCGATACGGATGTATGTCCTATTTGTTCCGATTCACGTCGGGATGCTACTACGATTTGTGTTGTAGAGAATGTACAGGATGTATTGGCTGTAGAGAACACTCAGCAGTTTCATGGTCTCTATCATGTGCTGGGAGGGGTTATCTCACCGATGGATGGAATTGGTCCTTCTGATATAGAAATCGATTCTTTAGTGCAGCGTGTGGCTGCAGGAGAAATCAAGGAGGTAATCTTTGCTTTGAGTAGTACGATGGAGGGTGATACCACCAATTTCTACATATCCCGTAAGCTTGCTGATTTTCCGGTAAAACTATCGGTTATCGCCCGGGGAATCTCAGTAGGTGATGAATTGGAATATACGGATGAAGTTACACTGGGTAGAAGTATACTCAATCGTACTCCTTTCGAAAGATAATTATGTATAAAGGTAATCAAATATTAAATCTACATATTATTAAATAATAGTAATGAATATCAAGCAAGTACAACGAATATTATTGACTAATTTCTTCTTTATGGTTGTTGTTGCCTTGTTGTTGGTAGGTCTTTATGAGATGGAAATTCTGGCTCCTACTGATATGGCATCCGATGCAACCTTGATGTTTGTCATTCTCACTATGATGGAATTGGTAACCATCGTGGTCATTCCTGTAGCGTTGAAATTATTCAGTTTGAAGGCTATTCATCGTAAGTTGGTGAATCAAAAAGGTGATGCGCTTTTGCCTTGGGGTACAGCGCGTCTTAATATGCTTTGTCTACCGATGCTGGTTAATACTTTCATGTATTATCAGACGATGTCGCCAGCCTTCGGTTATATGGCAATAATTCTTTTTCTTTGTCTTTTCTTTGTTTATCCTAGTATTGGCAGATGCGAGGCTGAAGTTAGTGAAGATTGATTTGTTGGCTTATGAAATTATCTGTTATCATCGTAAACTATAATGTCAAGTATTATATAGACCAATGCATACGCTCTGTGTTGAAAGCCATTAATGTGGTCGACTCGGAGCGTAATGGAAATCTTGTGGAAGTAATTGTAGTAGATAATCATTCTGCCGATGGATCCGTTGAGTATTTGGAAAAGCGTTATCCTAAGTCTCTTTATCCTATGCTGAGGATTGTGAGTAGTGTGCATAATCTGGGCTTTGCCCGTGCCAACAACCTGGCTATTCGTCAGAGCAAGGGCGAGTATGTTCTATTGTTGAATCCTGATACTATTGTTGGTGAGCATGTTTTGGAGGAATGTCTCCGTTTTATGGATGCTCATGCTGATGCAGGTGCTTTGGGGGTGAGAATGATAGGTGCTACAGGACAGGTGGCAATGGAAAGTAGGCGTGGTTTGCCTTCTCCGATGGTGGCCTTCTATAAAATGATGGGCTTTTGTGCCCGATGGCCAAAGAGCAAAGTGTTTGGCCGTTATTATATGGGCTATCTTCCTTGGGATGAACCTGCTCAAATCGAAGTAGTGAGCGGTGCCTTCTGTATGTTGCGTCGGCAAGTTATTGAGAAGGTAGGATTGCTTGATGAGGATTTCTTTATGTATGGTGAGGATATTGATCTTTCTTATCGTATATTAAAAGGAGGTTTTCATAACTATTATTTGCCTGTAGATATCTTACATTATAAAGGTGAGAGTACCGAGAAATCCAGTTTCAGATATGTTCACGTTTTTTATGAGGCGATGCTCATCTTCTTCCGAAAGCATTATTCGGGGATGTCCCTTTTGTTGAGCGTTCCCATCAAGATTGCCATTTACACCAAAGCTTCTGTGGCGTTGGTAAAGATGCTCTCTGAAAAAATGCGTAAGAGTTTGGGATTTTTCTCTCCGTCAAAAAGAGATGATGCCCAATATATATTATTTGATGCTGACGAGATGAGTTATGAGGATATATTCCGTGAATTTAAGCGAAAATCGGATAGGCAGGTGAAAGTAGCCATTTATACCAAGAGCATAGGTAAGGTGATAACTGACAGCTATGTAGTGGATAAGGAAGAAATGCCATATCTGTAATGAAGTAAAAATATATTGATATAATAATGTACGCACGTACATTATTATATATATAAAGAAAAAGTCCTTGCACTATGAATGAAATAAATGATAAAGGCAGTAAACCTTTGGTTTATTTGCGAGCTTTGGAGATGGAGGATCTTGAATTCCTCTATAAAATAGAAAATGATAGAAGTTTGTGGGGAGTAGGGTGTACTAATGTACCTTATTCTCGCCAAATGCTGATTGATTATATAGCCAGTGCTTCGGCAGATATTTATGCAGACCGCCAAATGCGCCTTATTATTGAAGATGAACAGCAGAAAACGGTAGGTATGATAGACCTGATAAATTTTGATCCCCGTCATCTTCGTGCCGAAATTGGCATTGTTATCAAGGATGAAGCTCGTGGAAAAGGGTATGCTCAAGAGGCAATTCGGCAATTATTGGTATATTCTAAGGAAATTTTACACCTCCATCAGTTGTATGCTATTGTCTCTACTAAAAATGAGAAAGCATCGAAAATGTTGCATTCTGTAGGCTTTGAAGGTAGTAAAATACTCAAAGAATGGCTATTTGAGGGTGATTTTTACGTAGATGCCTATCTTTTTCAATGTTTTTTGTAAAAAAGTTGCAGAAAAATTTGGTGGAGTCAATTTTTTGTAGTACCTTTGCAACCGCAAATGAAAAATGAGCGTTTAGCAATTCAATTTGATTTTAATTGGTGCGTTAGTTCAGTTGGTTAGAATGCCTGCCTGTCACGCAGGAGGTCACGA
>ERZ780167.3644-NODE-3644-length-10807-cov-2.052548_pt1 | contig 10807 bp, 7 predicted proteins | sample MGYA00510982_ERZ780167 | MGnify/ENA primary metagenome ERZ780167 (study PRJEB29588, sample SAMEA2146107) | human gut metagenome | biome: human gut; feature: human-associated habitat; material: faeces | place: Denmark | collected 2008/2010 ... | reverse complement strand
GGGGGCCTGATGCGATGGCCTATGATATTTACTGTGCGTTCGACCTTGAAAAGCACAAGCAGACGTATGTGCAGTATTTGGAGGTCGTGATTTTGGAGGATGGGACTGTGGAATACGCGGTTCCGTCGCACCAAGAGAAGCTGATTGCCTTAGCCTGCCAGAAGAAGGGCGTATCGCGGCAAGAGCTGAACGACCTGTGCCCTCGGGAGTATTACTACGACTTCCTGACGTGGCTTTGTATGCAGGCGAATGCTGTGGCCGTGTGGAACAACGACTGCTGCTGCGGCCGTAGCATCAACCGAAAGCAGATAGCGACGCTGCGGAGACTGAAAATGGCCGGCGTGTACGGCGGCACTATTCCGAAGATTTAGGGGGAGTAATTTCCACGATATGAACGTAATTAAAAGAATACTGACCACAAATATGATGATATACAGCCGCAGTTCCTGATCTTTGAGCACTTCCTTTACATGCCGGACTAAAAGCAGATAATAACAGCTGAAGTTGATTCCAAACAAAAACATGAAGACCGTACATACATTCTGTATATATGGGCTGTATCCTGCAATACTGTCATTTCGGATTCCGAATCCACCTGTGCCGGCCGTTCCAAAAGCGGTACATACGGCATCAAAAACCGGCATTTTTCCCAACAGGAGAAACAGGAAATTGATGAATGTCAGCACCATGTATATGACGTACAAAATTCTTGCTGTTGTACGCATTTTCGGCACCAGCTTGTTCACATTCGGTCCCGGACTCTCCGCACGCAGCAGATGCATGGTATACCCTTTGCCTCTCTCTCCGTTCGGAGAAAGTGCCAGAAGAAATACAAGTACCCCCATGCCACCTAGCCAGTGGCTGAAACTCCGCCAGTACATAATTCCGGGAGAAAGTGCTTCCACATCTCCCAGAATCGAAGAACCTGTGGTTGTAAATCCCGATACAATTTCAAACAGGGCATCGACAAAGTTTGGAATTTCCCTGGAAAAAACAAATGGCAGACACCCGAAAAAACTGATTGCAATCCAGCTTCCGGCTACGCAGACCATCCCTTCCCTCGCAAAAAAACGACGGGTGGAATTTCTGCAAAAATAATACATTAAGGCACCGACTCCGGCAGTGATCAGAATGGACAGCCCAAACCCGTAAACTGCTGCCCGGCTTCCGGTATACAGACTGATTAAAAGTGCCGGAACCATAAATCCTGCTTCCACAATTAAGATCTGGGAAAGAAATTTTCCCATCATTTTATAATTCATAGCATCCTCACTCGAAAATATCATTCAGCTGCAAAAGTGTCATCCCGCCCTTTGCAACGATAATCACGGAATTTCCAGCCTCATACATGGAATCTCCGTTTGGAATCTCCGTTTTACTTCCATGACTGATACATGCGATCAGTATATTGCGTTTCAGGCGGATATTGCGCAAGGGTTCCCCGATATGCTTTGTATTGGCATCCACGACAAACTCCAATGCCTCTGCCTGTCCTTCTGCAATATTGTGCAGTGTCAGTGCTGCACCTGTTGTATTCTGCATGGCACGGACATAACGGACAATCGTATTGCAGCAGAGTTCTTTCGGGCAGATCACACTGCCAAGGCCAAGACTGTCCTGCATACTGTTATTTTCCATATGACCGACTTTCGTGATCACCTGCGGCACTCCACATGTCTGCGCATACAGCGAAATAATCATATTCATCTCATCCATGCCGGTCATGGTTACAACGGCGTCACAATCATGGATGCCTTCACTTTCAAGCAGAAACTGGCTGCTGGCATCCCCATGTATGATACATACTTCCGGTGGAAGTTTACCGGATAGTTCTTCACAGCGCGCTTCATCCTGTTCGATCAGCTGTACACTGACGCCTTCTCTTGCCAGCCAGGTTGACAGATAATAACCGATTCTTCCGCCACCGCAGATAATTACACGCTTTGCCTTATGCGTGATAATGCCAAGATTGCGCAGAAGCTGTGTCAGCATCTCAGCAGTTGCCGTAATAAACAGATGATCACCCTCCCGGAGAATAAAATGTCCGGACGGAATCTCCACAACACCATCACGGCTCACTGCGCAGACAAGTACCTTGCATTTGACAACATTTTCCAGATTCATCAGTGCCACATCGCAGAGTTTACTGCCTTTTTGTATCCGCAGCTCCACGATTTCCACACGGCTTTTGGCAAATGTTTCCCTCTGCAGAAAGCCCGGATAGCGGATCAGCCGTTCAATCTCGCGCGCCGCCTGTTTTTCCGGATTCACCATAAGCGAAAGGGAATAGACATCCCGCATGGTAAAAATCTGCTTGCCGTATTCGGGATTACGGATTCTTGCAATGGTGTGAATTCTCGGATTCAGACCATGGGCAGTCATACCACAGAGCAGATTGACTTCATCCGAACTGGTGGCTGCAATGAGCAGATCCGCCTTTTTCACATCCGCACTCTCCAACACGCGCATGGAGGCACAGTTTCCCTGTACCCCCATAACATCGTAACGCTCCACACTCGAATCCAGCACACGCTGGTTCGAATCGATCAAAGTCAGGTCGTGTCCTGCCGCAGAAAGCTTCTGCGTCAGCGTGAGTCCGACCTTGCCATCACCGGCGATTATTATTTTCACAGATTTGTCCTCCGTTTATATTCTGTATTTAGACGTCCCACATTATAGCACATGGCATATAGAAATACAACCGAGGAGTTTTTGGTCTTTACTGCTTCTTATCCTCCTGATATTCCTCAAAACTGAGAATTACTTTAAACAGATCGCCGTCCATCTGCACCGCAAGATTTCCATGCATCAGCTCGGTCAGGCTTTTTGCGATAGAAAGCCCCAGTCCGTGTCCTTCCGTATTCCGGGAACTGTCTCCACGGACAAATCTTCCGAAAAGTTCCTCGCTGGTCATTTTCAGTCGATCCTTCGAAATATTGCGGAAGGTCATAATCACCATTCCGTGAAATTTTTCCAGCGTAACATACACACGTGTTCCCGGCTGTGCATACTTACATATATTTCCCATCAGGTTGTCAATGATCCGCCACAAATGTCTGCCATCCACATAGATTTCAACGGGTGGTTGCGGACATTCTACAACCATCTCCAGCTGATTTGCCTCTGCCTTTTCTGAAAATTCCCCGACAATCTGTGTCAGAACGACCGTTGCATCACATACTTCCGGATTCACCGGAAGATTTCCGGTAGATGCTTTGGATGCCTCCATCAGATCCTCAATAAGCTTTTTCAGACGGTTGGACTGTCGGTCAAGCACCTCAATGTACTCCCGCATTGTTTCACTCTCTGTCGGCTCCTTTTTGATCAGATCCACATAGTTGATAATGGAAGTAAGCGGTGTTTTAATATCATGGGAGACATTGGTGATCAGTTCGGTACGAAACCGCTCACTCTTCATTTTTTCTTCTACCGCCGCTGCAACTCCGGTCTGTACATTATTTAAGTTTTCCGCATGTGCACGCAGCTCATACATCATTTTTCCCGTATCAATCGGATGCGAATAATCACCTTTTGCAATCCGTTCCCCTCCGTCGAATATCTGTCGAAACTGCACCACAATCTTTAACAGTACGCCGTATTCCACAACTTTCCAGAGGAGATAGACCATGATAATTCCGCCATCCGCTCCGGCACACAGTAAAAGAAATGCTTCTATCAGGAAGACCACAAGAAATACAACTGTGACTTTTACCGTCATAGACAGACTTGCCAAAAGTGCCAGCCTGATTTCATGCAGTTCTCTTTTTATCCGGCGAAACGGGTTTAAAAGCAGACGCAAAAGCGTATAATGCCAGAATTTTCCTGCACGGATTCTTACAATGATACTGATCACATATTCATACACAATCAGCTCTGCCAATGCAAATGCAATTGCAAAAAATGAAATACAGAATACGATTCCTGCATTTTGCATAAGCAGATCTCCCATATAAAGGCATACCATACCGCAGCCCAAAAACGCAAGTCCTGAGATTCCTGTATAAATACCAAATGGTATACGGTCAATCCTTCGAATCTGTACCGTATCAAACCCTTTTTTCCATCCTGCCGATACAAACAAAACGCCAAGCGAAACCAGCCATACAAGAGCGCTCAAAAGCAGCCACCACCCCGATGTCTTCCGCAGCTGTACCACAACGCCTGCAAGTGTGTGTGCTTTCTGGAAAAACTGTGTTTTCCCGGAATCAATCACGATATGGGTTTCACCTCCGACTTCCGGTGAAAACAAAGAGGATACCGTAGCTGTGCTTCCCTTCAGGGAATCCGCTGCCGTAAGATAAAGCGTATATTCCGTCGCCTCTTTCTCCTGATGTGGATTATAATAAATACGCCCCTGTTGATCTTCGTATGCAAATGAAAAATCCTGCCACTGGAATACCTTTGCTTTCGCATAGGTGTCCGCAATGGATTCCTGCCGGATCGGATAAATTCCATCCTTTTTTGACCATAAGTAACCTGCCTCTAACCCATCAAAATCAAACCGCAGTTCGGATGATTTTAAATACGGTTCGAGCTTACCTTTTTTCAGCTGTTCTCCATTTTCCGCGCAATATCTGCCACCATCGTCCGATTCCCGGTAAGTATATTCCACATACGGTTCAAGATCCGACTCCTCTGGAACCGCGTAAAAAGAAAAGGAATTGATCCGAAACAGGGTATCGCCCGCATAACAATAAATCACACCATTATCATAGATAAAATGATCCACCTGCGTATAATGCTTGACTTTTTGCATGTACTGTCCCCTGTTTCTCCCAAGCAGCATATCCCAGAAAGAACGATCATTGGTATGAAACTCATTTTCATCTGTAAATTTCAGCCAGGCAAGTGCATTTTCCTTATTTAAGGTACCGGTATTATTTCCACAGACAAGTTCGGTTTCTTTTCCTTTCGGCTTCTTTTTGACAAGTGAATAAACGATATTTCCGTCATCAAATTTTTTCAGGGCATCTGCTTCGTCCTGCTTTTTTGAAATGCCGGTAACCGCATCACCCATCCAGTACGCATAGCTTCTAAGCAGCTCTGTATCCAGTGTTTTTTCAATGTCTTTCTGTGAGCCCTGCAAATCACTGGTCATGCCTAATGTAACTGTTATCACACCGGTCACGGCCACAAAAAATCCGCTTACAATCGCAAGTACCATAGCCAGTAATCTGATGCCCTGCGATGATTTCCAGTTTTTGGACACACATTCCGGCTTTTTGGATTTTTTATCCTTTTTCTCATTCATTTTCTACATCCTCCATCTTGTATCCCCGTCCCCACACGACTTTTAAATAGCGTGGCTCCGCAGGATTATATTCCAGTTTTTCCCGAAGGTGCCGGATATGTACGGCTACCGTGTTTTCGACACCGCACGGGCTGCCTTTCCATACGGCCTCGTAAATCTGTTTCGGTGAATATACTTCCCCTGGATGTTCCATCAGAAGTTTTAAAATATCGTACTCTGTTCTGGTCAGATTCACAGGTTCTCCGTCCAGGGTGACTTCCTTTAATTTATCATCCAGCTCGATGCCGCCGGCGGACAGTTTTGTCCTCACCTTCTGTCCGCTTCCAAGCAGCATATACCGCCGGATCTGGGATTTCACTCTCGCCTGCAGTTCCACTGGATTGAATGGTTTCGTCACATAATCGTCCGCGCCCACGGTAAGTCCGAGTACCTTATCGGTATCCTCACTTTTGGCCGTCAGTAAGATCACCGGAACATTGGAAATTTCACGGATTTTGCACATCGCTTCTATCCCGTCCATTTCCGGCATCATAATATCCATCAGAACCAGCTGGATATCCTCCCGGTTTATAATTTTTAAGGCTTCCTTTCCGTTATAAGCCGAAAACACCTGGTATCCTTCACTTTTTAAATAAATCTGCAAAGCAGAAACAATATCCTTTTCATCGTCACAAACTAAAACATTATACATAAAAAAACCGCCACCTCGTATTCATGATTAATCATAGATACATTGTAGCGGTTTTTTTCTTAATTTCCAATGGGGCAAACCTTTAAGGTTTGCTTAAAATCAGGAATTATTCTTATTTTGATATCTTTTCTTCTTTCAGCCATGCATCAACGCTCTCATACAGACGCTGCATTCCATCTTCAACAACCAGCTTGGAGGTAGCCACATTCACGCGCAAAAATCCTTCGCCTCCCTTGCCATACTGATTGCCTCCGCTGACATACAGACCGCTGGTTTTGCGGATAAATTTTGCAAACTGCCGGCCACTCTCCGTGATTTTGCGGCAGTCCAGCCACATGAGGTAAGTAGCATCTCCTGCAACCGGATGGATGAGTGGAATTTTCTCCTGCAGAAATTCTGTCACATACTGCTTGTTCTTTTCCACATATTCCCGCAGCTCATCGAGCCATTCTTCCCCGTATTGAAAAGCTGCAATCGTTGCCTGAATTGCAAAAGCGTTCGGTTCTGCTACTTCGTCGGTGTTGAGCTGTCTCCACATTCTGTGATGCAGAATCGAGTTTTCTGCATAGACGGCAGCCGTCTGCAGCCCTGCCAGATTAAATGTCTTCGTCGGCGCAATGCAGGTAACACTGATGTCCCTGCAGGTATCATCCACAGAGGCAAACGGAATGTATTCTGTACCGGGTTTTGTCAGATCACAGTGAATTTCATCCGAGACAACAATGACATCATACTGCTTACATAATGCCCCAATCCTCGCCAGCGTCTCACGATCCCAGATGTTTCCTGCCGGATTCTGCGGATTACACAAAATCATAAGCGTCGTCTGCGGATCTGCCAGCTGCTGTTCAAGTTTTTCCCAGTCTATGCGGTATTCTTTTCCATCATAAAGCAGTTCATTTTCCACGACATTTCTTCCGTTATTACGAATGGAATTGAAGAAATTATTATAGACAGGTGTCTGAATCAGCACATTTTCTGCCGGTGTCGTCAGTTTTCGGACAGCAGAAGAAAGTGCAGGGATTACTCCCGTTGTAAAGATCAACTTCTTTGGGTCCATCCGAAAATGATGACGCTTTTCCCACCAGTTTACATAGCTGTCCGCCCATTCGTCCGGGATGACAGAATATCCATATACCCCGTGCGCCACGCGCTGTACCAGTGCCTCCTGTACTTCCGGCACCGTCTCAAAATCCATATCCGCCACCCACATCGGGAGTTCTTTGCGATCCACATCCCACTTGAGGGAATTTGTGCCTCTGCGGTTTGGTATTTTATCAAAATTATATTTCATAATCATCAGGTCTCCTTTTTCTGTCTCTCTATAATGCCTTATCATACCACTTCTGCATCATTTCTTCAATCATTGCAGTACCATCAGAAACGGAAAAAGAAGGGAAAAAATACCTCTTTTTCCGGTATTTTTTCCCTTCTTTTGTAAACAATCACCGGGCTGAAACCGTCTGTTTTCAGCCTTCGGTCTTTGTTGTGCTCTCTTTGGACTTATAATAATCCTCAAACTTCTGATTTGCAGCATCCAGTGTCTTCTGGCAGATGTCCGGAAGGTCTTTGCCCCATGCACCGGTTGCCTGCTTGAATCCCTTCTGCATGGCAGTCTGCATCTTCTTCATCTTTTCCACATCATCTCCGGCAAGGGCACTTGCAAAATCAAATAATCTCTCTGATGTCTGCTTTACTCCGTAATAGCCATCTTCGGAGATATCCTTCTGCGCCTGTGCCTTTGTTGCTGCATCAACCGTGAAATCCCCTTTTGCAAGGAACTTCCATATATCATCGCTGTTTGTTCCGTTTGCAACAGAAGAAGTAGCTGCCTGACCGGTCATCATTTTCTGCACGATGCTGATCAGCTGCTGCTGTCTGGACTGTGTATCCGCTTTCATCTGCTGTACGAGTGCTGCACGATCCTCAGCGCTCATCTTATTAATCGAATAGGTTGCTTTCTTATTGTCCTTGCTGCTGTCTGATTTATCATAGACTACACCGCTCTCATTTTTTTCTTCCGTCTTTGCCGTGGAGTCCTTCTTTGCAGCCGTCTCATTTTTGGTCACCGCATCGTTTTTATAGGATGCGTATACCTCTGTCTGCGTGTTTAACAAACCTGTTGTGTTTACACCCATACTCTCATCCTCCTTGAATTCTACCGGTCAATTCCATTTGTTTCCGGTTAAACTATGTTGGTATCTACTATAGATATCGGTTCTTTTCACAGAATCTTTATAGTTTGCTTTATTTTTGTTTCACAGTGACACGATAGGTCTTTCCAACGGCAGATTTTGTTCTGGCCTTCACCATCACATAGAGTTTCTGCCCCTTTGCAGCTTTTACGGTAAACTTCTGTCCGGTCTGTGCATAATCTTCCTGTTTGACCAGCTTCTTTTTCTGATTATATACACACACATTCCAGTATCCGCTGTCCGGAAGGCTTACCTGTATGGTCACCTTTCCCTTCTTTGCAGCCTTATATACAAAATAATCTTTATCCTTTACCGCATAATTATTCGCACTACAGGTCTTATTCTTTTTTACAGTTGTAGCTGTGGCAAAAGAATCATTGTATTCCTGTTCCCAGTTATCAGCCTTGTACTGATTGACTGTCACCGTGTATTCGTGTCCGCACGCATAATCATTGATATTCCGTTCTACCTTCAGGTAAATCTCTTTGCCTTTCCGGAAACTGAGCTTTGCAGTGGAAATCTGCAGATCATCCTCTGTTTCCACGGTCTGAAGCAGCTTCTTTTTCTCATCATATACGGAAAGTTTCCAGTACTGATTGTTTCCACCGTCCGCATTTGTAAATTTGAAATTGAAATATCCACTGCCCGTGGCAACGTAGCGGTAGTAATCCACATCTTTTTTGCTGTTGATACTTCCATGCAGTGTCTTTCCGGCGGTAAGATCCGTGGCAAGTGCCATGATATCGTTGGATTCCTTTTCCCAGCCTTCCGTTGCATAGTAATTGGAACGGATCTTGTACTGGTTTCCAACGCCGTAGCAGGTGACTTTCACATACACTTTTGCTCCCACCGGAAGGACATATTTACCGGAGGATACGGTTCTTGTATTGGTATCTTTCTGCAGTTCATTCATATTTTCATCATACAGATACAGATTCCAGAGTGCGGAAGATCCCTCCCCCTGAAAATCATATGTGAAATATCCGTTTTCCGGAATGGTATACTCATACCAGTCCACATCCGATGCTTTGTAGGAACTTCCATTGATCCAGGTGCCGTTCTGCAGGCTTGTCGCTGCCACCTGCGTATCGTTGTCTTCCTGTTCCCACTGTGCACTCTCCGTTGTTTTCACCTGAAGGGAATACTGATAATCCTGTGTCAGCTGATAATCTAAAATGGTAATATCCATAGATTTCACACGCTCAACTTTGATATATACGCTTTTGCCCGGTCTGAGGTTATAAATTCTGGATGTATAATTGGATGCCAGAGGTTTTGTTTCCAGTTCCTGATTTCCATTGTCCGCATCATATACGGAAAAATTCCACTTTCCTTTTCCGCTTGTCTGTGCAAGATTTACAGTAAAATATCCGCCTTTTTCCGCAGTATATTTATAAAAGTGAACATTATTGGAAGTAGACAGCGTATCATACACCACCGTATCTGACTTCAGCACCTCTGCTTTGGTGTAGCTGCTGTATGTGCCGGTCGGTGTCTGATTGGTGGAAATGGATACATTGTCCGCTTTTACCGCCACCGGTGCCGCTGTAAAAACACAGCAGCATGCCAGCAGCAATGCCAGACCTCTTTTTTTCATGTTATGATTCATACGCATATTCCCTCTTTTACAGAGCTTTGATACGCTCCAGTGCCTTTACGGTGTTTTCATAATTTCCAAATGCAGTCAGTCGGAAATATCCTTCTCCGCTCGGTCCGAAACCGGATCCCGGAGTACCAACAACATTTGCATTCTCCAGCAGATAATCAAAGAACTCCCAGGAAGTCATCTGATCCGGAGTCTTTAACCAGATGTATGGTGCATTTACACCACCAAATACGGTATATCCGGCATCCTTTAATCCTTCCTTAATGGTCTTTGCATTCTTCATATAGTAAGCAACCTGCTCCTTTAACTGTGCTTTTCCTTCCTCAGAATATACAGCCTCACCGGCACGCTGCACAATGTACGGAGCACCGTTGAATTTGGTTCCGTGACGTCTTGCCCACATGTCGTGCAAAGAAACTTCCCCGCACTTTAAATCCTTCGGAACTACGGTATATCCAAGACGAACACCGGTAAATCCTGCATTCTTTGAGAAACTGTGCAGCTCAATGGCGCAGGTTCTTGCACCCTTGCACTCATAAATGGAATGTGCCACATTGTCCTCACTGATATAAGCTTCATAAGCGGCATCGTAGATGATTACGGCACCAACTTTATTGGCATAGTCCACCCATTCCTGCAGCTGATCCTTTGTAAGCGTTGTTCCGGTCGGGTTGTTCGGCAGACACAGATAGATTATGTCCGGTGTCTTCTTAGGAAACTCCGGTACAAAATGATTTTCTGCTGTACATGGCATGTAAATGACATCGCTCCATGTTTCTGTTGCTTTATCATATGTTCCGGCTCTTCCTGCCATAACGTTTGTATCTACATATACTGGGTATACAGGGTCACATACAGCAATCTTGTTATTCTGACCGAAAATCTCCTGAATATTTCCGGAGTCACTCTTTGCCCCGTCAGATACAAAGATTTCATCTGCAGCAACCTCGCAGCCTCTTGCTGCATAATCGTTCTCTGCAATTGCCTTGCGCAAAAATTCATATCCCAGATCCGGTGCATAACCGTGGAATGTCTCGGCATGTCCCATCTTATCTACCGCTTTA
>ERZ780167.3636-NODE-3636-length-10822-cov-2.524937_pt1 | contig 10822 bp, 9 predicted proteins | sample MGYA00510982_ERZ780167 | MGnify/ENA primary metagenome ERZ780167 (study PRJEB29588, sample SAMEA2146107) | human gut metagenome | biome: human gut; feature: human-associated habitat; material: faeces | place: Denmark | collected 2008/2010 ... | reverse complement strand
CGGACGGTGTGTTCGCTTAGCGGAAAGCTTGCCACGGAAGCCTGCGCGTTTGATGCATCGGGTCACGTGCCGGTGACGGACTGGTTTGCGAGCGACAGCGTGCCTGTTGAATCCTGCGATATGCATGCGCTTGCGGGCATCTGCTCCGCGTCCGGCCAGGCCGCAGGGCCTTACTGCCCGGCAGACGGGATACAGTATCAAAGCGTTGCGATCATTTCCTCAACCTCGCGGTACAAGAAATACGACCCGCTGATACTTATAAAATACCTGCCTAACATTGTATACAGCGATGTTCCCGCAGCGGAATACGGAATGTATACCGCCGGCGGCATGTGCAGCGTGCATTACTCAAGCTGGAGCGGCGGGCTTTTCGGCGGCTATGCCGAAACCGATGCAAAGAACCTTATAGCCACTGTGCGGGATTATCTTGCCAAGGTGCAGAATTTGCCAGATACGGACAGGGCAACGCTCGAAAGCGGCATAGAGCAGCTTGAAAGCTACCTTGCATCCTCCGGCGGACACGGGTTTATACAAAGCTATTATGACAGGCTTAAATACAATTACAGCGTTATCAGTTCGGACTATCCGCCACCGGCGAATGTTACCGTTGGCGGCAGCTCCGGCAGCATGAGCGGCGACTGGGGAGGACCGGATGACTGACGCGCTTTGTTTACTTTATACTGCCGAACGGGCAAGGCTTTCGGGGCTAAGCACGCAGGATAACGGGGATTATATGAACCCTGTGTTCGGCGAAGGGCCGCTTACACCAAATTTGATGTTGATCGGCGAAGCGCCCGGGCGGGAGGAAGCTGCGGCTGGGCATCCGTTCGTTGGAAAGGCGGGCAGGCAGCTTAACGAGTTGCTTGAGCTTGCGGGCATAGCGCGCGGCGACGTGTTCGTGACAAACGCGGTGAAATTCCGCCCGGTAAAGCGCGGTGCGCGCAGCGTGGCTAATCGCACGCCTACGGCAAAAGAACTTGCTTCGGGAGAAGAACTGCTGAAAAGCGAAATCATGGCGGTTCATCCGCGCGTTATAGCCACGCTTGGCAACAGTCCGCTTGCATCCATGGCAAGGATAAGCGGCGTAGCGGCGCCAAAGATAGGAGAGGCGCACGGCCAGGCTATGAACGTGAACATAGGCGGCAATAATATAGCTCTGTTCCCGTTGTATCATCCGGCAAGCGGCATATATAATAGGGAACTTGTTGAAACAATGCGGCAGGACATAGTAAAGCTTGGGCAATACATAAAGGAGGGCATGGCATGAAGCGCATAATTGCATGGCTTGTGCTTGCGGCGCTGGTGATATGCATACCTGGCGCGGTGATAAACACCGGCGGCACGGCGTGCGCGGAGGAAGTCGGCGAAACGGGTCAAATAATGGCCGATGGCGTTAAGGTGAGAAAATCGCCCGATACAAAGAGCGACGCGCTGACGGAGCTGAACTGTGGCGAGGCAGTAACCGTGCTTGCGGAGGACGGCAATTGGTACCGGGTAAAATTCGGCGATGTGCTGGGCTATGTTCGCAAGGACTATGTGTTCACCAATTCCGCCGGCAGCCGCGGAGCGTATGCCGTGAGCGATACGGCCGTGCTGATGGGCGCGCCGTCGCAAAATTCATATACGGTTTGCGCCCTCGCCGCCGGGCAGGGATTGAAGGTAAAGGCGCTTATAGGCGAATGGTACTATGCTGTGGTGGATAGCCATGCGGGTTATATACACCGCACGGATGTGACCATATCATCGTCGGCCGTTGCGGGCATGGGAATGCTGAAGCAGGGCATGAAGGGCGAGGAGGTCATGAAGCTTCAGCGCGCGCTTTACGACCGCGGCTTTTTAACAAAGGATAATATAAGCGGAACGTTCACATCCCAAACGCGTAAGGCGGTTATGGAATATCAGCAGGCGATGGGCCTTTCCGCAGACGGCATAGCCGGCAGCGCAACGCTTTCAACTGTGTATGACAGTTCAAATAAGCTTGAAAAAGCGAACGCCGACTTCTATAGGCTTAAAGGCACAGTGGTGCTGCTTGATTGGTTCAAGGGCGGCAACGAATGGCTGCATAAGGGCGCGCGCTTTACCGTTACGGACGTACGCACGGGCAAAAGCTTCCGTGCCAAGCGCTTCGGCGGCTGGTACCATGCGGACAGCGAACCTATAACCAAATATGATACATCTATTATTAAGAGCCTTGAGGGCTTCTCATGGAATCGCAGGCCGATATGGGTAACATATAACGGCAAAACGGTCGCCGCAAGCATGCATACAATGCCGCATATGGCTAACCCGACCCCATCCAATGGCTTTGACGGGCATTTTTGCATCCATCTGTATCATTCCAAGGTACATGCGAACAGCAAGGAATGCCCGCGGCATCAGCGCTGCGTTCAGGAAGCGTACAGCGCGGGCAAAAAGCACTAACTGAATATAAAAAACGGTATCATTACGCCTCTTTTTGCCAATACTTGCTTATATAGCTTGTATGGATAAAGGGAGGCGTATTTTTATTGAATATAATAAAGCGCATATTCAGCTTCGGCAGGAGCTACGATGAATTTGAACTGCTTGAGACCGAAGGCGGGCAGCCTGGTTTTTTCGGCAGCACAGGAAGGGCGCATAAGGACGCAGCGGGAGCGATAGAAAACGCGAACGACACGATAAACTGCGACGTATCCGCCAACGAAGAACGGCTCAAAACGGAGATGCACGCGGAGATAAATCCGGATATGGTAATGCGGCGCTTTTTACTTTGCGGGCAGATAGAGGCGCTTGCTGTGTTCATAAACGGCATGAGCGACCAAAGCTTAGTGAGCGATTTTATATTGCGGCAGGGAATTCCCCAAAGGGAACTGCCCAATGATGCGCCGCTTATTGAATACGTTGCAAATAATGTGTTCGCCATGGCGGAAGTTAAGCAGGAAACAAGCTGGAACACAATAAAAACAGCCATAATGGATGGCTGTACTGCCGTGTTTATTCAGGGGCAGACGACGGCGCTTACTATGGACACTCGCAGCTATGAGCACCGCAGCATACAGGAGCCCAGCAATGAAAAGGTCGTGAAGGGCTCGCAGGAGGGGTTTGTAGAAAACCTGAGGACGAACATAACGCTTATCCGCCGCCGCGTACGCACAGATGATCTGGTGGTGGAACTGCGTACATACGGCAAGGAGGGCAGCTCCCGCGCGGCAATAATGTACCGCGAAGGGATAGCGAATGAATCGCTGGTGAATGAAATTAAGCGCCGCCTTGCAAACGTGAATGCCATGTATGTTTTTAGCGCGGGCACGCTTGAGCAGCTAACCGAGCGCAACACTTATTCCGTTTTTCCGCAGCTGCTTGCAACGGAACGGCCGGACAGGACGGCGGCAATGCTGATGGAAGGGCATGTGGCGGTTATAGTTGAAGGCAGTCCGACGGCGAATGTTATGCCGGCAACGCTTTTTACCCTTATGGCTACGGGGGAGGACAGCACAATGCGCGTTGTGCAGGGCAGCGTTATAAGAATGGTGCGCTACATAGGAGCGGCAATCTCGATATTGCTGCCGGGATACTTTCTTGCGCTTGCGCTGCATCATCAGTCGCTGCTGTCGTCGGAGGTGCTTACGACGGTTGTAGCATCGCGCAAGATGGTGTTTGCGCCGATTGGCATGGAGATGCTGTTTTTGCTGCTTGTGTTCCAGCTTGTGCGCGAAGCAGGGATGCGCGTACCAGGGTCTATCGGACAGGCGATAGGCATAATTGGCGGGCTTATATTGGGACAGGCCGCGGTAACGGCGAACCTTGCAAGTTCCGTAATGCTTATAATAGTCGCGCTGACGGGGCTTGGCAATTTCTGCATTCCGGATTATTCAACTCAGCTTTCAGCATCGGTACTGAGGGTGATATTGGTGATAGCGTCGTGGCTGGCGGGGCTAATGGGGCTGTTCTGCGGGGTGTTTGTGATAATTGCATGGATGGCGTCTCTCAAGTCATTCGGCGTGCCGTTCCTTGCGCCGCATTCGCCAAAGGCAAATTCAAAGCGGCCAATGATACTGCGCGGGCCGATAGATAACGTGAGCCGGCATAAGGATGTGCTGAATACGGAGGAGGACGGCAGATGAGGCTGAACGAAGGTAAAATAGGCATGCAGGAAAGCGCGAGCATTGCGGCGGTGGCTATCACGGCGTGCAGCGTTTTTCTGCTGGATTCCGAAAAGGCGTATTCCCGCGGGGATGCAACGTTCATATCACTGCCGGTGAGTATAGCGGTAAGCTTAGCAATGTTTATGCTGATGTGGTACGCAATGCGCCGCACAGGCGCGCGGAATTTGAACGAATTATTTGATATGTGCGCAGGCAAGGCGATAGGCACCGTGCTGAGCATTGTTGCGGCGCTGATATTCATACTGTACGCATATAGGCTGATGGCAAGATTTTGCATATTGATACACGGGCGCGTGTTCGCCGCGGCGGAGTATGAAAGCGTTGCGCTTTGGATAGCCGTTCCGGTGGCGTATGCGGCCATAAAGGGGCTTGAATGCTTAAGCAGACTGGCTAAGATATTCGGCGTGCTGATCGGTGCGCTTGTGCTGATTAGCCTTATAATAATGATATCAGCCTATGATGTGAGCCGCCTTGCGCCGTTTCCGGGGGACTTGGGCAAGCTTGGCATGGATACGATTTCGCGCGCTGCGGATTCTGTTGCGGCATTTCTCGGGCTGATATGCGTAGCGGGCGCGCTTCAGGGCGGGCGCAATGTAAAAAAGAGTGCGCTCATTGGCAGCGGAGTAGCCATGGCATTTGTGTTCATGATACAATTCGCGCTTGGTGCAACATTTACATATACAGACCTATCCCAAATGGCAATGCCCATATATCTTATGAAAATGGTAGTCATGCGCGAAAGCTATCTTTTCAGGCTGGATCAGATGAACCTGTTCTTTTACATGATAGCTGCGCTTATTGCGGCGGCGTATTATATATACTGCGCGGCGCTTATAATCACCCGCCGCACATCGGGGCAGGACATCCGCCCGGCGGTCGTTGGCGTGAGCGCGTTTATATTGGCTGCGCTAAGGGTTAATCACCGCTTTGAGGCAGGTATAATACAGCGGAGCATAGATTTTTTGTATGATTACGCATTTGTGGCGGGCGCGCCGTTTATACTGGCAGCGATAGCCGGATTGATACGCTTTGGCAGGAAAGGCAGGGCATATGAAGCGGATAAGTAAAGCAATATGCTTAATGCTGGCGGCTGCTTTTGCGGCGCTCAATATGGCGGGATGCATAAGCTATGTTGCCATAGATGAATACGGCTACGTTATGACCGTTGGCGTGGACAAGGGCGAAACGTATGATTACCGCTTCTGCTTTATTGTGCAGGTGGAGGGTGAATCGCAGGGCGAAAGCGATGCGGAGAACGTTGTACTCAGCGCGGAAGGAGACAATATTTACGATGCTGTAGCCGTTGTAGAAGTTGGGGTTCCGTATCAGCTTAATTTCGGCAGGGCGAACTATATGCTGTTTTCAAAGGATGTGGCAGAGACGGGATACATATCACGCTTTATAGACGAATCGTTCAAAAACCTTGGCGTGCGCCGCTCAACTAAGCTTATGGTTGTGCTTGGGGACAGCCTTGATTACTGCACGGGCGTTGTGAGCAAGGATAACCCGAATACATCAAAGCGGCAGTATTCAATACTGCGCGACTATGTGTCCGAAGGCCTTACGCCTATAACAAACATTGCCATGTTCACCCAAAACGTGAACGCCAAACGCGGGGACAACATAGTTACGCTCGGCGCAACGGATGATTCTATACCGAATGAAGAAATAACCGGAAGCAGTCAGGACAGCGAACTGAACCCAAACAGCACCACGGCGGGAGTTGAGCGCACGGGCGGACTGCGGGCATATTACATGGGCTGCGCTGTGTTCGACGGCGGAACGATGAAGGGCGTGCTAAGCGGGCGTGACACGGAAATAATTCTTATGGCCAAAGGCATGTTCCGCGCGGGCAGGCTAACACTGCATCACGAAGGCGGAGAAGGGCACATGGTGCTCCTGCTCAAGGGCGGCGGAAAGCCAAAGGTTGAATTGTCAATAGGCGGCGATGCGCCTTACGCCAAAATGAGTGTAAGGCTGCAATGCCACGTTGAATGCGGCGAGGAGGACATGGATTACAACAAATGGAACCGGGAAGTTAAACCGATGCTTGAGGATTATATGGAGCGCGAGCTTGAAAGGGTGTTCACGCTATGCCGCGGCATGAACAGCGACGCTTACGAAATAGGCAAGTATGCGGCAATGAAGTTCCACAGTGCGGAAGAATGGGAGCAATACGACTGGAAAAGCCGGTATCCTGAGCTGAATATGGAATTTGATGTTTCACTTTACGTTGAAAATGAAGAAATAAACTCGCTTGGAGGTTAAATTATGGCAGCATATGTTATTGCACTTGCCGCGGCGGAAATGTATTCGGCGGCATACGCCGTGTATTCTTTCAAAAAAGGGCCTGCATCCGCGGCCATAGCTGCCATGCTTATGGCAGTTCTTCCGCTTGCGCTGTTCATAATATCGCTTACATAAAAAAGGAATTGATGCTCAGTCCCTTTTACTTTCATCGCTCAGCAGCATTAACCGCTGCCTTAAAGAAAGCCGCCACGCATCTGTGGCTTCTTTTTGTATTGTAATATTGCCGTGCTCATCGGCGGCTATAATGTCGCCCTCCGCGGCATCGGATGGCAGCATATCACGCCGCATGCCGTACAGTTTTCCGTCGTCATCTATTATGGCTATGTCGCCCTCGAACCTGTCTATGCTCTTCATTGCATTGCCGCACCTCGCTTCTTTATTACATTATAGCGCATATCTGTCGCCCAATAAATAGAAAACGGTCAAAAAAGTATTGCAAAGCATCATTTTAACCTGTTCCATAAGGCGAAAGGATATGTTACAATATATATAAGCCTATCCGAAAAAGGGGGATGCGGTAATGGCTCCGCGTAAAGGGACAAAAAAACCTGCTTATGAAGGGCTTACGCTTGAGATGCTCGAAAAGCTTAAAACCCAGGCTATACTTATGGAAGATCGCATAAACATCATGGGCGAGGAGTGCATGGATAAAAACGGCAAACTGTGCGACCCAAAATTAAGCGAACTGAGCAACGAATACGAAGACCTATGCCTTGATATAGAAAAGCTTGAAGGGCTGCTTAAAACGTTGAATAAAAAATGATGTGCTCTTCACTTATGAACAAATGGTAAACGCGCGCGTACAGCCGTTTATTTTGAAATGATTATAATGTATAATAACAAATAATGTACCGGGCTTTCCGGCGGAAAGGGGTGCGCTCGCCTTGTCATATGACGTATTTGCAAAGGCTATTGCTTCCGGATTGAGTCAGATCCGCATACTGGATCTTATCGATATAATTGTAATAGCCATAATAATCTATAAATTGATAGTATTGACTAAGGAGACCCGCGCATATCAGGTGCTTAAAGGAATGGGAATACTGTTCCTGTGCGCCGTTGTGTGCGATTTGTTGCAGATACAAACATTAAGTTGGCTTTTAAGTTCATTCCTCAGTAGCGGCTTAATACTGGCTGTGGTGCTGTTCCAGCCGGAGTTCAGGCGCGCGCTTGAGCACATTGGCCGCGGCAATCTGTTCGATAAATCCGTGCTTAACGGTTTTAGCCAGGAGGATTCAACAATAGTTTCCGAATTGCAGCTTGCAATAACGGATCTGGCAAAGCGCAGGGTTGGCGCGCTTATAGTAATAGAGCAAAAGACGGCCTTGGGCGATATTGCCGCGACAGGCACGCGCATAGATGGCGTGATATCAGCCCCGCTGGTTGAAAACATATTCGAACCCAATACGCCGCTGCATGACGGCGCAATGATAATAAGGGACAGGCAGATAATTGCCGCGGCGTGTATATTGCCGCTGGCAGAGAACATGAGCGTTGCAAGGGAGCTTGGCACAAGGCACCGCGCCGCGCTTGGAATATCCACTGTGTCCGACAGCATTACGATAGTTGTAAGCGAGGAAACCGGCGTTATATCCTATGCACGGGACGGCAAGCTTGTGCGCTACGTTGATAATCGTGCGCTGAAGGATCTGTTGGAAACCATATTTGTGCGCGGCGGTGCATCGCCGCTCGCGCTGCTGAAGCGGAGGGTTAAAAATGAAGAAAAGCACTAACACGGGCTCCGCGCTCAAAACATGGCTGAAGAACGCATTTACCAAAAATCTTGCGCTTAAAATAGTGTCGCTCATATTTGCAATGCTCCTTTGGGGATATGTATTGATGAGCGAAAATCCGCAGCGCACCAAAACGCTGACAAATGTGCCGATAAGCGTAGAAGGCGGGGCCGATCTTATTGCGCGTAAGCTGGTATTGTCCGGCGATAAGGACTACGGCAGCGTTACCGTGCGCGTAAGCACGCAGCTAACATCATATTCCGATCTCACCGCGGACGACATTACCGCCAGCATAAACCTTTCAAACATAACCGCTACGGGTGAGCATGAGGTAATAATTACCGCGCGCAGCGCAATAGGCACCACGGTAAGCGTATCGCCTGACCATATAAAGGTGAACGTGGATAACCTTGTTTCAAGGTCAATACCGGTTGAAATAGACCTTGAAGGAGAACTGGATGAAGGCTACTGGGCCGGGGATGTTATATATAGCCGGAACATGATAGACATTGAAGGCCCGCTTGAATACGTCAGCCGGATAGACAGCGCCAAGGGCGTGCTGAACATAGATTCGGCCACAAGCAGCATAAATAAATCGGTTCTTCTTACGCTTTACGATAATGAAGGCAATGAACTGGATGCGGATCTGTTTTACAGCAAGCTGCCTTCCGTAACGGCACGCATGGAAGTATTGCCCATGAAAACAGTGCCCATAGACGTGGAAAGCGCAATACAAGGCAAGGATAATATCCCGAAGAATTATGAACTTGTGGGCTACGGTGTTAACGGAACCGGCAAGGTGCGCATAGTGGGCGAGCAGGATGTGCTGGACGCTATCGATTCGATAGGTATTGATTTTATAGACGTTTCAGGCGTTACGGAAAGCATTGTGCAGGACGCTGCGCTGGTAATACCCGAGGGCGTAAGACTGCTTGACGACGACACGGTGAGTCTGTATATAAATATTCGTGAAAAGACCGACGAGGCTATGTTCAACAGCGTGCCGATAAACGTGGAACATCTTGGCCGCAAACTGAATGCGCAGCTGAACGTTGAAGCCGTGGACGTATATCTGCACGGCAGGGTGAGCCTGCTTAACCAAATAGACAGGAGCGATATTGAACTGTATATCGACCTGAGCGGGCTTGAAGCGGGCGTGCATCAGGTTCCGGTAGAAATAAGGCTGCCTAAGGAGGAAATGAAGAACGAGCTTACCTGTGTTATGAGCATAGACACGGTATCCGTTACAATACATTAATATGCCGATAGTTCTTAACCAGATAAAATTACCGATAGAAGAAAACGAGTCCTCGCTGAGCATACACGCGGCGAGGGCTCTTGCCGTTCCTGCAAAGGCAATACTGGGGCTGCGCGTGGTGCGGATTTCGCTTGATGCGCGCAAGAAGGATGCCATATCGTTCAACTATACGCTTGAAGTATCGCTAAGCCCGCAGGATGAAGCACGCCTTGCGAAGAAGGGGTTTGCGCTTGCGCAGCCGCTTAAACTGGGTGAACCCATATTCGGTACAAAGCCGCTCGATAAGCCGATAATAGTGGTAGGGCTTGGCCCGGCAGGACTTTTTGCAGCATATACGCTGGCGAAATACGGCTATAAGCCGATAGTGCTTGAGCGCGGCAAGTGTGTGGACGACAGGCGAAGGGACGTCGAAACGTTCTGGCGGACGGGCAAGCTGAACACGGAAAGCAACGTAATGTTCGGAGAAGGCGGAGCGGGCACGTTTTCGGACGGCAAGCTGACAACGCGCATAAAGGACCCGCGTGCGCATAAGGTTATAGAGCTGCTGCATCGCTTCGGTGCGCCGGAGGAGATAACTGTGATGGCGAAGCCGCATATAGGCACGGATAGGCTTACAGAGACTGTTAGAAACATGCGGCAGGAGATTGCTGCACTTGGCGGCGAAGTGCGCTTTGAAGCAAAACTGAGCGGCATAGAGCGCGAAGACAACCACATAGCCGCGACAATAGTGCAAACGCCGCACGGCGAAGAACGCATAGAATGCAGCGCGCTTATATTGGCAGCAGGGCAGGGCGGCAGGGACACATATGAACTGCTGCTGAATGCTGGCGTTGAACTTGTGCCGAAGCCTTTTGCAGCGGGTGTGCGTATTGAGCATCCGCGGGAAATGATAGACCGCGCGCAATACGGCAAGCATATGGACAATCCGCGGCTCGGTGCGGCGGAGTATCAGCTCACGTCCAAGCAAGGGGACAGGGGAGTATACACGTTTTGCATGTGTCCCGGCGGCGTTGTGGTTGCATCATCATCGGGCGAGGAGCAGGTGGTTGTTAACGGCATGAGCTACTATGCCCGCAACGGAGAAAATTCAAACGCAGCCGTTGTGGTGCAGGTAGGGGAGAAGGATTATCCGGCAGGGCCGCTCGGCGGGCTTGAGAAGGCGGCATTCATTGCCGGCGGGGCGGATTACCGTGCCCCTGCATGTACGGTAGGCGCGCTTAACGGCAAAGCATCCGCGTTTGCATCGGTGAAGCCTACATACCGCCCGGGAGTTAAGGGTGCGGATATGCATAATGTGCTGCCTGATTTTATGTATGAAGGCATACGGCTTGGGCTGAAGGACTTCGGCCGCAGGCTGAAAGGATATGATATGGAGG
>ERZ780167.3632-NODE-3632-length-10825-cov-23.297586_pt1 | contig 10825 bp, 7 predicted proteins | sample MGYA00510982_ERZ780167 | MGnify/ENA primary metagenome ERZ780167 (study PRJEB29588, sample SAMEA2146107) | human gut metagenome | biome: human gut; feature: human-associated habitat; material: faeces | place: Denmark | collected 2008/2010 ... | reverse complement strand
AACATCGTCCCAGATATAACATCGAAAAGGTACTGAAATAATGAATTATAAAAAAAGCATTTTAAGTGTTGTATTGTGGTTCGTTTATGCAATAATAGTGGGCACCGGAATGGTAGGCACGGCTATGGCCGTGACCCTGCCTGCGTACGGTGCCCTTATTATCACAGGGGTTTGGCTTGCGGTGACAGGACTGGCTGTGTTTCTTCTACATAGATTTTTGGAGAAAACAAAGCACCCATTTTCGGAAGACGGACAACAGATAAAGCTGATCGCGGAAAGCCTGTTGGTGGTTGCGCTGATCGCAGCTGGCATTGTACTTCGTACCGGAGAAATCATGCGGTATGATCTGTCCGCAGGGGGCGGAAATATCTGGTTTGATACCGTCATGGTTACTGAGAATACACAAATTCCGCAGGTGGTGCATGGAGCGGTATATTTTTATCTGCAGGTATTACATGGTCTGCTGGTTTTTCTGGGCAATAAAATGACAGCGGCTCTGATCCTTCAGGTGATATTGCAGATCCTGTCCGGAATTTTTCTCTATTTTGCATTAAGAAAAATGTCGGGTGCGGTAACAGCAGTGGTGACATTCGCATATTGGATGCTGTGCCCGGTGATCTCAGAGGTGGTTATTCTGGGACCTGAAACGCTGTACATACTTCTGTGGATGATTGGGTTGTGCATAACAGCAGAGTCCCTGGATCATTTTGTACAGTCGGGAGCTGAACCGGGGATCCGCTCCGTAATCGGTTTCTTTTTTGCCGGGGTAGCTACGGGCGTTCTGGGATATCTGGATGTTATGGGTTTTTTATTATTGCTACCGATATTTTCTGTGATTTTTTTGGTAACACAGGAGAAGATTCGACTGGCTCGTAAAATCGGTGCGGCTATCCTTGGAATTGTGGGAAGCCTGGCGGGCTTTTTGCTTTCCATAGCTTTAGATGCCGTAGGCAGCGGTAAAATGATGGAAAATGTACTGGCAGCATGGGGAAAGGTCTATCTTCCGGAAAATTTTGTATTACCGGTAACCATTGAAAACGATAATGCGATAACCATTGCAGTAGTTGCGATTCTCGGAATCGGAGTTTTTGGATTTTGGTGCCGGAAGAGCCTGGAAAGACAATCCGTGTGGCTGGTAATTGCCCTTTCCCTGGGTGGGATGATCTGTTATGGAATGACGAGTGCGGAAATGCAGGGATTTACTTTGCTGTATCTGATCATAGCTGTGGTGGCCGGTGCAGGAGTACAGGCAGTCCTGCCGTATGAGCTTACACAACAGAATGCATTGCAGCAAGTCCGGGGAGCAGTCGAAGAACCTACGGCGGAAACCAAGCCGAAGAAACGACAGCTTAAGATACAGGATCTGGAGGAAGAAGGGCTTCCTGCAGAAACAGACAATAAAGTGCAATTGATCGAGAATCCGCTTCCGGTTCCGAAAAAACATGTTCCCAAAGTGTTGGATTATAAATTGAATGATGATGTCTCCGATTTTGATTATCCTGTAGCGGATGATGATGATTTTGACCATTAAAATTGTGTGATGAAAAGCTGAAAAACGGACACACTAAAGGCGATACTTTAAAAAAGGTATCGTCTTTTTTATTTTTAAGAAAGGCCGGTAAAAGTATGAGTGATATGAAAAGTGAAAAAGAAAAAGCGGAAGCGGAAGAACACAGAGATGAACGGATCGAAAAAACCGGACAGATCACCCTGCAGGATCATGCGGGGGAACAGAAGATACATTTGCTTACGATCATCGGAGAAGTGGAAGGGCATGAGAATCTTGCAGGGAATTCCAAGACGACGAAATATGAACACATTCTTCCTCAGCTTGCGGCAATCGAAGACAGTGAAGAAATCGGCGGTGTGCTGGTGCTGTTAAATACTATGGGTGGAGATGTGGAAGCGGGACTTGCCATTGCTGAAATGCTGGCGTCGTTGAGTAAACCTACGGTATCTCTGGTCCTGGGAGGCAGCCATTCCATAGGCGTTCCCATAGCAGTCAGCTGTAAATATTCTTTTATTGTCCCAACGGGAACTATGGTGATACATCCGGTACGGACGAACGGTATGGTGATCGGTGTTCCACAGACTTTTGAATATTTTAAGCTGATCCAGGACAGAATTACGGGATTTGTGTGTCAACATTGCAGGATCAGCCGGCAGAAGCTGGAAGATCTTATGATGGAGACCGGATTCCTGACGAAAGATGTTGGCAGTATCCTGGTAGGAGAAGATGCTGTGAAACACGGTATCCTTGATGAAGTGGGCGGGATTGACCGCGCAATCCGAAAGCTTCGGGAGATGATGGACAGCAATATAAAAAAGGATGACAAGGCAGTGGAAAAATGATATACTTCTAATTATGACTATTAGGCTAACGTAAAAGAAAAGCATCGTAGATGCGATTTTACTAATGCGGTTCTGAATAGTTATATTCGTATTAACATTAAAGTTAGGGGTATGATGACATGGCATCTTCATCAGGCAAAAGAACATCATCTTCCGGCAGGACAAGAAAAAGTACGACGAGCAGCCGCAACAGGCAGGCGCAGAGATCTGCACAGGACAGTGAACTTTTTCACGAGATTGGTCTGATCGTCCTGTTTGTTGCGATGTTGATATTATTTTGTTGCAATTTTGGTATTATCGGTCCGGTTGGCAATGCAATCAGTGGGGTCTTATTTGGCATTTTCGGATTCACTGCGTATATTGCGCCTGTTGTAATATTTCTGGCGGTGGCTTTCTGGTTCGCCAATGAGGGGAACCCAACTGCTGTGCGGAAAATGATCGCCGGTGTCGTATTGTTTTTAATGATCGGTGTAGTATGCGATCTGATCACGAAGACTGCCGGTTCCATGGAACAGTACGATATCAAGCTGTTATATACGAACTGCAGCACCGGCAAAAAAGGCGGCGGTATTCTGGCAGGCAGTATCTGTTATCTGTTGTTACATTATCTGGAGACTGTAGGAACAGTGCTGGTAGTGCTTTTGTGTTCAGTGATCAGCCTGATCCTGGTAACGGAGCGATCCTTCTTAAACAGTATGCGTAACGGTGGCGACAGGATCCGAGAACTGTCCAGAGAGGACGCAGTGCGTAGACGGGAGAATGCCGAAATCCGCAGACAGGAGCAGGAAGAGCGTACTTCTCAGAGAGAGGAAGCCCGTCGCATCCGTGAAGAGGAACGCCGGATCCGTGAGGAAGAGAGACGACTCCGCGCTGAGGAGAAAGAGAACGAACAGATCCTGAATGCTGTTCCCCGCAGAGAGAAAAAGGTGACAGGAGTCATGATGGATACCTCCTTGAAAAAGCAGGATACACAGCCTGCCGGTAGACGGGATGATATCCATGAGATCGTATACGAAGAGGATGCACAGGAAGCTCCTGAAGTGGAAGAGACCCGGGTGACTTCCAGTGATTTTGATAAAATCAATGTGACGGATATGCATCAGGTGACGATGCAGGAAGCAGTGGGGGAGGCTTCTTATGAAGATATACCGGTGGAGGAAGTAAGCAGCGCAGCTACGTTTAAAAAGCCTTTTGAACGCAGAGAGTCCTGGCAGGAGGAAGCGGCGCTTCTGACGCCCCAGGCGGAAGCTATCCGGATCCATAAGGAAGACATTCCGGAGCATGAGGAGACACCTGCAGAACCGGCTGAGAACCCTGTACGCCCGAAGATCACGGCACCGGAGCCTCCTAAGGGGAATTCCCTGGTGGAAGACCAGATACATAAGGATATTGCAAAGGCAGCCAAACAGCCCGCGGCAGAATACCGGATCCCTCCTTTGAGTCTGTTACAGAAGGGAAAGGCGTCTACGGGAGATTCTTCCAGAGAATTAAAAGAGACTGCCATGCGCTTGCAGCAGACACTGAATACTTTCGGTGTGAAGGTAACGATCACCGATATCAGTCAGGGCCCTAGTGTTACCCGGTATGAATTACAACCGGAGCAGGGGGTAAAGGTATCTAAGATCGTAGGTCTGGCAGACGATATCAAATTGAATCTGGCAGCCACGGATATACGTATCGAGGCACCAATCCCAGGCAAGGCTGCCATCGGTATCGAAGTCCCGAACAAAGAAAATATGACAGTAGCACTCCGTGATCTTTTAGAGAGTAACGAATTTCAGGAATTTAATTCCAACATAGCTTTTGCCGTAGGTAAGGATATTGCTGGCAAGACGGTAGTAGCGGATATTGCCAAGATGCCCCATATGCTGATCGCCGGAGCTACCGGTTCCGGTAAATCCGTATGTATTAATACTCTGATCATGAGTATTTTGTACAAGGCACATCCGGATGATGTAAAACTGATCATGGTAGACCCTAAGGTTGTAGAACTGAGTGTGTATAACGGCATTCCTCATCTGCTGATCCCGGTAGTGACAGATCCCAAGAAGGCATCTGCTGCATTGCATTGGGGTGTCAGTGAGATGGAAGATCGTTACCGGAAGTTCGCGGATTATAATGTCCGTGATCTGAAGGGCTATAATAAAAAGATAGAGACCATGCCTGTTTGCGAGGGAGAGGAACGGCCTAAGAAGATGCCGCAGATTGTTATTATCGTAGACGAACTTGCGGATCTGATGATGGTATGTCCTGGCGAGGTAGAAGAATCCATCTGTCGTCTGGCACAGCTTGCCAGAGCGGCAGGGATCCATCTGATCATTGCTACCCAGCGACCCAGCGTGGATGTCATCACCGGTCTGATCAAGGCGAACATGCCCAGCCGTGTGGCATTCTCCGTGTCCAGTGGCGTGGATTCCCGTACAATCCTGGATATGAACGGAGCCGAAAAACTTTTGGGAAAAGGAGATATGCTGTTCTACCCTCAGGGCTATTCGAAGCCGGCCCGTGTACAGGGAGCTTTCGTATCGGATAAGGAAGTATCCGATGTGGTGGATTATCTGAAAAATCAGACCCTTGGCAATGTCTATAACAGCTATGCCGAGGATATAGAAGAAAAGATTAAAAATATCGGCTCATCGGGAGGCTCTTCCGGAAGCGGATCCGGCGGTGGCAACGACAGAGACGAATATTTTGAGGAAGCCGCGCGTTTTATTATAGACAAGGATAAGGCATCCATCGGAATGCTGCAGCGTGTGCTTAAGATCGGCTTTAACCGTGCCGCCAGGATCATGGATCAATTGTGTGAGTACGGCGTGGTCGGCGAAGAAGAAGGCACAAAGCCCAGAAAGGTACTTATGAGTATGGAACAGTTTGAACAGTTGTTAGAGGAAATCTGACATGGAGAACTGTCTGAATAAACGGAGGGAAAATATGAAAACAGATATTGAAATCGCACAGGAAGCGGTCATGGAACCGGTCACGAACGTTGCGGCAGGTATTGGCATCGATGCAGATGACCTGGAGCTTTACGGCAAGTACAAAGCAAAACTTTCTGAGGAATTTCTGGAAAAAATACAAGCTCGTCCCAATGGAAAATTGATTCTGGTAACAGCAATCAACCCGACTCCCGCCGGAGAGGGCAAGACGACCACCACGGTAGGATTGGGAGAAGCTTTCGGACGAATGGGGAAAAAAGCAGTGATCGCTCTCAGAGAGCCATCTCTTGGTCCCTGTTTCGGTATCAAAGGCGGTGCAGCCGGCGGTGGATATGCTCAGGTAGTACCTATGGAGGAACTGAATCTTCATTTTACCGGAGATTTCCATGCAATTACTTCTGCAAACAATCTGCTGGCAGCACTTTTGGACAACCATATCCAGCAGGGCAATGAACTTGGCATTGATACCAGACAGATTATCTGGAAGCGCTGTGAAGACATGAATGATCGTGTCCTGCGTAATATCGTAGTGGGGCTGGGCAATAAGACAGACGGCTATGTCAGAGAGGATCATTTTGTCATCACTGTGGCCAGTGAAATTATGGCAATTCTGTGCCTGGCTGACGATATGAAGGATCTGAAGGATCGTCTGTCCCGTATCGTGGTGGCCTATAACTATCAGGGAGAACCGGTAACGGCAGGTCAGCTGAAGGCAGTAGGCGCTATGGCAGCTTTGTTAAAGGATGCTATAAAACCGAATCTGATCCAGACACTGGAGCATACCCCTGCGTTGGTGCACGGCGGACCGTTTGCCAATATTGCACATGGATGTAATTCTGTCAGAGCGACCAAAGCTGCCATGAAGATGGCGGATTATTGTATTACGGAAGCCGGTTTCGGCGCCGATCTGGGTGCGGAGAAGTTCTTTGATATCAAGTGCCGTAAAGCCGGACTTACCCCTGATGCGGTTGTACTGGTAGCAACGATCCGCGCATTGAAATACAATGGCGGTGTAGCAAAAGCGGATCTGGGTGCAGAGAATCTGGATGCCCTGAAAAAGGGTATTGTCAACCTGGAGAAACATATTGAGAATCTGCAGAAATATGGTGTACCCGTAGTTGTGACCCTGAATTCCTTCATCACGGACAGTGCGGCAGAGACTGCTTATGTCAGAGATTTCTGTGAAGCAAGAGGTTGTGAGTTTGCACTCTCGGAAGTATGGGAGAAGGGTGGCGAAGGCGGAATCGCTCTGGCTGAAAAAGTATTAAAGGCAATGGAAGAGAAAGAGAATGATTTCCATGTCCTCTATGAGGATGAAATGCCTCTTGCGGATAAGATCACAAAAATCGCGAAGGATATCTACGGTGCATCCGGCGTAAACTTTGCGCCTGCTGCTGTAAAGCAGTTAAAACGACTGACGGAGCTGGGCTTCGGTAATCTGCCGGTATGTATGGCGAAGAATCAATATTCCCTGTCGGATGATCCCACACTGTTAGGAAGACCATCCGGATTTGAATTAAACGTAAGAGAGGCTTATGTATCTGCCGGCGCTGGTTTTGTCGTAGTACTCACCGGTGCGGTCATGACCATGCCGGGACTGCCCAAGGCACCTGCTGCCTACAATATTGATGTGGATAACAATGGGAAGATCACAGGATTATTCTAGTAAGGAGGACTGGTGTCCCATGGCACAGTTGATAGATGGAAAAGCTATTTCCACACAGATCAAAGAGGAAGTAAAAGAAAAAGTTGCAGCTTTAAAAGAGCAGGGGCGTGAAGTGACTCTGGCTGTGATTCAGGTAGGAGCCGATCCGGCTTCTTCCGTATATGTTCGAAATAAGAAAAAAGCATGTGAATACGTGGGGGTTCGTTCGCTGGCGTATGAACTTCCGGAGGAGACCACAGAAGAAAAGCTTCTGGAGCTGATCCGAGAAATGAATGACAGAACGGATGTGAACGGCATTCTGGTGCAACTGCCGTTACCCAAACACATTGATGAGGAAAAGGTACTGGATGCCATTTCTCCTTTAAAGGATGTGGACGGATTCCATCCGCAGAATGTCGGTGCGCTCTGTATCGGCAAACCGGGATTTGTATCCTGTACACCTGCCGGTGTGATCCAGCTCCTTAAGAGATCCGGCATTGAGATTGCCGGTAAGGAATGTGTTGTTGTTGGCAGAAGCAACATTGTAGGTAAACCGATGGCACTTTTATTGTTGCGGGAGAACGGTACGGTTACCGTGGCTCACAGTCGCACAAAGGATCTGAAGGAAGTGACAAAGCGGGCGGATATTCTGGTAGTTGCTGTAGGCAGACCGAAAATGATCACCGCTGATTATGTCAAAGAGGGTGCCGTTGTGATCGATGTCGGCATTCACCGGAACGAACAAAATAAATTATGTGGCGATGTGGATTTCGACAGTGTGGAGCCTGTATGCGGAGCGATCACCCCGGTTCCCGGTGGCGTAGGCCCCATGACCATAGCCATGTTGATGAATAATTGTCTGGAATCCGTTTCTTTGCAGGCAATAAGAGGATAATCGTATGAAGTGTCCGAATTGTGGGGCAGAGATGGAGGAAGGAAAGCTTTACTGTGAGCATTGCGGTGAAGATATTCATATTGTCCCTGATTTTGAACCGGAAGTAGAATACAATATGGAACAGACGCTGAGTGACATTGCGAAGGAAATGGAGCCGAAACCTGCGGAGGAGGAAGAACCTGTTCATTCCGAATCACAGGATTGGGATGAACTCCCGGAAAGCCATGTTTCACAGCACCCATTTCGATGGAAATTTATAGTCCTTGTGCTGGTTCTGCTGGTGGTTGCTGTGGTATGTACCGGTTTTGGGATTTCTTATTCCCATTATCATTCCGCAGACTATCAGGCAAAATGCGCCAAAGATTATGTTTCATTAGAGGAATATGATCAGGCGGTCGCCTGTTATGAAAGAGCACTGGAACTGGAACCCGAAAACATTACTTTTAAATTTGAACTGGCAGATATTTACTTCCGGAAAAACAATAAGATAGAGTACGAATATTTACTCAGGGAAATCGTGGCAGATCCCGAGGCTAATTCCGAACAGCTGGAGACTGCTTACGGAAAACTGATTGCCATATATGCGGCCAGAGAAGATTATAAAACCATAAATGATCTTCTGCAAAGCTGCGGTAATGTAAACATTATGAGTAAGTACCAGAGTTATATGGCCATGGAACCGGAATTCAATCTTCAGGAGGGATATTATACCAGTATTCAGCCGCTGAAATTGACTACTTTCGGAAGCGGGAAAATTTATTATACCATGGACGGAAGCAAACCCGGAGAGAACAGTTCCCTGTATACCGCACCTATTTTGCTGGAAAATGGGGATTATTGTATTAAAGCAATATACATCAATGAGAACGGAATTGAAAGTCCGGTGGTGACCAAAAATTATCATATTGAGATTGATGAATTGAGCGCACCGGAGGTCACGACTGTCAGCGGTGACTATGAGTTCCCGATCAACATTGAAGTGACAGATGGAAATGATGTCTATTATACGACGGACGGTTCCGATCCTACGCAGAATTCTGCCGTATATTCCGGACCGATTCCCATGCCTTTGGGAAAATCGACTTTTCGTTTCATACGGATCGCAGAAGGAAGAAAAAGCGATATCGTTGAAAAAAGTTATAATCTGGTTATGAATACAGACTTCATGCCGGAAGATGCCGTTAAAAAAGTTGTGAACCATGCAATACAGAGTGGTAAAATATCAGAGGAGTCCGGCAGCTTTGATGAGTCCGGAGCAGCATATCTGTATCAATATCAGTATGTGACCAACATAAATAAAATAGATGATTTTTATGTCATCGCAGAAATCTACAGAGGTGAAGACGGAACCGACACAAAGACAGGAAATCTGTTTGCCGTAAATGCCTATAATCAGGAACTGTATAAACTGCAGGTGGACGAAAGTGGTCGCCGTTATACTCTGGTGGCTGTTTCAGATATATAAAATCCTATATAAATCCTAACAGAAGGGACGGAAAAGAGAAATGTATAAGATCGTAAAAAAACAGGAGCTGACAACCAACATCTATCTGATGGAGGTAGAGGCAAAAAGAGTGGCGAAGACCTGTGAACCCGGTCAGTTTGTCATCGTAAGAATGGACAGTGAAGGAGAGAGAATCCCTCTGACTATCTGTGATTACAACAGAGAAAAAGGAACCATCACAATTGTGTTCCAGACGGTAGGCGCGGGAACCAAAATGATGGCACAGTTAGAAGAAGGGGAATATTTCCATGATTTTGTAGGCCCTTTAGGACGTCCTTCCGAACTTGTGGAGCAGCCTCTGGAAGAAGTAAAATCCAAAAAGATCCTCTTCGTTGCAGGTGGTGTAGGAGCAGCACCGGTATATCCCCAGGTGAAATGGCTGCATGAGCATGGAATCGCTGCAGATGTTATCGTAGGAAGCAAGACCAAGGATCTTCTGATCCTGGAAAAGGAAATGGAATCTGTAGCCGGAAATCTTTATGTGACCACGGATGACGGTTCCTACGGAAGAAGTGGTATGGTAACCCAGACGATAAAAGATCTGGTAGCAGAAGGCAAAAAATACGATCTGTGTATTGCTATTGGCCCCATGATCATGATGAAGTTTGTATGTTTATTAACCAAAGAACTGGAGATTCCGACCGTTGTCAGCCTGAACCCCATTATGGTAGATGGAACGGGAATGTGTGGTGCCTGTCGTGTAACGGTCGGTGGCAAGGTGAAATTTGCCTGCGTGGACGGCCCCGAGTTTGACGGACATGAAGTGAACTTCGACGAGGCAATGAGACGTCAGCAGATCTACAAGACCGCAGAGGGACGTGCAATGCTGGCCCTGGAAGAGGGCGAGACCCATCACGGCGGCTGTGGCAACTGCCAGTAAGCTTTTAGACGGAAAGTCTGAACACGATAAAACAGAAAGGCATGGTTAAATAAAATGGATGTATTAAAGAGAATTCCTGTCAGAGAACAGGATGCAAAGGAACGTGCTACCAACTTCAAGGAGGTATGTCTCGGATATAATAAAGAGGAAGCAATGGAAGAGGCTTCCCGCTGCATTAACTGTAAAAACGCACAGTGCGTAAAAGGCTGTCCAGTAGCCATCCAGATCCCTCAGTTCATTGAACAGGTGAAGAACGGCAATATCGAAGAGGCTTATCGTATCATCAGCGAATCCAGCGCACTTCCCGCTGTCTGCGGTCGTGTATGCCCGCAGGAGAGCCAGTGTGAAGGAAAATGTATCCGCGGTTTCAAGGGGGATCCCATCTCCATCGGTAAACTGGAGCGTTTCGTTGCAGACTGGGCAAGAGAAAACGGTATCAAACCCACACCGGCAGCACAGAAGAACGGCAAAAAGGTAGCTGTCATCGGTTCCGGCCCCGCGGGTCTGACCTGTGCCGGAGATCTGGCAAAAATGGGTTATGATGTCACCATCTTTGAGGCACTGCATGAGGCAGGCGGTGTACTGGTATACGGTATTCCGGAGTTCCGTCTTC
>ERZ780167.3629-NODE-3629-length-10831-cov-2.549091_pt1 | contig 10831 bp, 9 predicted proteins | sample MGYA00510982_ERZ780167 | MGnify/ENA primary metagenome ERZ780167 (study PRJEB29588, sample SAMEA2146107) | human gut metagenome | biome: human gut; feature: human-associated habitat; material: faeces | place: Denmark | collected 2008/2010 ... | reverse complement strand
GACCGCCTGCAGCACACGGTCACGGTAGGCGGTATATTCCCCGCCCCACAGCTCGCGGCACTGGTCGGGCGTGGCGTACCCCTGACAATGCGCGCTGTCGGTACAGATGTCCGCACCCGCGTGCAGCGCACATCCTCCGTTTTCGGTCTGCCATATTGCCCGCGTGCGCGCAGCCACCGCCTGCGCCTTCAGCGCGTCTATGGGGAAGGAGTTGCTCATTTCGTTGGGCACAACGCCGTAAAGATACTGCTCCATGGGCAGCGTGTTTATGGCGCGCAGGCTGCCCTCCACAACGTCGAACGTTATATCGCCAAGGTATGTGCAGGTGCCGTGTTCGCTGTTCCTCAGGCGGATATAGTCCGTGCGTTCGCCGTAATGCGCGCTTTTTAGCGTGAGCGAAGGCGCAGTAACGGTTTTGTTCGCAAATTCAATGCTTACCCGCCCGCCTATGGCCTTAACGGTAAGCTCCTCCGTGCCTACCTTCACGCCGCTGTCCTCAAGCAGTGTAAACTCGCCCACCGGAGTGAACTTAAAGCTTGTCCTGTCGCCTATTGAAAGCTTTATGCGCACGTTCTGGCCGAAGCCCTCCGCGCCTTGTGCAAACGCGGCCTGCGGCAGCATGAGCGCCAATATCAGCGCGCACGCAACAAAACGGTATCCTCTTTTCATGCTCAACCCCCTTTATATGAAGAAGCGTTTGATATAATCATACACGAATATGGAACCCGTCACAAGGGCATATTGCATGCATTTATATGAACAAACGGTAAACGTTTAACCGCACGGAACGGCAATTTATGCCGCATATGCTTGACAATTCGGCTATAAACGGGGATAATTAATGATCATAAGTTTTTGCTTCCGCGCTGCTTTATTATCATTTACGGGCGCGGCGGCGATATTTTATTTTGGAGGACTTATATGCCATTATTCAAAAAAGGCGAGGAGTACGTCTATATCCGCGAGCTTGTGGATAAGGGAATATATCCCTATTTTCACGAGCTTGAATCAAAGCAGGATATAGAGGTAATGATGGAGGGCAAGCGAAGGATAATGCTTGGCAGCAACAATTATCTTGGGCTTACCGTGAATCAGGAGGTCATAGACGCGGGCGTGGAGGCCATGAAGAAATACGGCACCGGCTGCTCCGGTTCCCTTCCTTAACGGCACGCTCGATCTTCACAACAAGCTGGAGCGCGAGCTGGCCGATTTCCTGGGCACCGAGGACTGCGTAACGTTTTCAACGGGCTTTCAATCCAACCTTGGCATAATCAGCGCCATATGCGGCCGGCAGGATTATATATTTAACGACCGCGAAAACCACGCCAGCATTTACGACGGCTGCAGGCTGAGCTATGCAAAGGTGACGCGCTATCGCCATAACGACATGGCGGATCTTGAAAAGCGCCTTGCGGAGACCCCGATAGACGCGGGAAAGCTGATAGTAACCGACGGCGTGTTCAGCATGAGCGGGGACATTTGCCGCCTGCCGGACATTGCGGAGCTTGCGCATAAATACAAGGCCCGCGTAATGGTGGACGATGCGCACGGCCTTGGCGTTATAGGCAAGGGCGGCCGCGGCACGGCAAGCTATTTCGGCCTTGAAAAAGAAGTGGACATAACAATGGGCACGTTCTCAAAGTCCCTTGCAAGCCTTGGCGGCTACATGGTGGCCAGCGCAAAGGTCTGCGAATACGTAAGGCACAATTCCCGCCCGTTCATATTCAGCGCATCGCTTACCCCTGCAAGCTGCGCAACCGCGCGCGCCGCGCTGAAGGTTATACGCGAGCATCCCGAAATAGTGGAACGCCTGGGCGACTTGGCCGAATATTACCGCGACGGTCTTGCTGCGCGCGGCGTACCCACCGTTAAGGCGGAAAATAAGCGCATACCCATAATACCCATATATACTTATGACGCTGAGCGCACGCTGCTTATAAGCAAAAAACTGTTTGAAGAAGGCGTGTACGTCAATCCCGTTCTGCCGCCCGCAACCGCTCCCACGGAGTGCCTGCTGCGCACCAGCCTTATGGCAACGCATACGGAAAGCGTGCTGGATGAGGCCATGGACATAATTGCAAGGGTGGTTCTTGATGAGTGATACGGGCAGAATAGTTGCCGTGACAGGCGCGAGCAGCGGTATTGGCCTTGCCGCCGCCCGCCTTTTTCGCGACCGCGGAGATAAAGTATACTGCCTCAGCCGTACCGACCCCAAGGAGCCGGGCATAACGTTCATACACACCAACGTTACGGACGAAGCGAGCGTGAACGCCGCGTTTGGCGCCATAGGCAAGGCCGAAGGACACATAGACGTGCTTTTGAGCAACGCGGGCATTGGCGTATCGGGCGCGGCGGAATGCACCACAATGCAGGATGCAAAGCGCCAGCTCGACGTAAATTTCTTCGGTCTGCATGCATGCGTGCGCGCTGCCGTGCCGCTTATGCGCGCCCACGGCGGCACGATACTGGCCACAAGCTCCGTCGCGGCCGTGTTTGCAATCCCGTTCCAGGCGTTCTATTCGGCGAGCAAGTTTGCCGTGAACGCGCTTGTATTAGCCCTTGCCAACGAGCTTAAGCCGTTCAATATCCGCGTGGCGGCAATAATGCCGGGCGATGTTAAAACCGGCTTCACCGGCGCGCGCGTGAAGGCTGCCCGCGACGACAATTACGGCCAAAGCGTTGAAAAGAGCGTTGCCGTTATGGAGCACGATGAGCAGAACGGCATGGGGCCGGAGATGATAGCCAAAAGGTTCGTTGTGCTTTCGCTGAAAAAACACCCAAAGGTGTTGAGTACCGTTGGGCTTCAATATAAGTTCTTCTGCTTCCTTGGCAAGGTGCTGCCGATAAGGCTTCAGAACTTTATAGTAGGCAAAATGTACATCAAGTAAAGGGCATTCCGACGATGCTTTTTTCGCCGTGCCGATATATTTTATTAACGCATCATATGCAATCATTCGGAGGTTAAAAGATGGAGGAAGTTAAAAAGCCGTGGTTTAGGTTCTATGGCTGCGTACCGGAAACGCTTGATTATCCGGACTGCACAATGGCGGAAGCCGTTGAAAACGTGGCAAAGAAATACCCGGACTATATTGCCTATGACTTCATGGGCAAAAAGACCACCTACGCAAACGCCGTTAAGGACATAATTGCCGCGGCAAAGGCGCTCAAAGCCCTTGGCGTAAAGGAGGAGGACAGGGTCACAATATGCATGCCCAACACTCCGCAGACCGTATCCATGTTCTATGCAGCCAATATGGTCGGTGCGATAGCGAACATGATACATCCGCTTTCGAGCGAAAACGAGATAGCGTTTTACCTTAACGATTCCGATTCAAAGGTAGCCATAACGCTTGACCAGTTCTATCCCAAGTTTGAAGCCATAAAGGCAAAAACAGGCCTTAAAAAGCTGATAATAGCATCGGTCGCCGATGCGCTCAGCCCCGTTATGAAGCTTGGCTATAAGCTGACGGAGGGCAAAAAGATAGCCAAGGTTCCCGATGTGGATTGGGTTATAAGCTGGAAGCAGTTCATAAAGAACGGCGAAGGCGTAATCGATTACCGCGTGCCGCGCAGGCCCACGCAGGGCGCAGCCATACTTTACAGCGGCGGCACCACCGGCACCACAAAGGGCATTCTGCTTTCAAACCTCAATTTCAACGCGCTCGGCATGCAGATAATTGCCACTAACCCAATGTTCAAGCCGGGCGATAAGATGCTTGCCATCATGCCCATGTTCCACGGCTTCGGCCTGGGCGTGAGCATACATTCCATGCTGGTCAACGGCGGCCGCTGCATACTGGTGCCGCGCTTTACGCCAAAGACATATGCGGAGCTGCTCAAAAAGCACAAGCCAAACTTTATTGCCGGCGTACCCACGCTTTACGAGGCGCTGCTCAGGCTGGACAATATAGACGATCTTGACCTTTCCTGCCTGAAGGGCATGTTCTCCGGGGGGGACAGCCTGAGCGTGGAGCTGAAAAAGCGCATAGACAGGTTCCTCAAGGAGCATAACGCCACCATAGAGGTGCGCGAAGGCTACGGCACTACCGAATGCGTTACCGCAAGCTGCCTAACGCCGTATAATATGAGCCGCGAAGGCAGCATAGGCATACCGTTCCCGGATACGTTCTATAAAATAGTCAAGGTCGGTACCACCGAGGAGCTGCCCTATGGCGAAGAAGGCGAAATCTGCCTTGCCGGCCCCACGGTAATGCTTGAATACTGCAACCACCCCGAGGAAACCGCCCAAACCATGCGCGTGCATGACGACGGGCGCACATATGTGCATACGGGCGACCTTGGCGTGATGGACGAGGACGGCTTTATCTATTTCCGCCAAAGGATAAAGCGCATGATAATAACCAGCGGCTACAATGTTTATCCTTCCCAGATGGAAAACATATTCGATGCGCACGAGGCCGTGCACATGAGCTGCGTTATAGGCGTGCCCGATCCTTATAAGATACAGAAGATAAAGGCGTTTGTGGTGCTCAAGCCCGGCTTTGAAGCGGGCGAGGCCATGAAGAAGCAGCTGCTTGAATACTGCTCCAAGCACGTTGCAAAATACGCCATGCCTTATGATATCGAGTTCCGTCAGGATCTGCCCAAAACGCTGGTCGGCAAGGTGGCCTACCGCGTGCTGGAGCAGGAGGAGCTGAACAAGATGGCCGCGGCCAAGGCCGAAGAAGCCATTGAGCAGAACGAACTTGAAGCCGAAGCCGAGGCCGTTGCCGCGGCGGATACGGCGGAAGTAACCGAATAAGGCCAAAACGCATACGGAGCGGCAAAAATGCCGCCCCGTTTTTTGTATATCGGCGCATAATAAAACGGCGTACCGAGACAAAGGCTACAGCACGCCGCAATATATAGCTTAGTTAGTTTGGATGCTTATCTCATGTCCTTCAGGCTCATCTGGCGGGCAAAGCTGGTATCAAGCATCCTTCTGGGAGTATATTCAAACAGATTGCTCACGCTCACGCGGTCGTGTATGGCGCGGACGGCCTCCGCAAACAGCGGCGCGGCGGAGATTATGCGTATCTTTTTGCTGTTGGCAACCGCGGGGCAGTCCACGGTATCGGTGGAAACGAGCAGCTCTATCGGGCTTTCGTCTATGCGCTTCACGCCCTTTTCCTGCAGCACAACGTGGGATAGGAAGGCGTATATCTTGTTCGCGCCCTTGTCCTTAAGGCCGTGCGCAACGTCTATGAGCGTGCCTCCGGAAATGGTGAAATCGTCAACAACTATGCAGTCCTTGCCCTTAACGTCGCCTATTATTTCAAGTACCTTGGCGTTTTCGTCGTGGCCCACGCGCATCTTGTCGCCAATGGCAACGGCGCAGCCCAGTTCGTCCGCCATGGCGCGCGCGCGCTTTGCGCTGCCCGCATCCGGGGAAACAACGACTATATCGTCCATCTTGTCCGGCGTAACTATGCCGGCATGGCGCGCGTAGGCCGCAAGCAGCGGCTGAGCATAAAGATGGTCAACGGGCTTGGTGAAGAAGCCCTGCACCTGCGCCGCGTGAAGATCCATTGTAAGCACGCGGTCGGCGCCCGCTTTTTCCAGCATGTCCGCGCATACGCGGCCGCGGATGGATACGCGGGGTTCGTCCTTCTTATCGCCCTTGGCATAGCTGAAGTACGGCATTATTACGGTTACGCTGTTGGCGCTGGCGCGCTTCAGTGCGTCTATATAGAATACCAGCTCCATGAATTCGTTGTTGGGGTTAAGGCCGATGGTCTGCACCAGATAAACATCCTTATCGCGCACGCTTTCATTTATGCGCACGAATGTGTTGCCTTCGGAAAATACCAGCGTGGTATTGTCTCCCACGGGGCATCCAAGGTAATCGCACATTTTTTTGACAAATTTGGTGCTGGCGCTGCCGCCGAAGATTCGTATCTGTTCGTTGCCTCCAAGTCCAAGCATTATGCTCTGACCCCCTTATGCAAAATTCCTTTGTATTATAGCAAAATTTTGTGCCTTAAACAAGGCGGGGATTGCCTTTTTTGCCACCGGAAAAGCCTGCCATAAGCTGGCATTATACAATTTGCATAGCAATTTTTACCGCTGTGCAGCCTAATTATGGCCTAAATGCGGCACGATTCGCAAACAAATACAGACGGCGCGGCGCATTACTGCTATTGACAATTTATAAACGTTTAATTCTTGTGCAGGATGCGCTGCAATAAATTGCGGCGGTATAACGATTATATATTCTTGCAAAGAAGCACTACGTTTGTAAAATACCCTGTTTTATTGGCGAAAGTAATGCAAAGGGCTCCGTTTTGATGCAATATGTACCAAACGCGGCAAAAGGAGGGCATTGCAAATGAAACGGATGATATGCACCGCATGCGTGCTGATGATGGCATTTATTCCCGCGCCCGTGCAGGCGGAGGGGGGCGAAAAGGCGGCGGTGATAATACTGGACGCGGCGGGCTGTCCCGCCGAAGCGGCGGAGGAACCATGGCTGATGCAGCCATGCATGAACGCGGAGCATTATTATTTCCGCCCGATGGAAAACGGCGAGCCGGATACGCTCGTAAGCTATGCGCTCAACTCGCGCTTCATGGCGGACAAGGCGGCGATGAAATGGAAGCCGTGGCTTAACCATTACGAAAAGCGGAACGGGGCGTATTGGCGCATTGAGCAGAGCGAAGAAAGCGGCTGCATATTTGCGGACGGCGCGGCGCGGCAATGGGCAAAGCGTGCGGCGGATGAGCTTATCGCCGCGGGATACGGCAAAATAGCCCTTGTTGTGATAAGCGCAACGGGGGATGAGCGCGCTGACACGCGGCTGCTGAACACGGCGGATGCGGCAGAGCGGGGCGAGCTTTACGCCGCGATAGACGAAGCATATTGCCCCGCCGTGCGGGACAGGGCAGACGCCATAGCAAGGGCGGCAGTAAAATTGCAGGATGAAGGCGCGGGCGAAAACACAATAGTGCTGATAACCGCGGGGGAGAGCGACGCGGGGCCGTATGAGCGGCGTGCCGCTCAAGCCTGCGCACGGCTGTGCGGGCGGGAAGAAGGGCGCTACATAAGCCCGTTTGTGCATATACGCGAAAAAACGCGCGCCCGTTTTGCCGTTGTAAGCATAGGGCGCGCGCAGGATAGGTTAGCGGATATGTTATATTGCTTTGGTGCGCCGCGGCTGAGAGTTCAGCCTTAGCGCGGGAAGGCTTATTCCTCGCCGCCTTCCTTCGGCTTAACGTAGGCTATGTTCATGGGCACCTCAAGCCAATGCCCCGTGCGGTAAACTATCAGCGAAACAAGGCCGCGCACGGTAAGGTCGCCGGCCATGCCTATCCATGCGCCGGTAAGGCCAAGGGTTGTGTAGTGCGTCATTATAAAGCACACGGGCAGCCGCACGAGCCACATGCCGAGCAGCCCGAAAAGGAACAGCCACTTTGTTTTGCGCGCGCCGCGGAACGAACCGGAAATGGAGTTGGCAAGGGCGAAGAACGGCTGCGCAAGCGCTTCCACCTTAAGCGCGGCAGCGCCCAGGGCAACGACCTCGGCACTGGGCGTAAACAGGGAAATTATGCTCCCGCCGAAGAAGAACAGCACAACGCCCAACGCGCTCATCATAATCACGCAGCCTATTATGCAAATATTGGAAAACCGCTTTGCCAAATCCTTTCGCCCCGCGCCGAGGCCTTGGGCAACAAGCGTTGTAGCCGCCGCGCTGAAGCCAAAGCCCGGCATATAGGTTATTGATTCCGCCGTTATGCCCAGCGAGTGCGCCGCAAGGGACGCCGTGCCGAGTGAAGTTACCATGGCGGTCATAAGTATCTGGCCCAACGATACGCACACCCTGTCGAACGTTACGGGCGTGCCTACGCGCACCATGTCCGCCCAGATGGCCTTATCGAAGCGGAACTTATCCCGCATGCTTATGTTGCAGGGGAACTTATTCAGGAACATTGCGCGCAGCAGCATCACGCCGGAGACCACGTTGGCAATGGCGGTGGCTATCGCCGCGCCGGATACGCCAAGGCCCGCGCCCCACATACGGAACGTTATGCCCAATACGCTTATATCGCGCGGGGCATATATAAGCAGGAAGTTCAGCACCATGTTTATAAGGTTTGTGGACACGTTGAAAATGAGCGGGGTGGCCGTGTCCCCGGTGCAGCGGAGTATGCTTGAGCATATCTGTATAGATGTGCTTGCAATGTATGCAAGGCACACTATTGAAATATAGCTTGTCGCGTCCGCGCATATTTCGGGATCGCCGCCCAGCCAATGCGGAAGATGCGGCGCAACGGCAAGCATTATGCCCGTGAGCACGGCGCCTATTATGAATATTGCAATAACGCTTTGGCGCACAACGTCGCGCGCCTTATCATACAGCTTTGCGCCTATAAAATTGCCTATCGGCACGCTGAAGCCGACCGCCGCGCCGCCGATTATGCCGTTCATGAGCCAGTTTGTGCTGCTGGTAAGCGCAACGGCAGCCGTGGCGTTAGGGCCTATCGCGCCCACCATTGCCGTGTCCACATACTGCACCATCATTATAAGTATCTGCTCCAGCATTACCGGCCACGCCAGCTTCCATATTATTTTGCCCGGGCTGTGCGCCGAGCTTGTTATGTCTATCTGCTGCTGCTTCATGACAGCATTCACCCTCCTTACAGCATAGGCCAATTCATAGTTAGCCGATTAAGATTATACTCCCGCCATGCCGATTGTGTAAAGAGCGGTTTTAGAGTATAATTTATATGCACATATATGGAAAGGATGGTTCGGTATGGACCTTTTTTCGGCGCAGGCAAGCCGCCGCGCACCGCTTGCGGACAGGATGCGCCCGCGGACGCTTGATGAATTCATAGGGCAGGAGCATATTGTTGGCAAGGGGAGGCTTTTAAGGCGCGCCATTGAAACAGATACGCTTACAAGCAGCATATTCTTCGGCCCGCCGGGCTGCGGAAAAACAACGCTTGCAAGCGTTATCGCCGCGCATACGGGCGCAAAGATAGCAAAGCTCAACGCCGTTACGGCGGGCGTTAAGGAGGTGCGCGCCGTTATCTAGCAGTCGGAGAAGGATTTGAAGCTGTACGGCACGCCGACGTATCTGCTGCTTGATGAATGCCACCGCTGGTCAAAAACGCAGAGCGACTCCATTTTGCCCGCTCTTGAAAGCGGAATAGTGCGCTTTATAGGCTCCACAACGGAAAACCCAATGGTTTCCATGACGGGGGCCGTTGTGTCGCGGTGCAGGCTGTTTCAGTTTTATCCGCTTACCATACAGGATGTTGAAAAGGCAATGCGCGCCGCGTTGGCGGACAAGGAACGCGGCCTTGGCACGCTGAACATAAAAATAGACGACGATGCGTTTGAACACATTGCCGCCACCGCAAACGGGGACGCGAGGAGCGCGCTCAACGCGCTGGAGCTTGCCGCGCTTACGACCGCGCCGGACGAGGAGGGCTGCATACATATTGACGTAGCCGTTGCTGCCGAATCGGTGCAGAAAAAGGTTGTCAATGTGGACGACGAACAGTTTTACAATATGCTGTCCGCCTTTTGCAAAAGCCTGCGCGGCGGGGACAGCGACGCGGCCATAGCATGGTTCGCGCGGCTTGTATACGCGGGCGTTGACCCGCGCGTTATCTGCCGCAGGCTTATCGCCCACGCATCGGAGGATGTGGGCCTTGCCAACCCGCAGGCCATGACGCAGGCCGTTGCCGCGGCGCAGGCGCTGGAGCTGATAGGCATGCCGGAAGCGCGGCTTTCGATAACCCAGGCGATAATTTTCATATGCGAAAGCCCTAAGTCCAACAGCGTTGTTATGGCGATGGACGCGGCGTTTGCGGACGCGGAAAGGATACCCGATCAGCCCGTGCCCATGCACCTGAGAGATACGGCGTATAAGGGCGCGGACAAGCTTGGCAACGGCAAGGGCTATAAATATCCGCATGATTACCCGGGCCACGTTGTGCAGCAGGAATACATGCCGCCTTCCGTAAAGGGCCGGCGGTACTATATTCCAGGAGAACTTGGCAACGAGGGCAAAATTCGCCAGAACCACATACGCAACGGAAAGATAGAAGAGTAATTGCGCTTTTCGCCGCCGGATGATACAATATAAGTTACTTGTGTATATTTAGAAAGGATAGATATGACCATGAATATCAAAAAGACTGTTGCCGTAATGCTCTGCGCCGTGTTCGCGGCTGCGATGCTGTCCGGCTGCGTATCGAGTACCACCGTTAAGGAAAAGGATGCGGGCGAAGTGACCATATTCGTTGACGAAACGATAAAGGGCGCCATTACGGACGCCGCCGCCGCTTACACCAAGCCCGTGCGCGAGTTTCCCGAGCGCGAAAAGGCCATAATTCTCATAGTGAGCGATTCTACCGAGGACATAGTGAGCCGCGTGGAAAACGGCGAATATGCGGACGCGGTGTTCGTGCTGGGCGATGAAGCGCTCAACGCGCTTGACGCGGCAGCTGAAGGCAAGGATTTCATAGTGCATTCCTCCCGCGTTGCGCTCAACAGCGAGGACGGCGCGCAGTATGCCATAGCCGTGCTTAACAACAGCGACCGCCAGAGCGTTGTGCAGGGCTTCATAGATTATCTTATGAGCGACGAGGCCGCCGACGTGCTTGGCGGGAACGGGCTGAAGAAGTAAGGGAAATAGAAATAATATAAGGCTCCCCGGACGGGGAGCTGTCGCCGTCAGGCGACTGAGGGGTTGACGATATTAGGAAAAGCCTCGTTTCAACCCCTCCGTCTCACTTCGTTCGACACCTCCCCCTTTCAGGGCAGGCTTAATGCCGGAGTTTGTACTGTGCACCAAAAGGCGCCACCGCTTGCGGGGGAGCTG
>ERZ780167.3617-NODE-3617-length-10853-cov-5.916373_pt1 | contig 10853 bp, 12 predicted proteins | sample MGYA00510982_ERZ780167 | MGnify/ENA primary metagenome ERZ780167 (study PRJEB29588, sample SAMEA2146107) | human gut metagenome | biome: human gut; feature: human-associated habitat; material: faeces | place: Denmark | collected 2008/2010 ... | reverse complement strand
ATGGGGCAGGCGCCAGACGCCGCGGGGCAGGAGTAGCAGTTGAGCCCCGGCACGCAGACGGTTTTTCCCGCGCCCTGATACAGCTTGCCTTTGAGAAAGTTCGGCAAATGTATGTTGGTAAGCAGTGCCGCCCCTGCCTGGATCCACCCGCGGAAGCGGGCCAGAAGGCGCGACGCGCCCGAAATCTTTTTATCCAATACCCACACACTCCAGACATAATTTGATGGCCTTGCTCAGCACCGTTGCCGCCTCGCCGCGCATGGCGCCGTAGCAAAGCATCGCCGCCCCGGCAACGAGCAGTGCCGCCTGAGCGATGGCTTTTTTCGATCGCAACAATTTACTCACTCCTTTCACGTTGGCCTCATTGTAGCACAGGGGAGTTAAGATCTTTGTTAAGAACAGAAATTTAACAGAAATCTTATGTCCCTGTGCTATAATAGGCGCATCAGATCACAATGCCGGAGGTTTTTATGCGTATTCTTGTCGTTGAAGATGAGCGCGAGCTTTGCCAGACCATCGTTCGCAGTCTGCGCCGCCTTGCCTACAGCGTGGACCCCTGCTATGACGGAGATGCGGCCATTGCGCTGCTCGGCTCGGAGCGATACGACCTTGTGCTGCTCGACCTGAATCTGCCGGGGGCGGACGGCATGACGGTGCTGCGCACCCTGCGCCAGACCGACCGGAACACAAAGGTGCTGATCCTCTCGGCGCGCAGCGAGGTCGCCGACAAGGTGGCGGGGCTGGACGCCGGCGCCAACGACTATCTTGCAAAGCCTTTTCATCTGGAAGAGCTGGAGGCGCGCATCCGCAGCCTGACGCTCCGGCAGTTCACGCAGAATGACGTGGTGCTCTCCTGCGGGGCGCTCTCCTTTGATACAAGGTCGCGCACTGCCGCGGCGGGGGGCCAGACGCTGACACTGACGCGGAAGGAGACGGGGATCCTCGAATACCTGATGCTCCACCGGGGACGTCCTGTCAGCCAGGAGGAGTTGATGGAGCATGTGTGGGACAACAGCGTGGATAATTTCAGCAACTCGATCCGGGTGCATATTTCCGCCCTGCGGAAAAAGCTGCGCGCGGCGCTTGGTTATGACCCCGTGCGCAACCGCATCGGCGAGGGGTATATGATGGAGGAAGAAGAGGCATGAGAAAACTGTCACTGCAATGGCGCATCACGCTGATGACGGCACTTCTCATCGGCGTGACCTGCGTGGCCATGAATTTGCTGCTGTGCTCCTCCGGTGTGTACTATATGGACACCATTGCGGACAGCTTACAGGGTGGTGGCACGGTGATCCTGAATGAGGAAGGCACGGTGAGCTTTGACCCGCAGCTCATAGCACCCAACGAGGAGTTGACCATCGTCGTTGATGGGGCGCAGGGGCGCTTCCGCACCACCAACTGGTACATCACGGCGGCGGTGACGCTGCTCGGCGGGATCCTTGCGTATTTTGTCAGCGGGCGCGCACTCAGACCGCTGCGCTCCTTTGTCGCACAGGTGGAACAGGTGCAGCCGAACAATCTCGCGGATATGAAGATCACCGAGGAGGTGCTGCCGGAGTTCCGGCAGTTCAGCGCCTCTTTCAATGAGATGCTGGATCGACTGGACGAGGGCTTCAGCGCCCAGCGGCAGTTCACCGGAAATGCCGCGCACGAGCTGCGCACGCCGCTTGCGCTGATGCAGGCGCAGCTGGAACTGTTTTCCGCCGAGCACCCTGACGCGCGGCCGGAGACGGCGGATCTTATCCGCCTTTTGCGCGAGCAGACGGAGCGAATGACGCAGATGACAAAGACCCTGCTCGAAATGAGCGAGCTTCGCTCCGTGCCCTGCACCGACCGGATCGAGCTTGGCCCGATGGCGGAGGAGATCTTGACCGACCTTGCGCCGCTGGCAGAGAAAAAGGGCATAGCCCTTGTCTGCGACGGCGACGGCGTGATGACCGGCAGCGACACGCTCATCTACCGGCTGCTGTTCAATCTGACCGAGAATGCCATTCGCTACAACCGCCCGAACGGGACGGTGCGCATCTCCATAGCGGAAGAGGAAACGCAGATCGTTGTCCGCGTTGCGGACAGCGGATGCGGCATACCGGAGGAATACCGCCGCAGCATCTTCCAGCCCTTCTTCCGGGTGGATAAGTCCCGCAGCCGCGCATACGGCGGCGTGGGGCTGGGCCTGTCGCTGGTGTGGGAGATCGCGAGGCTCCACGGCGGCGAGGTGCTGGTGGAAAAAAGCACGGAAGAAGGCACGACGATGGCGGTTCGCTTTCCCTGCTGAAGAAGGCATCGCTGCGATGGACAGACGGGCGGCGGAAACGCGGAGAGTGATTGAAGCTGCCGGCACTTCGTGCTATACTCTGGTAGAAAGTGAGGTCATCATATGGATCAGGAACGATATTCGATCATATTCAGCAGCGTGACGGGCAACACGAAATTGCTTGCCGACGCGCTGCGCGAGACGCTGCCAAAGGACGCCTGCGATTATTTCGGCGCGAGCGAGAACGCGCCGACGGATTCGCAGCTGCTTTATGTCGGATTCTGGACGGATAAGGGGAATGCGGACAGCGCCACGCTGGCGCTGCTGCAAAAACTGAGGAATAAGAAGCTCTTTCTCTTCGGCACGGCGGGCTTCGGCATCAGCGAGGCATATTTCCGCAAGGTGCTCGATCGCGTCAGGGAGTCTGTCGACGCAAGCAATACCATCGTGGGGGAATACATGTGCCAGGGCAAGATGCCGCAGGCGGTAAAGGAGCGGTATCTCAAGATGAAGGCGCAGCCGGAGCACCCGGCCAATCTTGATGCGCTGATCGAGAATTTTGACCGTGCCCTGCCGCATCCCGACGCGGCGGATCTGGAAAGGCTTAAGGAAAGTGTCCTGAAATGAAAATACAGCCCGTCATGATGACAGGGAAAAGATGGCGAGTCGCTCCTTCTTATCAAGAAGGGGCGACTCGCTTGCTTTCCTGTTGGGAAGGGAAACGCATCTCTCAGCTGAGCATCTGAAAGCCCATGACAACGATGCCAAGCACCACGAGCACCACGCCGGTGGCGCGGTTGAGCGTTTTGGGCTGCGCCTTGTTGGCAAAAACGGCGGGAGCCGCGCCCACAGCAGCGTAAAAACGATGCACAGCACCCATGTCAGCGTGTCCGGCATGCCGCCGATGGCAAAGTGGGAGACAGCGCCCGTCAGCGCGGTGAAGGTCATGATAAAGACGCTCGTACCCACGGCGGTTTTCAGCTCGTAGCCCATCACGCTTGTGAGGATGAGCAGCATCATCATGCCGCCGCCCGCGCCGATAAAGCCGCAGATCAGGCCGATGAGAACGCCGCAGACGATCGACTGGATCGCGCGCTTTTTCGCGCAGGTCTGCGCCATCGCCTCCTTCGTGGTCATCACGGGGCGAAGAATGAATTTGATGCCGAGCAGGAAGGTCATAAAAACGGAAAAGCTGCCCATCGTTGCCGAGGGGATCAGGCTTGCCGCGTAGCTTCCGACCACCGTGAAGGTCAGCACACTTGCCATCATGATAAGGCCGTTTTTGATGTCCAGATTCTTGTTTTTGTGATAGGTGTAGGCCGAAACGGCGCTGGCAAGCACGTCGGACGACAGCGCAATGCCCACGGCCATGTAGGGCTCGATGCCCAGGAAGGTGATCAGCATGGGGCTGATGACTGCGGCGGCGCTCATGCCGGCAAAGCCGGTGCCGAGTCCCGCGCCCATGCCGGCAAAAAATGTGACCAGAACGGTCAGCGGAATGTTCATGCTTTGTCTGCCTCCAATAGCTCATTCAGATTATGCTCGATGAGGTGCATCGCCTCCGAAAAAGCGCGGCGCGCCTCCTCGTCCATACCGGCAAACAGCCTTTCAGAAAAGGCGTTTTGCAGCTGCCGCCCCCGGGCGATGATGGGCTGCGCTTTCTCGGTGCAGAGAAGCTCTGTCTTCCGGCGGTCGCCCTCCACTCCGCGCCGCGTCAGATACCCTTCCCGCACGAGCCGATCGACATTGACGGAAACGAGATTCGCCTTGATGTGCCGGATCTCGACAATCTCACTGGCGGTTTTGTAGTCCGGGTTGTTGCCGAGAAACATCAAAATGTCAAAGGCCGTCTGCGGCAGCTCCAATTGCCTGCAAAGGGGCTTGCACACGGCGCTGTAAGCGAGCGCGATCTTTTTGGAGATCGCAATGCTGAAATTCATACGGCAAATTCCTCCTTTTTTAGATTGTTCATTTTTGAAGCATTATAGTCCAGAGAAATCTGCTTGTCAATAAAAATCTAATGGCAGCCGGTCGCGCGGTCTTGCCCGACGGAGAAAAAACGAGGCAGGAACCCTGTCGGTTCTTGCCTCGTGTGCGTTTTGCGCGGGAGATCCTGCGGCGGTCATTTGGCGTAGATGGCGTAGATCAGGCGGTTGAGCGCCTGCGCCGGAAGGATCTTGGAGAGAAAAACGAAAAACTTGCAGTCTGCGCGGATGGCGTAGAGCGGGTGGTGCGAGCGCTCCCTGAGCGCGACCTTGGCAATGTGAGCGCCCGCCTTGGCGGGATCCATGCCGGTCTGCTCGTCGTGCTCCATGCGCGCGACCGAGCGGGAAATGCGGCCGCCGTAAATGTCGTTGCCCTCGCTGACCTTGCGCCGCGCGGCGGTGAAGCCGGTGTGGATGTCACCGGGCATGACGGCGCAGACGGTGATGCCGAAGGGCCGCAGCTCATTGCCCAGGGCCATGGTATAAGAATTGATGGCCGCCTTGGACGCGGAATAATAGGTCTGGAAGGGGATGGGCACCGGGGCCGCCACGGAGCTGAGATTCACAATGCGGCCGCTGCCCCGGCTGCGCATGGCGGCAATGACCGCCCGGTTCATACGCACCATGCCGAAGAAATTCACCTGAAACTGGCGCTGGGCCTCCTCCGTGTCCGTAAACTCCACAGCACCGCTGATGCCGAAGCCCGCATTATTCACCAGGATGTCAATATGCCCGGCCTCCTGCAAAATCTGCTCCACCGCCCGGCGGACGGACTCCTCGTCCGTCACATCGGCCCGGATGTGCTTAAGGCCCTCCACGCCCCCTTCACGGCGGCTCAGCTCATACACCGTGCAGCCGTTTTTTGCCAGGTACAGAGCCGTTTCCCGGCCAATGCCGGAGGTCCCGCCGGTGATAACAGCGATCTTACTCATGAAGCAGCACCTCCGCCATAATGTCCATAGCCTCGTCCAGCAGGGCCTCGGTGTGGGTGGCCATGTAGCTGGTGCGCAGCAGGGCCTCCCCCTCCGGAGTAGCCGGGGGCAGGGTGGGATTTACATACACGCCCCGGTCGTAAATCTTCTGGGCCGCGTCCAGGGTATGCATGGTCTCATAGGTATATATGGGGATGATGGGCGTAGGCGCGGACAGGGCCGACTCGCGAATTTTAAGGCCCCGGTCCGTGAAGCCCTTCCGGGCGTACAGGCTCAAATCCCGCAGACGCTCCGGCAGCTCCGGATGCCGCTCCAGCTTACGGAGGGCCGCCAGGGCCGTGGCGCAGTTGGCAGGAGGAATGGAGGCGGAGAAAATAAAGGGCCGGGAGTTGTGGCGCACATACTCCGTCACCGCCTTATCGGCCGCCATGTAGCCGCCCAGAGATGCCAGGGACTTGGAAAAAGTACCCATGTACACATCCACCTGGTCCTCCAGGCCGAAGTGGCTGGCGGTGCCCCGGCCGCCGGGGCCCAGAACGCCCAGGCCGTGGGCATCGTCCACCATGACCCGGGCCCCGTACTTCTTCGCCAGGGCGCAGATCTCCGGCAGCTTTGCAATGTCCCCGCCCATGGAGAACACGCCGTCGGTGACGATGAGGGCGCCGTTCTGCTCCGGCACCCGCCTAAGCTGCTTTTCCAGGTCCTCCATGTCGCTGTGGCGGTAGCGCAGCATTTTGCCGTAGCTCATCTGGCAGCCGGCATAAATAGAGGCGTGGTTTTCCCTATCGCAGATCACATAGTCGTGCCGGCCCACCAGGGCGCTGATGATGCCCACATTGGACTGAAAGCCCGTGCCGAAGGTAATGACCCCTTCTTTATGCAGAAAGCTGGCCAAGGCCTCCTCCAGCTCCAGGTGCAGCTCCAGGGTGCCGTTGAGAAACCGGGAGCCGCTGCAGCCGGTGCCGAACTTTTCCATGGTGCGCACGCCTGCCTCGATGACCTCCGGGTCGGTGGTGAGGCCCAGATAGTTGTTGGACCCCAGCATGATGCGGCGCTTGCCCTCCATCATCACCTCTACATCCTGCCGGGACTGCAGGGCCCGGAAGTAGGGATACACGCCCTTTTCCTGCAGGTCGGTGGCAAGAGAGGGGGCATAGCACTTTTCAAAAATATCCATATGTTTCTCCTTTTCGGGGGGTGTTTCGTCTTATGTCAACCTACCATCGGTTGACAAGGGCAGACATGGTTTTGACGGGCAGAAATACGCCCATACCGCGTCAAGCCCCTTGGAAATACGACAAGTATTCCCTGCGGGTCTTTCCTTGTCTGGACACATTTCTGCGCGGCAAAACTGCTTCGCACCTGCCAGCGATGGATTTCCGAGCGATTTTTGGCTTTTGAGCCGCAGGCGCTCTGGCGCCCGCCAAGGTGAGAAGGACAAAAAGCGCCGCAAAGGCGCACTGGCAGGCGTGTTTGCCCTTGTCAACCGATGGTATCGCTTACTCTGCATACTCTGCCGCTTCCCGGCAGTAAAATTCGGCAGCGGCGCGGTTGGAGCGCACCTCTTCCTCCGTCAGAGCCCGGCGGACCTTGGCCGGGGAGCCGAATGCCAGGCTGCCGTCGGGAATCTCCATCCCCTGGGGCACCAGGGCCCCGGCGCCGATGATGCAGTCCCGGCCGATTTTCGCGCCGTTGAGCACGATGGCGCCCATGCCCACCAGGGTATTATCGCCGATGGTGCAGCCGTGGAGAATGGCCCCGTGGCCGATGGTGCAGCCCCGTCCGATGCGGATGGGGAAGCCCGCATCGGTGTGGAGGACGCAGTTGTCCTGGATATTGGTGTCGGGGCCGATAAGCGTCTCCTCCGACTCCGAGCGGATCACCGCGCCAAAATAGATGCTGCTGCCCGGCCCGGCGGTAACATGGCCCCGGACGGTGGCATTCTCCGCCACAAAGGCGGCCTGGGGCAGCTTGGTTTTCTCAATCATAAAGGAACCTCCTTTTTCCCTCCGGGATGCGTTTTCCCGGATATAAAAGCTGTAAATACAGGGCGCATGGCACGCCGCCCCGCTATCCCTGTTTTATTTCCTCAGTCCCCCGCTTTGCCAGCCAGGGAAGGGCCTTTTCAAACTCCACGCCGTACCAGCTTGCCTCCGGGTCCGCCCGGGTGCAGCGAATGCACTCCAGGGTAAAGTCCACCGCCAGGGCCACCGCCTGCTCCAGGCTGCGTCCCTGCATCATGCCGCCCAGCACCGTAGCGGTGAAAATGTCACCGGTGCCGTGGAAGCTGGCGGGGACCTTCTCGTTGAAATAGGAAAAATAACGGTCCGTCTCTCGGTTATAGGACATGGCGCCCAGACGCTTTTCATCAAAGCTGACCCCGGTAAGCACCACCCGGGGTGCCAGGGCCGAGAGCTTTTTCAGCAGCTGCCGTATAAACGCCTCGTCCGCCTCCTCCCGGTAGGGTGTGTCCGTCAGGAGGCAGGCCTCGGTGAGGTTGGGCAGCAGCACATCCGCCCGGGCGCAGACTTTTTTCATGTACTGGGGAAAATCCGGTGCAAAGGGCTTGTAGAGCCGGCCGTGGTCGGCCATAGCCGGGTCCACCACCACCAGGGTGTCCTGGGCGCGAAGCAGGTCAAACACCTGGCACACCGCCTCCGTCTGCCGGGGCGAGGCCAGATAACCGCTGCAGAGGGCGTCCAGATGCACCTGCTGGCTCTGCCAGTGGCGGGCAATGGGCAGCAGCTCGTCGGTGAGGTCCCGGCAGGTGAAATCCGGGAAGATGGTGTGGGTGCTCAGCACCGCCGTGGGGATCACCGCACACTCCACCCCCAGCACCGAAAGCACCGGCAGCGCCACCGTCAGGGAGCATCGTCCCAGGCAGGAGATGTCCTGTATGCTTGCCACTCGCTTCATTGTCATTCCTCCGTTTAGCGGTCAGTTAGGAATAGTATACCATGATTCCGGATATAAAAACAGGACCAGTTTTGCGCTGGCGGATAATACCAGATGAGACCCGCGGCAAAAGACACCCTTCCTTACCTCCATTGCAATCTCACCACTTTATCGGCCCTCCCGAAATAAATCTTGTGTCCGGGAAAAGAATGTGCTATAATTTCGGAGAAAGCGCGGGCATGATGGAATTGGTAGACATGCGAGATTTAGGTTCTCGTGCAGTGATGCGTTGGGGTTCGAGTCCCCATGCCCGCACCAGGCCGCCGCAGGTTCTCTTGCGGCGGCTGAATTTTTATCGCTAGCGCAGATCCTACCCCTTTATCGGCACTCTCCAAAAAAGCCGCCCGTAGGCGGCTTTTTCCGTTGATTCACATTGTTGTTCCGAAGCCCTCACGCCTCTACCTGCACAGCGCTGGCCAGGAAGCTGTCAAACAGGTCGGCCAGACGGTCCACGCTGGTATCGATGTCGTTTTCCATACGGTTCCAGAAAAACTGCATCACAAACCCGATGTAAGCATAGCGGCAAAAGGACGCCACGCTGCGCACCCGCTCCTCGGGCAGCTCCTGTCCCTGGGCCGCCTGCCGAGCCAGGCGGTAAAACACATCGTCCGTCAAGGAGAAGATATATCGCTCCAGCCGGTCCCGGGACAGGCCGTCGAAAATGTGATATATAACCTTCGGATGGTCCTTGCACCGGTGCAGCACAGCCTTAGTGGCGCTTTTCCACTCCAAAAAAGAGTCTGCCGGGGCATAGAACTCCACCACCTGCCGAAACCAGGCGTCCAGCAGGGCGTAAATATCCTCATAGTGGTAGTAAAAGGTATTGGGGCTGACCCCGGCGCGCTTGACCAGAGCGGCCACGGTGATCTTGTCGAAGGGCAGCTCCTCCAGCATCTCCGCAAAGGCGGTCATAATGAGCTTTTTCGTGTACAGCGCCACAGCGGCACCTCCTGTGCAGTCAGTGTCTCTGTCTGTATTGTATCGGAAATGCCCCAAAAATGCAAGGGCTTTCGCCCCTCAGCTCAGGTGCTTCTCGAAGTTGCCGCCCACGCGAACTCCCTCCTGCACGATGAAGAAGGCATTGGGGTCCACCTTGCGCACCTCCTGCTGCAGGGTCTGGATCTCATACTTGCTCAGGCACACGCACAGCACCTGCAGGGGCTGATCCGTGTAGGCGCCGTAGCCCTGCCAGTAGGTCACGCCCCGCTCCAGCCGCTCCATGATAAACTTGGGCAGCTCCGTGTGCTTCTCCCTGGTGAAGATCAGCACCTGGACGGTGATGCTCTGCTGGTGGGTCCGGTCCAGAAACAGGCTGTTAAAGACCGTGTAAATGGTGGAATAGATGGCGGTGGCGGCATCAAAGAGCACCAGGCAGAGGGCGTAAAGCACGGCGTTACAGGAGATGCTGAACTTGCCCACGGTGAAGCCCTTACCCTTCTTGCTCATGTAGAGGCCCAGGATGTCAAATCCGCCGCTGCTGCACCCGCAGGTCAGCACGATGCCCCCGGCAAAGCCGTTGACCATGCCCCCCAGGAGGCAGCTGGTGAGGGTGTCCTCCACGATGGGGTGGGCCGGCACCGGTATCATGGTCAGAAACAGGGAGCAGCACACCGTGCAGGTCATCGTCCGCACCACAAAGCCCCGGCCCATGGTTTTCCACGCCAGTATGAGCAGCGGTATATTCAGCAGCAGGTACAGAACGCCGGAGATGTCGAAGCCCGGCTCCACGCCCAGCCTTTGGGTCAAAACGGAGCGAAACAGCTGGCAGAAGCCCAGCAGACCGCCGGTGTATAGATTGTGCGGCACCACAAACAGGTTTATGGATATAGCCATCAGCAGCACACCCAGAATTCCCATCCCCAGGCGCGCCCAGCGGTTATGCAGCGCTTTGCTGAACATGATATGCTCCTCCTTCTATCTGTCCTTTTTCTCATTATTCCCATTTCCCGGCCAAATGTCAATAGAAAAAAATCCGACTGCGGGAAAAACCCAGATGGTTTTTCCCGCAGATGTGCTGCGGAGCCGGCAGGGGAGGGGCCCCTGCGCCGTAAGGGTTATAGGCTGTAGCGCAGGGACTTATAAAGCCGCTCCATGCTCCGGGCCAAGGACCGGGACACGGTGGACTTGTTCAGTCCCAGCTTTTCGGCGATGGCGGTGACGCTCATGCCGCCGGTGAAGCGCAGCCGCAGAATTTCCCGCTGCCGGGGCGTCAGCTCCTGCTGCACCGCCAGGGGGAGGTTGCTGAGCAGACGGCGGATGCGCTCCCGATTGTCGCCGGACTCCTCCTGCCGCCACAGGCACAGGCTGGCGATGTCGATGGGGTCGAAGGCCTCAGAGGGTGTAGTACGCATTTTTGTGATACCCCCTGTCGTAATAGCGGGCGGTGAGCTCCGCCAGCTGGCGGGACTCCCGGTGCAGCGGCTCCAGGTCCCGGATGCGCTGGCGCAGATGCTCCTCGCTCTCCCGACTCTCGCATTGGGCCTGGGCCCGGCGCAGATCCACGATCCGCTGGTGCAGAACCCGGGCCTGCTCCTGATACTGGTACGATAGCTGCTGTAGTGTCATAGTCTCCGTTCTCCTTTTCCATATGTAAAAATTTTGCGGGCCAAATGCACTTTTTTGTTGACAAAGCTCGCGGTTTGTGGTAGCATAATGTTCGCTGGTTGTTGTGCTGGTGTAGCTCAGCTGGTAGAGCAGCTGATTTGTAATCAGCAGGTCGGGGGT
>ERZ780167.3613-NODE-3613-length-10870-cov-3.743412_pt1 | contig 10870 bp, 10 predicted proteins | sample MGYA00510982_ERZ780167 | MGnify/ENA primary metagenome ERZ780167 (study PRJEB29588, sample SAMEA2146107) | human gut metagenome | biome: human gut; feature: human-associated habitat; material: faeces | place: Denmark | collected 2008/2010 ... | reverse complement strand
GACGGCTGAGACTCGCAGACGCAATTGTGCGGTGTTGCCTTCATGCTTATTTTGCCAGCGCCCGGGTCTTGCAGAGCTTGTACAGCTCCTCCGCCGCCAGGCGGGCCTTCGCCACCGGGTAGCCTTCCTTGGGGAAGCAGTAATACAGGCACCGGTTGTCGCCGATGCAGATGGTGTCCGCGATCTCGTACCAATAGTAATCGGCGTACAGGCCGTAGGAGGCCGTGGGCTTCTGGGTGTAGCGGAGCCTCCCGCCGCAGCCGGTGAGGGTGAAGCCATCCCGGTCGTGGGTCAGATGCCCCTGCCCTACCTTATAAATGGCCTTGAAATCCACCATCATGGCAATGTCTACGTCGATGTCCAGCTTGTATGTTCCGTCCTCAAGCTCCCGGCGTACCTGCTCCCGCTCCCAGCGATACCAGTCGGGGACGTGGGAAAACTCCGTCTCCCCTTCCGACGCCGCAAGGTCGCCGATGGGGGTCAATTCCCAGTGCTTGCCGCAATGGCGGCAGGTCAGGCCGGTGCCTTTGCCCGTCAGCTCCCCCTCCGTGCCGCAATGGGGACATTTATACAGAATACGCTCCAGACCGTCCGCCCGGAAACCGTCGGTGATCTGAATGCCGTTTTCCCTCTGCCAGCGGAACTGGTCGAAAGAGAAGGCTTTGTCCAGCCCGTCGGATAGTTCCTTAACAGATTTCTCCTTCAGATCCTCCCGGCTGTAGAGCAATCGCACCTTCGCCGAAACGGGAACGCTCTTGCGCACCTGCAATTCATTGTACAACGGGTTGCGGCTGAAGGCGCCGAAAGTCTCGATCATCACCACAGGCACGTCCAGCTTTTTCAGCAGCACGCCCATTTTCCGGGGCAGCGCCGTGCAGGTGCCGTCGAAGGAATAGCTGGCTTCCGGGTACATGAGAACGCTGCTTTTCAGCTCCTTCAGGCAGTAGACCATATCCTGCACCAGCGTCAGGTCGGTGACGAATTTCCGGGTGGGTACGCAGCCGATGGTGCGCATCGCCCATGCCATCAGGCCGCCCATGCCCACAAAGCCGTCGGATGTACAGATAATATTGTAGGGCCGGGGGTACAGAATGGTGCTTGCGATCTGCAAATCCAGAAAGCAGGAATGGTTCATGAGAATCAGGCACGGCTCGTTCTTACCGACCTTCTCCATTCCCTCGCTGGTGTAATGGAAGTGGGTTCCGGCCAGTCCCAGAATGGACAGCCCCCGCACAAGGGTGCGCCAGAAAATGCCGGGCCGGATGGGGTGCAGATGGGGATACTGGGGCAGCGCCATGACTTTTTCGTAGTCCAGTTCCTTCACGGTGGTTTTCATAGGGCGTCCTCCCGATTATGTTCTCCATAAAATTATACCAGATGCTGTCCTCTCCGTCAACCAGCGGCTTTGCATGGCTGTATATTCATCTATGATGAATAATATGCACTCAGTTGCTGGAATAATTTAGGATGAATTCCCTGAATATTCACATATACATGTTAAACTTGCGGGTTTTTGTAGTATTTATATTACATACGGCCTTATTTTCTCTTTATTGTTGTATATTCATCCTATTGACGATGAATAAAATACGCGCTATAATGCACTCATCAATCACCTCCCAGCTACGGGAGGTCAAAAATGAAAAGGAGAGTAAAATTATGAAAAAGGTATTTGCACTTGCGCTGACCGTTCTGATGGTCATGTCCATGTTCGCCGGCTGCGGCAGCAGTAACACCACCAAGACCACCACCGAGGCTCCCGCCGCCACCGCCGCTGAGACCACGGCCGCTGCGACCACAGCTGCCGAGACCGCCGCTGCCGAACTGAAGACCGTCGAGTCCGGCAAGCTGATTATGTCCACCAACGCCGCCTTCCCTCCCTATGAGATGGTCGCCGATGACGGCAGCTACGAGGGCATCGATGTTGAGGTCGCCGGCGCGATCGCCGAGAAGCTGGGTCTGGAGCTGGTCGTGGACGATATGGACTTCGACGCTGCTCTGCTGGCCGTTCAGCAGAACAAGTCCGACATCGTCATGGCCGGTGTCACCGTCACCGAGGACCGGCAGCTGGTCATGAACTTCTCCGACAGCTACGCCACCGGCGTGCAGGTGGTCATCGTCAAGGAAGGCTCCGATGTGACTCTGGACAATCTGGGCGAGAAGATGATCGGCACCCAGCGTGGTACCACCGGTTACATTTACACCTCCGATGATTACGGCGACGATCATGTCACCGCCTATGACAACGGTGCCTCCGCCGTGCAGGCTCTGATCAACGGTCAGGTTGACTGCGTGGTCATCGACTCCGCTCCTGCTGAGGCTTTTGTTGCCGCCAACGCCGGTCTGACCATTCTGGACACCGAGTACGTCACCGAGAGCTACGCCATCGGCGTGAACAAGGACAACACCGCATTGCTCGACGCCATCAACCAGGCGCTGGCCGAGCTGACCGCCGACGGCACCGTTCAGTCCATCGTTGACAAGTACATCTCCGCTGAATAATCCAATCGCTTAGCCAGGGGCGGCTCAAGCCGCCCTTGGCACGGTTGTACCCGGAAAACCGACCTTCGCGCTGGGAAGGCCGATTTTCTGCGTATAACACGATACTGCGCAATATTAAATGAGAAGGTGAAGCTGTGGAACTTTACGAACTTTGGAAACCCCTGATGCGGGACGGCACCGCATCCTTCTGGCAGGAATTCTACGTCAAATTCTATCAGGCATTTATCGAAGGAAGCCGCTGGAAGCAGTACCTGAACGGCGTCGGCACCACCCTGCTGGTCACGGCCATGGCGCTGACACTGGGCATTCTCCTCGGCATTGTGGTGGCCGTGATCCGGACCGCCCACGACCAGCAGCGGACAGGGCACAAGAACCCCATTCTCGGCCTGTTCAACGGCATCTGCAAGGTATACGTCACCGTCATCCGCGGCACGCCCATGATGGTGCAGCTGCTGATCATGGGCTTCGTTATCTTCTCCTTCTCCCGGAACTACACCATGGTGGGCGCGCTGACGCTGGGCATCAATTCCGGCGCTTACGTCTCCGAGATCATCCGGGGCGGCCTGATGTCCCTCGACCCCGGTCAGGCCGAAGCGGGACGGAGCCTTGGCCTCGGCTACATCGACACCATGCGTCTGATCGTCATTCCCCAGGCCTTCAAGGCCATTCTCCCCGCCCTCGGCAACGAGTTCATCATGCTGCTGAAGGACACCTCCCTCATCACCGTCATCGGCGGCAAGGAAATGGTCTACGCCGCTCAGGCCATCTACGGCCGAACCTACGAGCAGATGTTCCCCCTCATCGGCATCGCCTGTATCTATCTGCTGCTGGTCATGGTATTCAGCTGGCTGCAAAGTTTACTGGAAAGGAGGCTGCGTCAAAGTGATAGACGTTAAGCATCTGAGCAAATCCTTCGGCGACCATCTGGTTCTCAAGGACATTTCCGAACACATTTACCCCGGGGACAAAATGGTCATCATCGGCCCCTCCGGTTCCGGCAAGTCCACGTTCCTGCGCAGTCTGAACCTGCTGGAAGAACCCACCTCCGGCACCATCACCTTTGACGGCGAGGTCATCACCGACCCCAAGACGGACATCGATGTGGTCCGTCGGAAAATGGGCATGGTGTTCCAGCACTTCAACCTCTTCCCCAACATGACCATCCGCAAGAACATCACCCTCGCCCCCGTGCGCACCGGTCTGATGACGCAGGCGGAAGCGGACGACAAGGCCACCCAGCTGCTGCGCCGGGTCAGTCTGGAAGAAAAGGCGGACGCCTATCCCAACCAGCTCTCCGGCGGCCAGAAGCAGCGTATTGCCATCGTCCGTGCATTGGCCATGAACCCCAAGGTCATGCTTTTTGACGAACCCACCTCCGCTCTCGACCCGGAAATGGTCGGCGAGGTTCTGGCCGTCATGAAGGAGCTGGCAGAGACCGGCATGACCATGGTGGTCGTCACCCACGAGATGGGCTTTGCCCGTGAGGTCGGCAACCGGGTGCTGTTCATGGACGACGGAAAGGTTCTGGAACAGGGCTCCCCTGCCCAGCTTTTCGGCAATCCCCAGAATCCCCGCTTGCAGGATTTCCTCTCGAAAGTTCTGTAAATATTCTGATATCCCAGCCTGAAAGGCTGGGATATTTTTTTGCCCAAGTACTTGACAAGTCTGTTATATCTGTATATACTGCACATATACAGTTGTAACAGAAGTGAGGTGCCAAAGTGACCGTATTGATCGACAACAAAAGCAGTCTTCCCATTTACGACCAGATCTACTCCCAGATCAAAGCACAGATCATCAGCGGCGAGCTTCAGGAGCACGAAGCCCTGCCCTCCATCCGGAATCTCGCCAAGGATCTGCGCATCAGCGTCATCACCGCCAAGCGTGCCTACGACGAGCTGGAAAAAGAGGGCTTCATCTACACCATCGCCGCCAAGGGCTGCTTCGTGGCTCCCAAAAATGTGGAGCTGCTCCGGGAAGAGACCCTGAAAAACATCGAAAATCACATTGACCAGATCGTCCGCCTTTCCCAGTCCGTCGGCCTGAGTGAGCAGGAAGTTCTGGATATGGTCAAATTTGCCATGGAGGATTGAACATGAACGCATTGGAAATACGGGATTTAACCAAGCACTACACCGGTTTTTCCCTGAATCATCTGAACCTGACCCTGCCCTGGGGCTGCATTATGGGGCTTGTGGGCGAAAACGGTGCGGGAAAAAGCACCACCATCAAGCTGATTCTCAAGACCATTTCCCGTGACGGCGGCACCGTCACCATTTTGGGCCGGGATAACCGGGAGAACCTGTGCCTCTCCAAAGAGGAGATCGGCGTGGTGCTGGACGAGGTGGGCATCTCCGCCTGTCTCACCGCCCGACAGGTAGGCAAGATCATGCAGGGCATTTACCGCAGCTGGGACGAAGCGGTCTTTTCCGACTATCTGACCCGGCTGGCCGTTCCCGCGGATAAGAAATTCAAAGATTTTTCCCGGGGCATGAAAATGAAGCTTGGCATTGCCGTCGCCCTGTCCCACCACCCCCGGCTTCTGATTCTGGACGAGGCCACCAGCGGTCTTGACCCGGTCGTCCGGGACGAGGTCATGGACATTTTCAACGAATTCACCCGGGACGAGAATCATGCCATCCTGATCTCCTCCCATATTGTCAGCGACCTGGAAAAGATCTGCGACTACATCGCCTTCCTGCACAAAGGCAGGCTGATTCTCTGCGAGGAAAAAGACCGGCTGAAGGAGGAATACGGGGTTCTCCACTGCACCGCTCAGGACGCGGCGGCCATTCCCGCTTCCGCCATCGTCGGCAAGCGGGTGTCACCCCTCGGCTGCGAGCTTCTGGTGAAGCGGTCGGGCGTTCCCGGGAATCCCACGTTCAGCCCGGTAGACATTGAGCAGCTGTTCATTTTCATGGCAAAGGAGGAACCCTGATATGAGAGGCTTGCTTCGGAAGGATTTTTACCTGCTTTGGAGTTACTGCCGGCTGATGCCCCTGTTTTTGCTGGCGTTTATTATCTTTTCCGCCTTTTCTTCGGACGGGCAGTCGCCCTTTTTCATCTACTATCCCTGCATTCTCAGCAGCGTCCTGCCGGTGAACCTGCTGGCCTATGACGATGCGGAGCACTGGCTCACCTACTGCGACACCCTCCCGGTGACCCGGCGGCAATACGTCTCCGGAAAGTACATCATGAGCCTGATCTGCGCCGGTACCATTTTCCTGCTGTCCGCAGTTGCCGCCGTCGTCCGGCTCTGCCGGAGCGGCGCGTTCAATCCGGCCGACCTGACTGACCAGCTGGCAGTGTTTTCCATGATCTCCCTGCTGTCCTCCGCGCTGACCATGCCGCCGCTGTTCAAATTCGGCGCGCAGAAGGGCCGCATTGTCTTCATCGGCGTGGTTGGTATTTTCTGCGGTCTCACCGCCATTCTGGACACACCGGATTTGTCCGGTGTCACCCTCCCCATTGCGCTGCTTCCGATTCTGGCAATGGTCATCTTCGCCGTCTCATGGCTGCTGTCCATCCGGTTTTATGAGAAACGGGAAATCTGAAACTATAAAAGCACATCGGCCATCCAAATGGACGGCCGATGTGTTTTTTTGCTGTTCTTTATTCCCCGTACCCCATGGGATTCTTTGACTGCCAGTTCCAGGAGTCACGGCACATGTCTTCCAGATTCTTTTCCGCCTTCCAGCCAAGGACGCGCTCGCTCTTGGCCGGGTCTGCGTAGCAGGTGGGCAGGTCGCCGGGACGGCGGCCGACGATCTGGTACGGGACCTTGACACCATTGGCCTTCTCAAAGGCGTGAACCATGTCCAGCACGCTGTAGCCGATTCCGGTGCCCAGATTGAACACCTCGCAGCCCAGACCGGAAACGACGTATTTCACCGCCGCCACGTGTCCCTTGGCAAGATCGACCACATGGATGTAGTCCCGGACGCCGGTGCCGTCGGGGGTAGGATAATCGTTTCCGTAGACGCTGAGCTTTTCCCGGCGGCCGATGGCCACCTGAGTGATGTAAGGCATCAGGTTGTTGGGAATGCCCCGGGGGTCTTCTCCGATCATGCCGCTTTCGTGAGCGCCGATGGGGTTGAAGTAGCGCAGAAGCACGACGCTCCACTCCTTGTCGGCGTGGGCAATGCCGGAGAGGATCTGCTCGGTCATGTACTTTGTCCAGCCGTAGGGGTTGGTGCAGCTGCCGGTGCGGCTGGTTTCCCGCAGGGGCATCTCGTTGTCGCCGGAATAGACGGTGGCGGAAGACGAGAAAATGATCTTCTTGCAGCCCACGTCCGTCATGACCTTGGTCAGAACCAGCGTGGTATTGAGGTTATTGTCGTAGTAACGCCAAGGCTGGGCGACGGATTCTCCCACGGCCTTCAGGCCCGCGAAGTGGATGACGGCGGAAATTTCATTTTCCGCGAAAATTTTCCGCAGGAGCGCCTCGTCCCGTACGTCTCCCTCGTAGAACTTGACTTTCCTGCCGGTAATGGCCTCCACCCGCTTCAGGCTTTTGGGGTCGGCGTTGCACAGGTTGTCGATGACCGTCACATCGTATCCGCTGTTGAGAAGTTCAACGCAGGTATGGGAGCCGATGTATCCGGCGCCGCCGGTGACCAGAATGTTCATTGTGGTATCCTCCTTTATACTGCGCAAAAGCGCGTTATCTGCATCTGACGCCGTTACCGATTGGGGGAACGGCTGGTTTCAGGACACATTATAGCGTGCTCTGTCAAAAATGCAATCCTAAAAAACAACTCTTATTTTCCATATTTTGCGACCACTGCCGCCATGGCGTCGAACTGCTCCTCCATGTCCTTCACCAGCTTCATCTGGGTGCGGGCACGGTCCAGATTCTGCTGCGGATGGCTGACGTGGAAGTAATGGTCGCCATCTAAGTAATCCGTCAGGAAGCGGATGCCGCATTCCAGCGTCATCAGCCGGGCGCCCCATGGCAGATACTCCAGCTCCGCGGGCGTCAGGCTGCCCCGCGCCCCCTCCAGGAAGCTCCGGGTGAACACCTCGTATAGCTGAATGTCAAAATTGACTTTGGACAAGTCCTGTTCATCCTCCAGACAGTGGTTCGCGCCGAAGCGGATGGAGTCGCCGAAATCGTTGATGGAGAGGCCCGGCATGGTGGTGTCCAGATCGATGACACAGATGCCCTCGTGGGTGTCCCGGTCGATCAGGATGTTGTTCAGCTTTGTGTCGTTGTGGGTGACCCGCAGGGGAAGCTTCCCTTCCCGCAGCGCCCGCAGAGCAACGCCGCAGTCTTCTTTCCGCGCCAGAAAGAATTGGATTTCCGCGGATACCCCTTTCGCCCGGTTCAGCTTATCGGCTTCCAGCGCGGCGAGAAACTGACCGAAGCGGGCTTCAGTGTCGTGGAAATGGGGAATGGTCTCGTGAAGTGTCTGGGCGGGATAATCCCGGAGCATGTACTGGAACCGCCCGAACGCCCGTCCCGACGCCGCAAACAGCTCCGGCGTGGCCGACTGATAGCAGTCGGCATTTTCGATAAAGGGCATCAGCCGCCACACTCTGCCGTCGGTGTCGGTGACAAAATCCGCGCCGTCTCTGGTTTTCACCAGGCTCAGCGTCTCCCGGGAGGGGTCGCCGCCCTCGGCAAGAATCTCTCTGCGCAGATAGGACGTGATGCCCACAAAATTCTCCATCACTTCCTCAGGATGGGGAAACGCGGCCTGGGACAGCCCCTGCAATATCAATTGGACAGTGCCGCCCTCTGGGGTACGGCACGATACGCAGAAGGTATCGTTGATGTGCCCCTTGCCGTGGCGGGCAATGTCCAGAATCGTACCTGGCAGCTCGTAGGCCGCCAGAATCTGTGAAATAACGGAATCCCCTTCGGGTGCAGAAATCGTGTTCATTTTCAGTATCCTCCAATACAAACGTTGTTATTTCCCGCTCTGTTCGTTTACCCATGCCACCGCCGTCCGGGCAAAGGCTTCGACCACAGGCAGAGGCTTCCCCTCCGGGATGGCCAGGGCGATGGTTCGGCTGGCACGGGGCTTCAGCGGGCGAACCGCCAGATTCTGGGTTCTGCCCTGGATGAGCAGCTGGGGGACGATGGAAATGCCCAGCCCCTGCTCCACCATGGCCAGAATGGCGTAGTCGTCCTTGGTGGTAAATTTGATGTTCGGGCGCACCCCCGCATTGTCCAGCGCCCGGTGGATATCGTGGGCTGAGCTTTGCAGCAGACTGATAAATGGGTCCTCTCCCAGCTCCTGAATGGGGATCTCGTCCAGCTGTGCCAGCCGGTGGTTCTTCGGCATGATCGCCACCAGCGGGTCCTGCGTCAGCGGGATGGTTCGCATCCCTTCGGGGGCGGGCAGGGTCACAAAGCCCAGATCGACCTCCCCCTCCCGGAGCCACTGCTCCATGTCGTGGTAGTCGCCGTTGAACATTTTCAGCTCAGCCTTGGGGTGGGCGCTCTGGAACGTCCGGATCATCCCTGGCAGCCAGTGGACGGCCACGCTGGTAAACGCCCCCAGCCGGACGGTTCCGGCGTCGGCGCTGCGGATGTCCCCGATCAGCTCCGTCAGCTCCCGGTCCTTTTGGAGAATCTCCTGCATCTTGGGCAGCACCATCTCCCCCGCCTCCGTCAGCCGGACGCCGCTCCGGTTCCGGCGCAGAAGGACGAAGCCGTATTCCTCTTCCAGCGCGCTTAAGACATGACTGATGCGGGACTGGGTCGAGCCCATGGCTTCCGCCGCTTTGGTCAGGCTGCCAAGCTCCACCGTCCGCACAAATGCTTCATATTTTTTCAGGCTCATGCCGCTTTTCCCTTCTTCATGCGGAAATTTCATCATATCTTGTGTATAATAGCACCAATTCCTTTCTTTGGCAACGTTTTTTTGTACAACTCAGGAAGAAAGTTTTCGTTGCAAAAATCCTAAAACCTTTGTATAATGATTTCATCATTATTAAGCATGTATACATGATTTTATTTCATGTATCGAAAGAGAGAGGGATTTTTGTGAATTATATTGAGCTTTCCGTATTCATAGCCTATTTCGTATTCATGGTAGCCATCGGCCTGTACTTCTTCAGCAAGTCCAAGGGCGCCGGTGAAAAGGATTACTTCCTCGGCGGCCGCAACATGGGTGCGTGGGTGTCCGCTCTGTCCGCCGGTGCCTCCGACATGAGCGCCTGGGTGCTCATGGGGCTTCCCGCATCCATCTATTTAAGCGGCATGGGGCAGACATGGATTGCCATTGGCCTTGGCATCGGCTACGCCGTGAGCTGGATCTTCATGGCGCCCCGGCTGCGCCGGTTCTCCATCGCTGCGGGTGATTCCATCACCATCCCCCAGTACCTGACCAACCGGTTCCTGAGCAAGAATAAGTCCCTGCAAATCCTCAGCGCTATCATTTTCCTTGTGGCCTACACCATCTACGCCGCCTCCTCCATCAAGGCCTGCGGCACCCTGTTCAACACGGTCATGGACATTGATCCCACCGTTGCCATGTACATCGCCGCCTTCATCATCGTGGCCTACACCTTCCTTGGCGGCTTCAGCGCGGTGTGCTGGACGGATTTCTTCCAGGGCATGATCATGCTGGCGGCGCTCTTGATCGCCCCCCTGTTCGCTCTGGCGCTGGCCAAAGCAGGCGACGGTGCCGCGACCGGCGCGGCCCTGCCCGACGGCTTCTTCAACTTCTTCACCACCCCTCAGGACATCATTTCCGGCCTTGGCTGGGGCCTTGGCTACTTCGGTATGCCCCACATCATCATCCGGTTTATGTCCCTGAAATCCGAGAAGGAACTTCGCAAGTCCAGCGTGATCGGCATTTCCTGGACGACCATCATCCTGATCATGTCCGCCCTGACCGCCATCGCCGGCCGTCTGTATCTGGGCGAAATTGAGGATTCCTCCACCGTGTTCATCACCATGGTTCGCCGCATCTTCCCCGCGCTGGTATCCGGTCTGCTGCTGTCCGCGATCCTGTCCGCCGCCATGTCTACGGCCGACTCCCAGCTTCTGGCGGCGTCCTCCGCCTTTGCCAGCGATGTCTATAAGCCCGTCATCCGCAAGAAGGCTTCCGACTCTGAAATGCTCTGGGCTGGACGCATCGTGGTCATCGTCATCGCCGTTGTCGCGCTGATGATCGCCTCCGACCCCAATTCTGGCTCCATCATGGGTCTGGTAGAAAACGCATGGGGCGTCTTCGGCGCGGCCTTCGGCCCCGTCATTCTGCTGAGCCTGTTCTGGAAGCGGCTCACCTTCGGCGGAACGGTGGCAGGCATTGCCGCCGGCGCTGCGGTGGATATCCTCTGGCTGGTTTTCCTGTCCTCCACCGATATCTACGAGATCGTTCCCGGCTTCGCCGCCGGTCTGCTGGCCGCCGTG
>ERZ780167.3610-NODE-3610-length-10871-cov-3.809079_pt1 | contig 10871 bp, 8 predicted proteins | sample MGYA00510982_ERZ780167 | MGnify/ENA primary metagenome ERZ780167 (study PRJEB29588, sample SAMEA2146107) | human gut metagenome | biome: human gut; feature: human-associated habitat; material: faeces | place: Denmark | collected 2008/2010 ... | reverse complement strand
TCAGTTATTAATCAATTTGGTGAATTTTCTGCCCAAAACTCACTTGTTTTTAAAATATGTTATCTTTTAAGAATTTAAAACTATGCCATGATTTTTTTAATTTTATTGTAAATTCCTTCTGCGTCAAGACCAAATTCTTTTAATAATTCCACTGCAGGACCTGAATGTCCATACACATCTTCAACACCAATCTTTGAAACGCTAACAGGATATTTAGCACTTAAGCAATCACATACTGCACTACCTAAACCACCAATAATTGAATGTTCTTCAACTGTAATAACCTTGCCTGTTTTCTTAGCTGATTCAACAATAATGTCTTCATCTAAAGGCTTAATTGTGTGAATGTTAATTACTTCTGCATTAATTCCGTCTGCTTCAAGATTCTTAGCTGCTTCTAAAGATGCTGCTACCATAAGACCTGTTGCTACAATAGTAACGTCTGTTCCTTCTTTTAATTTAACACCCTTACCGATTTCAAATTTGTAATCTTCACTGTTGATGATAGGTGTAGCAAGACGACCAAATCTTAAATAAACAGGTCCTTCCATTTCGTAAGCTGCCTTTACAGCCTGCTTGGCTTCAATATCATCACAAGGATTAATAATTGTCATTCCTGGGATTGTACGCATTAATGCAATATCTTCATTACACTGATGAGTTGCACCGTCTTCACCTACTGAAATACCTGCATGAGTTGCACCAATCTTTACATTAAGATGTGGGTAACCTACTGTATTTCTTAACTGATCAAATGCACGTCCTGCTGCAAACATAGCAAATGTGCTTGCAAAAGGAACTTTTCCACATGTTGACATACCTGCTGCAATACCTACCATGTTACATTCAGCTATACCACAATCAATAAATCTTTCAGGGAAAGCTGCTTTAAACTTTCCTGTCTTTGTTGCTGCTGCAAGGTCTGCATCTAAAACAACAAGATTGTCATGTTCTTTTCCTAATTCAACTAAAGCGTCTCCATAGCTGTCTCTTGTTGCGATTTTCTTTACTTCTGACATAATGCTTCACCTGCTTTCTCTAATTCTTCCATAGCGATATTGTACTGTTCTTCGTTTGGAGCTGAACCATGCCATGAAACCTGATTCTCCATAAATGAAACTCCCTTACCTTTTACAGTATTCATAATAATAGCTGTAGGCATACCTTTAGTTTCTCTTGCTTCTTTTAAAGCACTTCTAATTTCATCAAAATCATGTCCATTTATTTTAATTACATGGAAATTAAATGCTTCAAACTTCTTGTCAAATGGGTATGGTGAACATACTTCATCGATTGCACCATCAATCTGAAGGTTGTTGTTATCAACGATAACTACAAGATTATCTAACTTTCTGAATCCGGCAAACATTGAAGCTTCCCAAACCTGACCTTCTTCACTTTCACCGTCGCCTACCATTGTATATACTCTGTAATCGGCATTGTCCATCTTTCCTGCCATAGCCATACCAACTGCTGTTGAGATTCCCTGTCCTAATGAACCTGAAGACATATCGATTCCCGGTATTTTCTTCATATCAGGGTGTCCCTGAAGGTATGATGTAGGTTTTCTTAATGTTTTGATATCTTCTCTTGGAAAATATCCTTTTTCTGCCAATACACTATAAAGTGCAGGTGCAACATGACCTTTTGATAATACAAATCTGTCTCTGTTAGAATCTTTTGCCTTTTCAGGTGATACATTCATCTCTTCAAAATACAAAAATGTTAACATATCTGCTGCTGAAAGAGATCCACCCGGATGACCTGATTTTGCATTGTAAACACCTGTTACAATGTCTTTACGTACCTGGTTTGCAATTTTTGCAAGTTGTAAATTTTCCATTTTTACATCCTTTCCTGTGTTAAAAAATAAAGTCTGATTCTATTAATATATATAATCCATCATCATTTTTATTTGATGAGAATAAACCTGATAATTTTCTGCCAAGTTTATGAGAATTAGCAATGGCTGTATCTACAAGTTTCTCAACATCAGCTCTTCCGATTCCCTTGTGTTCACCAAAGTAATCATCGATAGCCTTGTAAAAGGCAAGACTTGCCAGTTCTTCCATTACATATCCCTTGTCCTTAGCATATCTTTTTCCGTATTCAACCCATTCCTTTATATCGTACTGTTTAATACGGATAACATGGTTAAATACCTTTGATAAGCGTGGTGAGTCCTTAAGCATTTTTTCCATTGGCTCAGTTTCACCTTCAAGTATTATAAGCATATCGTCAGTAAACATTCCTGAAACGTCCACAACTTCACTTAAAATCATTGCACCAAGCTTTTCTGCATTTTCAACAATCAAATCACTTCCAAGTAATTTGTTAAGTGAATTTCTAAATCCTCTCTTGTTAAGTGCTGTAGCATCAATCTTAGCCAATCTTCTGTTACGTCTGCCACGTTTCTTATTTACTAATTTTATGATTTCAACTGCTAATGATGTTTTTCCTGTTTTTTCTTCGCCAAGAATAACCACATTACCATCTGTTGACTTACCGTTAGGTGTATAACCTGCAATAAGTTCCTTAACTACTTCCTGAATATTGTCTTCTAAACCTTCTACATTAAAGAAGTTCTTAAATACACTTAATTCTTCCTCTGTAGCTACTAATTCCGGTTCAGGAATTTCTTCATTGTTCTTATTCAATATTCTGTTAAGTAACTCACCTTCACTTGTGCGCTCAGGAGTGCCTTCTTCTGCTTCCTCCTTTGCTACCTCTAATTGCTCTTCTTCCTCTTCAAGTTTTTCCTCATACTCAGGTTGCTCCCAGTCTGTCCCTGAAATCACCTCAACCTTGGCACTTAAGTCCTTAGTTGAATGTATATCTAAATTAATTGAATTATCCTGTACAGCTTCTTCATTTTCAGTACTTTCTGATTTCTCAGCATCTACACTCTCTGCATTTTCGTTTTCTGTGCTTTCTTCTGCATTTTTAGTATCTTCACACAAATCCTGCTCAGGAATACCTGTTTCTAAATCTATTTCAGGTGCATCAATATTAGGAAGTTCCTCATCTACTACAACCTCACCTGTATTATTACCTGTTTCAATGTCGGCTTTAGGTATAGTAAATATTGCTGTTTTGCCTAAATCTTCTGCTGTTTCAGAAGCTTCTTTCTGAACATTTTCAGCTACTTCCTGTTCAGACGGAATTTCTTCCGGCTGAGCCTCTTCTGCTACCTGAATTTCTTCTATATCAGGTATGCTTTCTGCTATCTTCTCAATATCAACCTCAGGTTCTTCTTCCTGACTTTCTATTACTTCCAATTCAGATGCATCCTGATTCTCTGTGGTTTCAACTTCTTCTTTTTCAGGTTCTTCCGGCAAATCCTCTACTTCATCTGGTATTTCTTCCAAATCAGGAATCTCAACCTGAGATGCCTTATTTTCTTCATTATCTGAAGTATTGTCTTCAACTGAAGTCTGCTCTTTTTCCTCATTATCTGAAGTATTGTCTTCAACCGAAGTCTGCTCTTTTTCCTCGTTATCTGAAGTATTGTCTTCAACTGAAGTCTGCTCTTTTTCCAAAGGCTTATCTACTTCAACATTATCCTCCTGCCATCTGTCAAAAGTACTAACGTCTTTTTCATCAGGCTTTTCTTCTTTAGATTCTTTCTTAGTCTCTCTTACATTCTCAATAATGCTTACGGCACTATTAACAGTTTCTGCTTTAAGAATCCCTCTTGCCTGCAACTGATGAAGTATATCTTCTACATCATCAACATTTAATATGTCTTCTTTCTCTTCATCTGATTTCATAACCATATCCATATCTTCATCAAATTCCATATCAACTGGTTCTGTTGTATCTTCACCTAAGTCATCTATAACCGGTTCTTCAACTTTAGACACATCATCCGGGTTAATCAATTTGAAATCTTCATCTTCTTCAAGTGGAACGTTTGTATTAACCGGTGCTTCTACCTTTTTATCTTCCTTTAAAGGATTTTCTGTCTTTTTAGGTTTAACACTAAAAGGTCTAAGCTTCAATCTTTTCTTCTCTTTGTCAGTCTTAGCTACAACATCTTCCTTCTCAGCTTCAGCTTTATCACTTGAATCTGATTCAGGCTTGCTAACATCATCACTAATTCCTGGAATTTTTATTTCTTCAACTTCCTGCGGATGAGTCATGCTGTTAACATCAATTGTTGCCCCTTCTATATCATCATAAGGCTTGATTTCTTCCACTACAGATTCATTAATTTCCGGAAAATCAAAAGATTCTGTATCTGCCGCTTCTTTTCCAACAACTTTTATCTTATCTATATTTTTCTCTGTGCCTGTAACTTCTTCTATTGTTTTAGATTCCGCCTTACGCTCGTTGGCTTCTTTTACAGCTTCATCTATTCTTGACTTAATAGATGTTTTTTCCATTATTTTATCCATAAGCTCCTGAGTTGAAGCTTTCTTTTCTTCCTGCTCTTTAGACTTATTTTCTGATTTTTTATTGTAGTTGTCCTGCTGTGTGGATGTTAAAGATTCATATTTTTTCTTTAAATCCATTGCCTTAACAACGTATTTTCCTTCCGCAAACCATAAGCTTATTTCGTCGCACATATTGACACATTTCTCGCCCTCGCCTGCAATATCATATAATTTTGCAAGTTCATAAGCCCACTTTTCTTCCATGTCAATGTTAACGTAATCTTCAAGAATCTTTATTAATTCTTCCACCGGCTTCTTCTTAGCTTTTGCCATTTTATATTTTAAAATAAATCTTGCCGAATCTCTTGGTGCCATTTCAATAAAGTCCTGATAAAATTCGTTTGCCTCATCAAGTTCTTTTAATTTTATGGAAATAAGGCATAATCTATATGCTAACTGTCTTCCTGTGTTAGTATTCTCATATGCCATAAGCAATATTTTCTTAGCCTGCTCATTATCGCCTGTTAATTCATAAGCGTCGGCAATAAGACTTAACAGATTGTTGTCACGGATTTTTTTGATATCCAATGAATCTGCCACGTCAACTGCCTTTTCAAAATCGTGAGCATGCATAGCTGTTTTTAACTCTTCTATTTTTAAGTTGTACTCGCTTTTATCCATTTGACTTCCTCATTCCTTTGTCAATTCTAAACTGTAACTCTTCCCTGAAGAGCCCTAAGCAAAGTAACGTTGTCCACATATTCTAAGTCCCCACCTACGGGAACACCACTTGCTATTCTTGTAACTTTTATTCCGAGTGGCTTTATGACCTTTGTAATGTACATAGCTGTAGCCTCGCCCTCCACGCTTGAATTAGTTGCAATAATTACTTCATTAACATCGTCCTTCAAACGCTCAAACAATTCCTTAAGTTTAATGTCATTCTGGCCAATACCCGCCATGGGATTAATTGCTCCGTGAAGAATGTGATAAACGCCCTTGTATTCACCTATTTTCTCATATGCAGCCATATCCTTTGTTGTTTCCACTACCATAATGGTCTTGTGGTCCCTTTCCTTACTACTACATATTGGGCAAATATCCTGGTCTGTAAGTGTGTAACAACACTTACAATATCTTACATTCTTCTTTGCGTCTATCATAGAATTTGCCAGACTTTCAACCTGTTCTTTGGGCATATCCAAAATATGAAAAGCAAGTCTCCCTGCTGTTTTAGGTCCTATTCCCGGCAACCCTGATAATTCTTCGATTAGTTTTGTTATATAACCACTGTAGTAATCCACTGTGCTTACCTCTTTCTAGAAAAGTCCACCTAACCCGCCTGTTATCTTCGACATCTTCTGTGTTGACATTTCATCCATCTTACGGATAGCTTCGTTAACTGCTGCCATAACAAGATCTTCTAACATTTCTATATCATCAGGATCTACTACTTCAGGATCTAATTTAATCTTTGTTATTTCTTTTGTGCCTGAAATAGTCACTTCAACAGCTCCACCACCTGATGTTGCTGTATATTCTGAACTTTCTAATTCTGCCTGTGCCTGCTCCATCTGCTTCTGCATCTTCTGAGCCTGTTTCATTATATTATTCATGTTTCCAGGCATTCCTCCCGGAAATCCTCCTCGCTTTGCCATTTTAAAAATCCTCCTCTTCAATGTCCATGTTTATTTTGCTTACGACTTCCTGATAGTAATCGCTGAAAGTCTGATTATTTTCAAGCATAGTTACCTCAACTTTAACCTGCTTCTTTATTTCTTCACTTATCAAAGTGTTAAGCATCTCAATTACTTCCGGTTTCGAGCAGCCTTCGTAGCCTATTGCTCCCGGATTAAAAACTATTAAAAGTGTGTTTTCTCCTTTTACGCTAAATCTTGCATCCTGCAGAAAAGTCTTGTACGGATTGGATATGTGTCTTCTAACTGAACCCCAGTTATCCACAACATACTGCACATCTTCCGGTATAGCCTTTTCAAATACCTTTTTAGGCTTTGGTTCCGGATTTGCACCTGAACTGCCTGCCGCCTGTGGAGCTGCCCCCACATTAACCGTAAAGTTTCCTTCTTCTATTTTCTTTTCCAAAATAGCGATTCTGTTATTAAGTGAGCTTACGTCTCTTTCCATTGCCGGTTTTGCAAGCTTTATTAATGCAATCTCTATTAAAACACGTTTTTGTGACGAATATTTGATCTGTCCTGATAATTCTGAAAGAATTCTAATGTATCGCATAATAACATCTACATTAACCATCTGTGCTTCTTCTTTCAAAGCTTCTATTCTTTCTGCTGACGCATCAATTACTTCCATTATTTCGTCATCATCTGATGTCTTAATTAACATAAGATTTCTTAAATACCATATAAAATCATTAACAAACTGTCCCGGCTCTCTGCCCTGCATAATTATTTCATCCAAAATATTAAGGCTTGTTGTTACATCTGAATCTATTACGCTTCTTGTAAGTCTGCTGAATATTTCATTGTCTACAGCGCCAAGAACATCAAGCACATTGTCATATGTTAACTTCTGTCCCAAATAAAAAGCAATGCATTGATCTAAAAGACTTAAGGCATCACGCATTGAACCGTCTGCTGCTTTTGCAACGTATCTTATGGCCTTGTCCTCAACCTCAATTGATTCTTTTTCCATTAATTCGGACAATCTTGCCGCAATTGTGTCTATTGATATTCTCTTAAAATCATATCTCTGACAACGTGACAATATTGTTATGGGTATTTTATGTGGCTCTGTTGTAGCCAAAATAAAAATAACATATGCCGGTGGTTCTTCAAGTGTCTTTAATAATGCATTAAAAGCACCTATGGAAAGCATATGTACCTCGTCGATGATATACACTGTGTACTTACCACTTGAAGGCGAATATTGTATTTCATCTCGAATCTGTCTAATGTTATCCACACCGTTATTGGATGCTGCATCGATTTCAATAACATTCATGGCACTTCCATTGGTTATTCCACGACATGTTTCACATTCATTACAAGGGCTTCCATCAACGGGATGCTCACAGTTGACAGCCTTGGCAAAAATCTTTGCCACACTTGTTTTACCAGTTCCTCTTGTTCCACAAAAAAGATAGGCATGTCCGATACGGTTGGCATTAATCTGATTCTTTAATGTCTGAACTATGTGGTCCTGTCCCTTAACCTGATCAAATGTTGAAGGTCGAAACTTTCTATATAATGCTGTATAAGACATAATATCTCCTTTCCTAAAAGTAACTGCTATGGATTCCAAGGGCATTGTAAGCCCTTTTACACCTTTGGAGTTTATTATATAATAAACTGGAAAGGGTTACAAGCAATATATTTTGGTAATTTGGCATTTAAAAAGGTGAAACACAATTCTTTCTGTGTTTCACCTTTTTATTAATTATTAAATCCGCGCGATCTGCTTTGTGAGTATTCCATAAGCGTTACCTTTACAGTTAACTCGGTCTAGGCTTCCTCATGTCACATGAAATGATCTGTTTAGTGCTGCTTCATTCCTGACCTGACACGGTTCACAGGATTCCATTGCATAAGACCCAAACGTCAACATCACTTATAAAGGGCAGCCCTACAAAATAAACCCGAGGCCGACCATCACCCCTGCTGTAGCGGATTGCAGGTACAGGACGCCGCTATCTTCCCGGCTGCGCGGAAATGTTATATCAAATTTAGTACCGACAACTGTCGGTCAGAAATATAGTATACCTTATACTAATTTTCTTTGTCAATAAAGATTTTGAATTTTTTGCCTAACTTTTCAGACAACGTTCTCTGTTCTTTCTGTTCAATCTCTTTTGCATCTTTCTACAAATAACCAATATGTTTACTATGCATATTGGTTATTCATCCTTCTGCTTTTTTCTCAAATTTCTAAAAAAATCTTTCAGCAGATTACTGCACTCTTCTTCAAGTATACCTTTTTCGATTTCGACCTGATGGTTAAATTTATCAACCTGAAGAAGATTCATAATAGAGCCGGCACAACCTGCCTTTGGATTCATACAACCTATGTAGACTTTTTTAATTCTTGCCTGAACTATGGCACCTGCACACATTTGGCAAGGCTCAGTAGTTACATACAATTCGCAATCATCAAGGCGCCAGTCATCAAGTTTCTTGCTGGCTTTCTTTATTGCGTTAAGCTCTGCATGAGATAACGTGTTCTTGTCAACCATTCTTCGATTGTAACCACGACCTATTATCTTGTCCTGATAAACAATTACACAGCCAATTGGCACTTCACCTATTGAAGCAGCTTTCTTAGCCTGCTTAATTGCTTCTTTCATGTACTTATTAGCTTTCTTAGAATCATAACTTTCTTCTAAATCAACATTGTTGCTAATATCTTTATTTAAATCATTAACCTTACCACTCATAAATAGTCATTGTGAAAATCACTTTTTAATAAACGATTTCCGATTATCCTTTTCATCCTTATTTAGATTAGTTTATGAAAACATCCTATTTGAAATACGGATAAATTGTATCCCATATGCTGTCTGTTTCCTGACCTAATCTCCAGTAAGCTGCACCTGCAAGCTTGTATTTTTCCATAATATCAAGTCTTGATTTTACAGATGTAGCATCTTCAAGCCAAATACTCACTGTGCTGTCTCCCTTTTCATATGAAACAAAATTCTGACCTGTTGTTTCATCGAATGTCGGCTTTACTTTTGCATTAGTGTAAAGTTCTTTAGCTTTATCCATTGTAATTGCCTGACTTGAAAGGTAGTAATTGCCATTAGTTGCATCTTCCACATAAACGCCTTCGCCCTTTTTGCCATCAGTTGCAGGAGTTGTAATCCAAGCTCTTGTGTAGAAAGGCATACCGTTAATTACTCTTGACGCATCACCTGTTAAAGCAATGGCATCGTTTACGGCTTTTTCCGTGAAAGTCATTGATGAAACAGAACCTGCTTCCTTACTTCCTGCGTAATGCTCATCGTAACTCATTATAATAATGTAATCTGCAACCAAAGACTGATGTGCAATGTCGTAATATTCTGAGCCTGATGATGGCACATAATTATCTATTGAAAGAACCTTTCCTGCTTTTCTGCATTCAATTGAAAGTTCTCTCAAAAACTGCAAATAACTGTTAATAATATCCTTATTAATAAACTCAAAATCAATGTTAATGCCATCAAGATTATAATCTTTTATGTTTGTCATAATGTTATCAACAAGATTTTCTCTCTTAGTAGTATCTGTTAACACTTTCTTCGTGTATTCCTTGCTTGCCTTGTCCTGAGTTCCAAAATCATTAACCAACGCCCATACTTTAAGCCCTTTGCTGTGAGCCTTTTCAACATAAGTTGCTGAAGCATATGATCTTAAGTTGCCTTTATTGTCAGACAAAGAATACCATGTTGGAGAAATAACATTTAAACCTTTTGTATGTTCAATTATTGTTTCCAAATTGCCATTAGCAGTCAGATTCGTTATTGCATTCCAACCTAAACTAATCTTTTTATTCATCAAAACATGTGTATATGTATCTGCGTCAGATTTAAACTCAGTCTTCTTTGTTTCTTTATCTTTTAATTTCTTTGCAGGCACATAGCCCATGAAACCGTCGTCAGTTCCAACCTTTGTCCAGTCGCCGCTTTCTTCCAATACTGTAACCTTGGTATTTTTCTTCAAAGTAGTTACAATAAGGTTCTGGTAATCTGCCTTTGTACGCATTTCAATGTTGCTCTTAACAGTCATCTGATTTTTCTCGCCTGATGTGTATTTAAGAACAATTCTTGCAGGAGATTTTCCCTCCGCCTTCACAACTTTATAATCAAAATCCACGTATTTCTTAACAAACTTTACATTAACATAGCAATTTTTTCCGTCCATAAAAGAAATAACATAGTCTGTATTTTCAGTTTCATTTATTGTCTTACCATCTATTTTAGTTTTGTAAGTTTTTGTGGCGTCAGTAAACATTACAAGGTTGTTGGTTGCGTCCACATAAAATCTTTTGTCAATATTTTTTATAATGGTGTTGATATTAAGGTAAGCTTCCTCGCCCTTTATAATCCCGAACTCATCGCCATATCCATCTTCCAAAGCCACTGCTGCAATAGTTCCATCTGTCCCTATTGTGTAATCCGTGTCATTGCCATTGTCATCCTCGTAGGTAAGTCCCATGTACCATTTCTGGTCAACCTGCCCCTTGTTAGTCTTTATAAACAAGTCACATCCTGTAGTTAGCAGAAGTGCTGATATTACGGTTATAATCAAAAATAGTTTATTTATAGTTTTTCTCAAATCAAAAATCCTCCTTAAGCTAATGTCTATCTACTATGATACCACATTCAACATAAAAAAAGAATAAATATCCACGATAGGTTTTTTCATTAATATAAATTTTTTCATAATTTTTATTAATGAAAAAAGAGCCACAAAATATGACTCTTTCTCGTTCTTAGGGAAACTCCATAATAAATCTAACTATATTAACTAAATAGGCGGT
>ERZ780167.3597-NODE-3597-length-10893-cov-9.433844_pt1 | contig 10893 bp, 8 predicted proteins | sample MGYA00510982_ERZ780167 | MGnify/ENA primary metagenome ERZ780167 (study PRJEB29588, sample SAMEA2146107) | human gut metagenome | biome: human gut; feature: human-associated habitat; material: faeces | place: Denmark | collected 2008/2010 ... | reverse complement strand
TGAAACCCAACCTGATGCAGATGCACAGCTCCTATGTTGTGACGGACCCGAAGGGAACAATTCTGGTGGAGTGCGGAAAAATGCTCCAAAGGGGTGCGCCCAAGCTGGGGAAGGACGGAAAGCCCATGAAGGATAAGCACGGCAAGGTCATTTATGAGCCGTACCGAATCAAGGTCCTAAATACCATCAACTTCAAGAAGTCCATGCACTATAACCCTTTCGCCTATATCCATAGCGAAAAGGACATCTTGAAGCTGGTAACAACGCTGATTGCCAATACCAAAGGCGAAGGCAAGGCCGGAGACGATTTCTGGGTCAAGGCGGAAACATTGCTGTATTGCGCGTTGATCGGATATATCCACTATGAAGCTCCGGTGGAGGAGCAAAACTTCTCCACCCTCATCGAGTTCATCAACGCCATGGAAGTCCGTGAGGATGACGAGGAGTTCAAAAACCCCGTAGACCTGATGTTTGATGCACTGGAATCGGAAAAGCCAAACCACTTCGCAGTGCGGCAGTATAAGAAATATAAGCTGGCAGCCGGTGTAGTAAGTTTGAAGAGACTTCTTAATCAATCAATTTTAAAGAGTTGGAGCTCCAAAATGATTAAAAAGTCTCTTGAGGCTTATTTTTTTACCTTAAAGAACAAAATTGTATTTTGTAAAAAACAATTTTAAAACATGTCCGTATTTTGTTTCGTCAGTACAGAGATTGTGTAAGGAACTTTAAAAAGATGACACGAAATCAAAAAAATGTAGTAAGGGGGCTGTAAAAAGACCTCTGAGCATTTGCCTGTCTGCCATATGAGAACTTATATTTGTTTGAGCGAAGACAATGACAATAGTATAACTTCACTTCATTGCTCATAGCAACTTTAGGAGTTAAATAGTATAAATCTCGTCCCGAATAATAAGGTGCCATCTGTAAGAATGTTTCCATCACGGAGCCACCACCAGCTACAGTAATAGTTCCTGCTGGAAGAGGCTCAACACTACTAATTCGCTTGACCTTAGCAGATACGCCATTATTATTAGAGGTTCGTGATACAAAGTTTATGCCGTTCATATCTTGCTCTAAAGCGTTTAGTTCAAGATTTACGCCATAATTGACCCAAAACAAATCACTAACTTTACAGGTCTTCATTCTCCTCGTCACCTCCTGCCATACCAGTCATATCCATGAAATTAAACATGAGATATTTTTTGACCGTCGTTTCATAGTCCTCAAAAGTAAATTCATCATAATCAGTTTCGAGATAGGCTTCAACGCACCATTCGTCTTTTTCGCTTACCTCACGCATGAGACTAAACTTGTCAATTACCTCACGGTTTCTAAACGCAGATACCCATTTTTCTCGAATGTCGTCCCATGTGTGGTTAGCGTCAATACGCCCCTTGTTTTTCATTTTTACAAAACCGTCATCACGACAATACGCAAACCATGTTTTCTTACCCTTAGGATGAGGCTTGTGAGCAGTCATAATCACAGCACAAGTAACTGTATTGACTTTTGAATTGTGGAACAGTTCCTCAGGCATCGAGAGTACGGCTTCAAGGGTGTGTTTTTCCAATACTCTCTTTCTGAGATTTTCTGCAATAGTTGTTTTTTCAATGACACAGCTAATAGGAATAATTGCGATACAGGTACCGCCAGGTTCCAACGCATCAAGATTATTTAGGATAAACTCAAATTCTTCGATATCTGATGCCTTGGTTTTATATGGGGGGTTCAGAAGACCAACTGTTGGCTTGAAATTCTTCTTCACATCATCAATTTCCTTAAAGCAATCTCCCCAATAAATGTTTGTCCTGCCGTCTCGGTGAATAATCATATTGGAAATAAGGAGCGTATAAATATCATCTTGGAATTCGATACCGATTAACTGTTTTCCCTTGATGTCTTTTTCTTTAGCTTGGTCGCCTTTGGCATCGATAAGCATACGCTTCATAGCACTAATCAAAAATCCACCTGTACCGCAACAGTTGTCCAATACTACGCTGTTTTTATCAACACCAGCCAATTCTGCGAATAAGTCTGTAATATGTGGTGGAGTTAATACAAAAAAGGCTCAAAAACCCCGGAAACACATGGTTTCCGGGGTTTCTTAGTATATCAAAATGTCTCTCAGGCTGCCAGCTTTTTGTCGGAAAAGCCCGGAGGGGTTTTCCGCAGCCTCAGTCCCCCGTCTCCCGGCGGAAGCCGAAGCCGGCCACCTCCGTGGTGGGCAGGGAAAAGGCAATGGACTGGGCCGGGGAATCGGGTCCGGCCTTTTCCAGAATGGAGCGCATGATCTCCGCCTTCTGCTCCGCCCGGGCCACGATAAGCACCACTTCCTTCTCCTGGGCGATGGTGATGTTATAAAACTTCTTCACCTGCTCATCGCCGGTGCCCTTTCCGTGGAGCACCGTGCCGCCCCGGGCTCCGGCGGCCCGGGCCGCGTCCATAACCAGGTCGCTCTGGCCCTGGCTGGCGATGACCACGATCAGCTCATAGGCGAAATTCAGCTCCGGCTTATATTTCCCCGAGCCGACCTCCGCGCCTTTCAAAAATTCCATGGTTTTACCTCCTCCTACGCTTTTCACGGGTACGGCAATGACAATGCCGTGGCCGGGCACGCCCAGGTGCAGGCGCTCCCGCTGGCCCTCAATAAAGGCCTTGGTTTTTTCCTCTGTGGCCGCCGAGAGCATCACCCGCTTTTCGTTGGACTCAATGCCCAGGAAGTCCAGCATACTCTGGATGGCCGTGCCATATCCCAGGAGCGTGACATTCAGCGGCAGAGCCAGCTCCTCCGTCAGCTCCTCCAGCCGGGGCAGCGCCTCCGGCGTAACGATGGAAATTACATAATTCATGCCGGTTCCTCCCACAGCTCAATAATATCGCAGTCACCATAGCTCTCCAGCTCCCGGGTGACCTTCCGGGCCTTGCGCTGGTAGTAAAAGCCCACCACCTGAATGGACAGCAGCGGCATCATTGCCACCATTGCCACAATGCCGAAGGCATCGGTGAGCACATTGCCGCCCAGGGCGATGCTCACGCCCATCATAAATTGCAGCATAAAGGTCGCCGTCATGGGGCCGGAGGCCACGCCGCCGGAGTCAAAGGCGATGGCCGTGTAAATATCCGGCACGAAGAACGACAGGCCCAGGGCGATGGTATAGCCCGGCACCAGGAACCACAGCAGCGAGACGCCCGTCACCACCCGCAGCATGGCCAGGCCCATAGCCAGGGCAATAGCCACCGACAGGCTCACCTTGATAGCCTTGCCGGGGATAGCGCCGGCGCTGACCTCCTCGATCTGCTTTTCCAGCACCGCCACCGCAGGCTCTGCCGAGATGATGAACCAGCCCAGCAGCGCCGCCAGGGGAATCAGCAGCCACTCCAGAGAACTGCTGACCAGTGCCGCGCCCAGCTCCGCGCCCAGGTTGGAAAAGCCCACATTCACGCCCGTAAGGAACAGCACCAGCCCCACATAGGTATACACGATACCCACGAAAATTTTGCCGAAGCTGCGCGTATTCATGCGGAACACAAACAGCTGGAACAGCAGGAAGATGCCCACAATGGGCAGCATGGCTATGGCCATCTCCTTCATATACAACGGCAGCGCCTGCATAAAGGCCGTGCCGATGCCGGTGGTGCTGTCAAAATGCACCGGCGTAATGGCCGCCGCCTCGCCGCTGCCGCTGCTGAAAAAGCCCAGCAGCAGCACAGACAGGATGGGCCCGATAGAGCACAGGGCTACCAGGCCGAAGCTGTCGGCCTCCGCCTTACGGTCGCTTCGCACATGGGAGATACCTACGCCCAGGGCCAGGATGAACGGCACCGTCATGGGCCCCGTGGTCACGCCGCCGGAGTCAAAGGCAATGCACAGGAATTCCCTGTCCGTAAAGGTCGCCAGGGCAAACACGGCTATGTAGCACCCCAGCAGTACCCACCGCAGGTTGATGCCGTAGAGGATGCGCACCACGCACACCGCCATGAAAAAACCCACGCCGATGCCCACCGCCGCCAGGAGAACGGACTTGTCGATGTTGGGCACGGTGTCCGCCAGCACCTGCAGGTCCGGCTCCGCCACCGTCACCGCCACCCCCAGGGCAAAGGCCACCAGCAGGATGACCGGCAGCTTATTGGTCTTGGTCAGGGCCGTACCGATCTTGTTTCCGATAATGGTCATGGACCGCTCCGCGCCCAGGGAGAAAAGGCCCATACCCACCACGATCATCAGTGCGCCGATGAGGAAGGTCAGCAGCAGCGTGGGCTGCATGGGCACCAAAAACAGGCACAGCAGCGTCACGATGATGATAATGGGCAGCACCGACACCAGAGCCTCCCTTATTTTCTCCGTAAGGAGGGTGCGGGTTTTTTCCATGTGTGCTTTTCGCTTTGCTTTGGATCTACTCAACAATTTGATTCCTCGCCTTCCTTATACATAATAAAAATAAAATTTTGTGATTATAAAAATCATTCATCTTGCCACACAAGAACAAATTTAAAACCTTTAATCCCATTCTGTTCTATAAGATTCTTAAAATCATCTGTTACATATGGATGAGTATGAACCTCTTCGGGTATTTTAAAGATAAAAGCGTTGCTAAGCATTTCCCGACGGAAAGCATACTTTTCAATTCTCATAATTCGGCCAGAACTGGAAAACCGTTTTAATTTTGAATTCTCGTAATCCAAACAGTCTCTTACTGCTGTAACATTAAGCACAAACAATTTTTGCTTTTTACTTTTAGCGTTCAAAACCTGAACAGCATCTTGAATATAGGGCTTAATTATATTAAAGCAACGCTCATTTACAACAACAGCGCTAATGTCTACTGGTAAAACATCTCCTATTTCTTTACCGATTTCTGTGCGATGCATACTCGGATATAATGTTACATCAGTCCAATCAGATATAGGTGCACCGCGAAAGGAAAAAATTTTGTACTCATCTTTTTCTTTTGTTTCAAATGCACGATATGTGTGATCAGCCCATAATTGATAGAGTTTCATAGCCGTTCTGTTCTCCTCATTATTATACATCGTCCGTTTTATCCACCAGGTCCGCAATGTCCCAGAGCTGACAGTCCAGCGCGCAGCAGATGCGCACCAGCATTTGGGTGGATACCGGCTGGTCGTGCTGGAGCTTGAAGTAGGTGGACTGGCTGATGCCCGCCTTCTCCCGCAGGTCGTGGCCCTTCAGGTCCCGGTCGATCATCAGCTTAAAGAGCTTTTTGTAGCAGATCTTCTTTTGCATGACTGCCCCTCCGCATCTCTTTTTTTATTTAATATAGCATTAAAGTATTCAAAATGCAATAGTTACATCTCGATTTGAATATTTTTTACGGTTTATTAACATCTCCCCCTCCGCCGGGGCTTCGGTGAGGCAGACCGGTGCCGGCTTCTATATTATCCGTCCAAAACGGGATAATTGTTTGCATATAGAATAAAAGTGTGGTATACTTTAGTATCTATTTGCAAACACTTACTGCATAGAAAGGAAGTTTTTAGATATGGGCCTGCTTACCAAGATTTTCGGTACATACAGCGACCACGAGCTGAAAAAAATCTATCCCATTGCCGACAAGATCGAGGCACTGGAGGAGGAGTATAAAGCCCTCACCGATGCCCAGCTTCAGGCAAAGACCGCCGAGTTTAAGGAGCGGCTGCAAAATGGAGAGACCACCGACGACATTCTCCCCGAGGCCTTCGCCACCGTCCGGGAGGCAGCGGACCGGGTGCTGGGTCTGCGTCCCTACCGGGTGCAGCTTATCGGCGGCATTGTGCTGCATCAGGGCCGCATCGCCGAGATGAAGACCGGCGAAGGTAAAACCCTGGTGGCCACCCTCCCCGCCTACCTCAACGCCCTTACCGGCCAGGGGGTACACATTGTCACCGTCAACGACTATCTGGCCAAGCGTGACTCGGAGTGGATGGGCAAGGTCCACCGCTTCCTGGGTCTTTCCGTGGGCCTTATCATCCACGACCTGACCAAGGCCCAGCGCCAGGCCGCCTACGCCGCCGACATCACCTACGGCACCAACAACGAGATGGGCTTTGACTATCTGCGTGACAATATGGCCCTCTACGCCAGCGAGCAGGTCCAGCGGGGCCACCACTTCGCCATCGTGGACGAGGTGGACTCCATCCTCATCGATGAAGCCCGTACCCCCCTTATTATTTCCGGCATGGGGGAAAAGTCCACCCAGCTCTATGACCAGGCTGAGCAGTTTGCCGCCCGCCTCAAGAAATATGTGGTCACTGAGACCGACGACAAGGCCGAGGAGGACCCTGCCATCGACGCGGACTATGTGGTGGATGAAAAGGCCAAAACCGCCACCCTCACCGCCCGGGGCATTGCCAAGGCCGAGGAGTTCTTCGGTCTGGAGAACCTCTCCGACCCCGAAAACAGCACCATTGCTCACCACATCAACCAGGCCATCAAGGCCCACGGCACCATGAAGCGGGATGTGGACTATGTGGTCAAGGACGGGGAAATCATCATCGTGGACGAGTTCACGGGCCGTCTGATGTTTGGCCGCCGCTACTCTGAGGGTCTGCACCAGGCCATTGAGGCCAAGGAGCATGTGTCCGTCCAGCGGGAGAGCAAGACCCTGGCCACCATCACCTTCCAGAACTATTTCCGCCTGTATAACAAGCTCTCCGGTATGACCGGTACGGCCCTGACGGAGGAGGAGGAATTCTCCACCATCTACAAGCTGGACATCGTGGAGATCCCCACCAACCGCCCCGTTATCCGTATCGATAATGAGGACTCGGTGTATAAGACCGAAAACGGCAAGTATCGGGCCGTGATCCGGCAGATCAAGGCGTGCCACGAGAAGGGCCAGCCGGTGCTGGTGGGTACGGTTTCCATCGAGAAAAACGAGCTGCTGGGTAAGCTTCTGACCCGGGAGGGCATCAAGCACAATCTTTTGAACGCCAAGAACCACGAGAAGGAAGCGGAGATCGTGGCCCAGGCCGGTAAATTCGGCGCCGTCACCGTGGCCACCAACATGGCAGGCCGTGGTACGGATATTATGCTGGGCGGCAACGCCGAGTACCTGGCCAAGACGGACCTGCGCAAGGCGGGTATGTCCGATGAACTCATCGCCGAGGCCACCGGCTACGCCGAGACCGAGGACGAGGAAATCCTCAATGCCCGGAAGCTCTTTGCCGAGAAGCTCCGCCAGCACAAGGAGGAGATCGCGGGCGAAGCGGACCGGGTGCGCCAGGCCGGCGGCCTGTTCATCATCGGCACCGAGCGCCACGACTCCCGCCGTATCGACAATCAGCTCCGTGGCCGTGCAGGCCGTCAGGGGGACCCCGGCGAGACCCGGTTTTACATCTCCCTGGAGGATGACCTCATGCGTCTGTTTGGCGGCGAGCGGGTCACCAACATGATGGAGCGGCTGAATATTGACGAGGATACCCCCATCGAGCAGAAGTTCCTCACCCGGGCCATCGAGCAGGCTCAGACCACCGTGGAGTCCCGGAACTTCCAGGCCCGTAAGTCCGTGCTGGAATACGACGATGTGATGAATAAGCAGCGGGAGATCATCTATGACCAGCGCAAGCAGGTGCTGGACGGCCTGGATGTGAAGAACATCATCATGAACATGATGAATACCTCCATCTCCCACCTGGTGGCGGAGCATTTCGCCGGAAACGACCATCTGGATGCCGCCTCCTGCCGGGAGCTGCTGCGTCAGGTGGAGGGCCTGTACTTCCCCAAGTTCACTGTCCGCTTTACCGACGAGGAGCTGAAGGAAAAGACCGCCGCCGATGTCACCGAGGCCTTTACCGCCGCGGCCGCCGCCTACTACGAGCAGAAGGAGCAGGCGTTCACCTCCCCCGTCATGCGCGAGGTGGAGCGTGTGGTGCTGCTGCGGGTGGTGGATGAATACTGGATGGACCACATCGACGCCATGGCCGACCTGCGCCAGGGCATCCGCCTGCGGGCCTATGCCCAGACCGATCCCATCATCGCCTATAAGAAGGAATCCCTGGATATGTTCGAGGAGATGATCTCCGCCATCCAGTCCGAAACCGTGCGTCGGCTCTACTCCGTGCGTATCAAGAAGGACGAGGAAATCAAGCGTGAGCGGGTGGCCAAGGCCACCGGCGAGAGCGTCGGCGGCGACGGCACCGTGAAAAAGCAGCCCCGCCGGGTGCAGAAGATCGGGCGGAATGACCCCTGCCCCTGCGGCAGCGGTAAAAAGTATAAGAACTGCTGCGGCAGAAATGCGTAAATGATCTTGCGGCGGTTTTGCCCGGGGCGGGCAACCGCGAGGGTCGCCCCTACGAAAGCGTATCATATAGTGCGTAGGGGAGGGGCTTTGCCCCTCCCGCGGGCGGGGTAGAACCCCGCCCCTACGGATGGCTTGATGGTGCGGTAAGCGGTGGCACACATGGGTGCCACCCTACAAAAAAATTGTAGGGCAGGGCCCATGTGCCCTGCCGCGATGGTGCGGTAAGCGGGGCGTAGGGGCGCTTGTATGTGGCTCTTACGGACACCCGATGCGTGGGAAGGAAGATGTAACGATGGGACTCTTTCACAAGAAAAAAGATGACTTTATCAAAATCAAAGTCGAAAGCCTTATTGATTGGAACGAGCCCAACGGCGAGGGCTGCATCGTTTCCGACAGGATCACAAAAGAGGGCTATAAGGTCGGCTATATGTATCGGGAAAAGCCGAGCGCCGACAGACCGGACAGCGGCTGGCGATTTCTGGCCGGGGACGAGGACGCGGCCTATATGCGCGACCCGGATCACCACCATGTATTTGCCATTAACACAGTCTGCAATTATGATAAGGATATTATTCCCTATTTGCGGTCCGGGATCGGGAGCGCCTTCATCCGGATCAATGCTGCCGAATTTGCAAGGGATGATGGCTCTGCGGCTATTTTTATAGCCAGGCAGGACCGATAAAAAACGCAATTGGACACCGCGGCGGGGGAATATCTTTCCGCTTTCCGTTTTCATCTTTCCTCTTGATTTAAGGAGTTTTGCTATGGCTTTTTCCTCCCACACGACGAATAATGGGGTTCTGTGGCTGTCCAGCTCCCTGCTGGACGGTGCGCCGGTGCGTCACGGCTTCTCCACCCGGTTAGGCGGCGTCAGCCCCGCCCCCTGGGACAGCCTGAACCTGGGCATCAGCCGGGGCGACAGCGACGAAAATGTGCGGGAGAACTATCGCCGGTTCTGCACCGCTGTGGGGGTGACGGCAGAGAGCACTGTTTTCACCCAGCAGACCCACTCGGAAAACATCCGTCTTGTCACGGAGCAGGACGCCGGAAAGGGCCTGCTCCGCCCTCGGGACTACACGGAGGTGGACGCCCTCATTACCGGCACCCCCGGCCTTTCCCTGGTGGTCTTTTCCGCCGACTGCGGCACCATCCTGCTCTATGACCCGGTGCATCGGGCCATTGGGGCCGTCCACGCAGGCTGGCGGGGCGTGGCAGCGGGCTTGGTCGCCAAAACTGCCCTGAAAATGCACGATACCTTCGGCACGGAGCCGAAAGATTTGCTCTGTGCCTTGGGCCCGGCCATCGGCCCGTGCTGCTTTGAAACGGACGACGATGTCCCCGCCGCCATGCACGATGCCCTGGGCGCCCAGGCCGATCCCTTCCTGACCCGCCGGGGTGCCAAGTGGCACATTGACCTCAAGGCAATCAACGCCCACTGGCTGAAGAGCCTGGGCGTGCGTCACATTGACATTTGCCCCCACTGCACCGCCTGCCGCCAAGACCTGTACTGGTCCCACCGCAAGGTGGGCAATGCCCGGGGCGCGCAGATCGCCCTGCTGGCGCTGGAGGACCCGCTATGAAGATAAAACGCCTGCTTTCCCTGCTGCTGGCTCTGGGTATGCTGCTGACCCTGCTGGGGTGCAGCGGAACCGACGCCGATGCCGATTCCAACGAAATATATAACGAGCTTGCCGACTACTATAAGCAAAAGGAGAAGAATAAAAGCACCACCATCTCCTCCTTTTCCCTGCCCTATCTCCAGGGCCTGACCCTGGACCCCGTCACCTGCGCGGACGGTACCCAGCAGGACATCGGCCAGCTCCTCTACGAGGGCCTGGTGCGCCTGAGCCTGACCCTGGAGCCGGAGCCGGTTCTGGCCGAGTTCTGGAGCTATGACGCCGCCAGCTATACCTGGACCATTTCCCTGCGCAGCGGTGTCACCTTTTCCGACGGGTCGGCCTTCACCGCCTCGGATGCGGTGGCCACTCTGCGCCGGGCCCAGTCCTCGGCCCGGTACGCCGGACGGCTGAGCCAGGTCTCCTCCATTTCCGCCAGCGGCTCTCAGACCCTTACCATCCGTCTCAGCCGCCCCAATTCCTCCTTCCTCTCCCTGCTGGATATTCCCATTGTAAAGTCCGGCACCGAGGGGCAGCTGGTGCCCACCGGCACCGGGCGCTACACCTATGTGGCCGCCTCCGGCTCCGAGGGGGCGTATCTCACTGCAAACACCGCCTGGTGGCAGCAGCAGAAGCTCCCCATGGACCGGGTCAATCTCTACACCTGCAAAAACAGCGACACTGTTTCCTACGCCTTTTACGCCCGGGAGGTGCAGCTGCTGCGCTGCGACCTGTCCAATACCGCCTCCACCGGCACCGTGTCCTCCGCTGACTTCACCGATGCAGACACCACCGTTCTGCACTACCTGGGCTTCAATACTACCCGCGCCCCCTTCAACAATGCCGACCTGCGCCGGGCCGTGAGCCTGGGTATCGACCGCGCCGGCTGCGTCAGCTCCTTCCTCATGGGCCACGGCACGGTGACCCAGCTCCCGGTGAGCCCCGCCTCCCCCCTCTACCCCAAGAGCCTGGACACTGTCTATTCCCCGGATAGCTTCACCTCTGCCGCCACCGCCGCCAAAACCGCCGCCACCGCC
>ERZ780167.3593-NODE-3593-length-10909-cov-3.946103_pt1 | contig 10909 bp, 8 predicted proteins | sample MGYA00510982_ERZ780167 | MGnify/ENA primary metagenome ERZ780167 (study PRJEB29588, sample SAMEA2146107) | human gut metagenome | biome: human gut; feature: human-associated habitat; material: faeces | place: Denmark | collected 2008/2010 ... | reverse complement strand
AGGGGATAAAGGTGGTGGTCATAATGGTCATCCGGCGGTCACGCTCGTTTTCAATGGTACGGGACGCCATGATGCCGGGAACGCCGCAGCCGGTGCCGACCAGCATGGGGATAAAGGACTTACCGGACAGGCCAAATTTCCGGAAGATACGGTCGAGAACGAATGCGATACGGGCCATGTAGCCGCAGGCTTCCAGAATGGCCAGCAGCAGGAACAGCACCAGCATCTGAGGCACGAAGCCCAGAACCGCGCCGACACCGGCCACGATGCCATCCAGAATCAGGCCGCTGAGCCATTCAGCCGCATTAGCCTTCTCCAGCAGGTCGCCAATCAGAACAGGGATACCGGGCACCCAGACGCCGTAGTTTGCGGGGTCGGGTTCTTCGCCTTCCAGCGTTTTAAGCGCTTCTTCATAGTCAGCCAGAGAAGCGGTCTCTTCGGTGATCTCCAGTGTCTCCTCATCCTCGACTTCGTAGGGGAAGTCGCCGGTGGGAGCGGTGCCGTTTTCTTCCACGTAGGCGTCGTAGCCGTCTACGATCAGGGACGCCTCGTTATATGCATCAGCGTCTTCGTTGTAATCGGCGGAACCGATGCCGAACAGGTGCCAGCCGTCGCCGAACAGGCCGTCGTTTGCCCAGTCGGTAGCGGCAGCGCCAACGCCGACCATGGCGATGTAGTAAACAAGGAACATGACAACTGCGAAGATGGGCAGGCCCAGCCAGCGGTTCGTCACGATCTTATCGATCTTATCGGAGGTGGTCAGCTTACCGGCGGAGTGCTTCTTGTAGCAGCGCTTGATGACCTCGCCGATGTAGATGTAGCGCTCGTTGGTGATGATGCTCTCGGCGTCGTCGTCCAGCTCCTTCTCTGCAGCTTCGATGTCGGCCTCGATGTGAGACATGGTCTCCTTGGTCAGGCCCAACTTCTGCATCACCTTGTCGTCACGCTCGAAGATCTTGATGGCGTACCAACGCTGCTGCTCCTCGGGCAGGCCGTGAACGGTGGCCTCCTCGATGTGGGCAATGGCGTGCTCCACAGGGCCGGAGAAGGTGTGCATGGGAACGGTCTTGCCATTCTTCGCGGCGTCGATGGCGGCCTCGGCAGCGGCCATAACGCCGTCGCCCTTCAGGGCGGAGATCTCAACGACCTTGCACCCCAGCGCCTGGGACAGCTCGTCGATATTGATCTTGTCACCGTTCTTGCGGACGATATCCATCATGTTGATGGCAATGACCACGGGGATGCCCAGCTCGGTCAGCTGAGTGGTTAAGTACAGGTTCCGCTCCAGATTGGTGCCGTCGATGATGTTCAGGATGGCGTCGGGCCGCTCCTCGATCAAATAATTACGGGCGACAACTTCCTCCATGGTGTACGGAGACAGAGAATAAATGCCGGGCAGGTCAGTGACGGTGACGTCGGAATGCTTCTTCAGCTTGCCTTCCTTCTTCTCCACGGTGACGCCGGGCCAGTTGCCCACGAACTGGTTGGAACCGGTGAGGGCATTGAACAGTGTCGTTTTGCCGCTGTTGGGGTTGCCCGCAAGGGCAATTCTGATATCCATGATACTCTCCTTCTGTTAGCTTCCGCTAACGTTTTATCAAAATCAGGGCTTGCGTCCCTATGATTTACTGGGGTCTTACTGGATCTCGATCATTTCGGCGTCGGCCTTACGGATCGACAGCTCGTAGCCGCGGACGTTGACTTCCACCGGATCGCCCAGCGGAGCAACCTTCCGCACGTAAACGGTGACGCCCTTGGTAATGCCCATGTCCATGATTCTGCGCTTGACAGCGCCCTCGCCGTGGAGCTTCACCACAGTAACGGTGTCGCCGACCTTGGCCTGCTTCAGTGTTTTCATACCGATTCCTCCTTTTTTCCTCGTTAAACCATAATTTTCTGCGCCATTTCCTGGCTGATGGCTATCCGGGACTCCTTCACCTTGACGATGACGTTGCCGCCCATCGTATTGATGACCGACACCACCCCGCCGACGACGAACCCCAGATTCTCCAGATGCTGTTTGACTTCCGGCTTTCCGCCGATTCGCTTGATGACGTATTCCTCGCCGGTATCCGCAACCGTAAGCGGCATGGAGAACACCTTCTTTTTCTGAGTCTACAGATTAGCTATCGCTAACCCTTAGGCGTTAATATTGGTTAGCTCTCGCTAACCTTCTGTATAATAGCCCACCTTAAACAATTTGTCAAGTGATTTTTAAGGATTTTTTCATTTTGTCCAAGTATGACAAATTATGCCAGGAAGCGGCGGCAGAAACCGGTCAGAATGCGTTATTGCTGCGGGCGGTTTTCCTCGTGGGGAAAACCGCCCGCAACTCTATCACGATCTGTCATGAATGAACTGGAGCATACAGTCTTTCAGGCTCTGCATACCGTCTGTCAGCTTCATTCTGCGGCTGGTGCCCATGCCCAGCTCCCGCAGCCTTGGCGGGTCCACGGGGACGCACAGCACATCGTCCGTCCTGCCCCGGATCATCAGCTCCGTCATCATGGTGACGCCCAGCCCGTGTCCCACCATCCGGATAACCGTCTCGTCATCCACCCGGGAAACGCTGGCGTTGAGCTTCACGCCCACGGAGTCCATGGCCGCGTTGACGTCAATGTCAAATCTGCCGTAGGGCATCAGGAAGTCCTGTCCGGAAAATTCCTCCAACGGGAAGGTTGTGCGGCCGTTGAGAGGGTAGTCCTTGGGGAGGATCGCATACATTTTTTCATTGTACAAGGGCGTCCAGTCGCAGAAGCTGTAGTTCTGCCGGCTGGCAAAAATCACGTCGGTCTGGCCGCTTTCCAGCAGCTCGTAGGGTTCCAGGGCGTTATCCACCATCCGGAGATCCACGCTGACATCCGGGCAGACGCGCTTGTAGCGGTAAAGCAGCTCCGGCATCCAGTGCATGGCGATGCTGGCGTAGGCCGCAATGCGGATGACCTCTTTTTTCTGCTCAGAAATGGCGTTGATCTGGTTTTCCAGGTTGGCATTGGCCTGCAAAAACTCCCGGATGGCGGGCATGAGCTGCCGCCCCTGAGGACTGAGCTGGATGCCGTTGTGGTCGCGCTGCAACAGAGAAAAGCCCACCTCCCGTTCCAGGGCGTCCATCATGTGGGTCAGTCCCGACTGGGTGTAGCCCACCACCTCCGACGCTTTGGTGAAGCTGCCAAGGTCAATCGCCGTCATCAGAATTTTCAGTTTCTTGCTGTCCATATGCCGCACTCCATTTCATATCTATTACATTTTCTAATACCCCTATTATAAACATGGACTTCTCAGAATGCAAGAGGGGTGATAAAATATCGGCAAACAGAAGGAGGCAGAAAAAATGAAAAACCATCTTACATTAAAGCAAAAGATTCTGGTGGCCGGAACGCTGTTCGGCATGTTCTTCGGCGCCGGCAATCTGATCTTCCCCGTTCACCTCGGTCAGCTGGCCGGACGGAACGTCATCCCCGCCATGATCGGCTTTATCATCACGGCCGTCGGTATTCCGATCATGGGCGTGGCCGCCATCGGCAACACCCACTCCGACGGCTTGCAGCAGCTGTCCAACAAGGTCGGCAAGGGCTACGGCTACGTCTTCTCCTGCCTGCTCTACCTGACCATCGGCCCCGGCTTCGCCATTCCCAGATGCGCGACCACTTCCTTCACCGTGGGTGTCGCGCCCATGCTGAGTGCCGGTGCGTCCGAGTCCATTGCGCTGCTGATCTTCTCCGTGATCTTCTTCGCCATCGTGCTGATTTTGTCCCTGCGCCCCGGCGAGATCACCGTCTGGATCGGTAAGGTCATCACCCCCATCTTTCTGGTCTTCCTCGCCATTCTGGTGGTGACGGCGCTGATCAATCCCTCCACCTCCGTTTCCGACGTGGAGCCTGCCGCCGGTTATCAGACCGGGGCGCTTTCTCTGGGCTTCATTGAGGGCTATAACACCATGGACGCCATTGCCGGCCTGGCCTTCGGCATCGTGGTCATCGACATCATCCGCTCCATGGGCGTTACCGACGATTCCGACGTGGCAAAGGATGTTCTGTCCTCCGGACTGCTCACCAGCATCCCCATGATCGTGATCTACGTTACCACCATTCTCATGGGCACCCAGTCCAGAGGTCTGTTTGAGACCTCCGAAAACGGCGGCATCGCCCTGGCGCAGATCTCCGGCCACTACCTGGGACGGGCGGGCAGTCTCGTTCTGGCAGTCACCATCACCTGCGCCTGCCTGAAAACCGCCATTGGTCTCGTCACCAGCTGCTCGGACGCTTTCTCCCGCATGTTCCCCAAGGGACTTTCCTACCGCGCCTGGGCGGTGATATTTACCGTACTTTCCTTCCTGATCTCCAATTTCGGTCTGTCCAAGATCATCAGCTATTCCCTGCCGCTGCTGCTGTTCCTGTACCCGCTGGCGATCACCCTGATTCTGCTGGCACTGTTCGGGAATCTGTTCCATCACGACCGGGCTGTCTACGTCAGCGTCACGGCCTTCACCTGCATCGCCGCCCTGTTCGATCTTGCCAAGGCGCTGCCCGCGAATCTGAAAACCGCCCTTCATCTGGACGGCGCGGTCGGCCTTGCCGAGAAGATTCTCCCCTTCTTCGACATCAGCCTGGGCTGGGTTCTCCCCGCCTTTGTGGGTCTTGTTCTGGGTCTGGTTATTCACTTTGCGAAAAAGCAGAAGGTTGCCTGATACTTACATATAAGACGTGCCGGAGCTTTCCGCTCCGGCACGCTTTGCGTTTTGTCAATGTGCAAACTGGCTCTGATACAATTTGGCATAGAAGCCGTTCTTGGCAAGCAGTTCCTCGTGCTTGCCCTGCTCCACGATGTGGCCGTCCCGCATGACGAGAATCCTGTCCGCTTCCCGGATGGTGGACAGGCGGTGAGCGACGATGAAGCTGGTGCGCCCGCGCATCATGGTGTCGAACGCCTTCTGAATCCTGATCTCCGTCCGGGTATCGATGGAGGAAGTCGCCTCGTCCAGAAACAGCATGGGCGGCAGGCACAGCATCACCCGGGCAATGCACAGCAGCTGCTTCTGTCCCTGAGAAAGGCTGCCGCCGGACTCGCCGATAACGGTATCATAACCCTGAGGCAGACGCATGATGAAGCTGTGGGCGTGCGCCTGCTTCGCGGCGGCGATGATTTCTTCCTCAGTCGCCTCCGGCTTGCCCATGGCGATGTTCTCCCGGATCGTCCCTGCTTTCAGCCATGTGTCCTGAAGCACCATGCCCACGCTCCTGCGCAGCTCGCCCCGGTTCATTTTCTGGGTATTGACCCCGTCGAGAAGGATTTCGCCCCCGTCTGGGTCGTAAAACCGCATGAGAAGGTTGATAAAGGTAGTCTTTCCGCAGCCCGTGGGGCCGACGATGGCCACCCGCTGGCCGGGCTTGACGGACAGGTTGAAGTCCCCGATCAGGGGCTTGTCCGGCGTGTAGGAGAAGCGAAGGTCCTTGATCTCCACTGCGCCCTCCACCTTTTCCGGACGTTCCGGATGCTCCGGCTCCGGCGTCCGCGCCGGGGCTTCGATCAGCTCGAACACCCGCCCCGCGCAGGCCAACGCGTTCTGCAGTTCCGTCACCACGCCGGAGATCTCGTTAAAGGGCTTGGTGTACTGGTTGGCGTAGTTCAGGAAGCTGGTGAGGTTGCCCACGGTGATGCCGCCGGAAATGGCGATCAGCGCACCGCTCAGGCCCACGCCCGCATACACCACGGAGTTGACGAACCGGGTACTGGGGTTCACCAGAGACGAGAAGAAAATCGCCCGCAGAGACGCCTTTTGCAGCCGTCCGTTGATCTCGTCGAACTGCTCCATGGACGCCTTCTCGTGGCCGAAGGCCTGCACCACCTTGATATTGCCGATGGTTTCGTCGATCAGGCCGGTCTGCTCGCCCCGGGTAACGGACTGGAGCTTGAACATGGAATACGTCCGTGTCGCAATGAAATTCGCCACCAGCAGCGACAGCGGCGTAATGCAGACCACCACCAGGGCAATGCCCCAGTGAATGCGGACCATGAAGACAAGCGTTCCCAGAATGGTCATCACGCCGGTAAACAGCTGGGTAAAGCCCATGAGCAGTCCGTCGGCGAAGGTGTCCACGTCAGCCGTCACCCGGCTGACCACGTCGCCGTGAGGCTGTTTATCAAGATAGGAAAGGGGCAGCACCTGAATATGCCGGAAGGCTTCGTTCCGGATGTCCCGGGTAACGCCGTAGGTCATGTGGTTGTTGATCTGATTCATGAGCCACTGCGCCAGCGCCGCCACGGCGGCGCAAATCGCCACGTTGCGCAGATAGCCCCACATGGCGGAGAAATCCACCCGTCCGGCATCGATAATGCAGTCAATGGCATTTCCCACCAGAATGGGGATATATAAACTCATGACCACGTACATCGTCGCCAGCAGCAGCGACGCGGCCAGCCCAACCCAATAGCGCCGGATGCGGCGCAGAACCTTCCGCAGGATCGCCATCTGATTAGCCATTTTGCACCGCCTCCTTGGGGAACTGGGAATAGTATATCTCCTGATAAACCGGGCAGGATTCCAGAAGCTCATCGTGGGTACCCTTGCCCGCCAGAACGCCGTCGTCCAGCACCAGAATTTTATCCGCATACCGCACGGATGCCGCTCTCTGGGAGACGATGAAGGTCGTCGGCGGATCATCCATTCTGCGGATGGCCATACGAAGACCCGCGTCGGTAGCATAGTCCAGCGCGGACGCGCTGTCGTCCAGAATCAGGATGCGGGGCTTCCGCACCAGAGCACGGGCAATGGTGAGACGCTGACGCTGACCGCCGGAGAAGTTGACGCCCCCCTGTTCCACGGGTGCGTCCAGTCCGTTTTCCTTGCCCTCGACCACTTCTTTCGCCTGTGCAACGGTCAGCGCTTCCCACAGATCACTGTCTGTGGCGCTGGCGTTGCCCCAGAGCAGATTCTGCCGGATGGTGCCCTTGAACAGCACCGCTTTCTGGGGAACAACGCCAATGGCCTGCCGCAGGGACGTCAGGTCATACGCCGCCGTCTCCACGCCGTCCAGCAGCACCTTTCCTCCGGCCGCGTCATAGAGCCTCGGAATCAGATTCACCAGCGTCGTCTTGCCGGAGCCGGTGCCGCCGATGATACCGATGGTCTGCCCCGGCCGGGCGGTGAAGGTAATGTGCTCCAGAGAGGGATTTCCCGCGCCGTCATACCGGGCGGTCACGTCCTGGAATTCCACCTGTCCCTTCAGATCCGCAGCCGTGCGGGTGCCGTTTTCCTGACCCGGCTCCAAATCCAGCACAGACGCCACCCGGTTCCCGCAGGCGACAGCCTTGGTGATGGTGATGATCAGGTTTGCCATCTTGATCAGCTCCACCAGAATCTGGGACATATAATTGTAGAGGGCAATGACCAGTCCCTGTGTCAGCACGCCGCTTTCCACCTTCAGCGCACCCACATGCACCAGCAGCACCACCGCCAGATTGATGACTACATAGGTCACAGGGTTCATCAGGGCGGAAATCCGTCCCGCGGACAGCTGCTTGCGGGTCATGTCCTCCGTTTTTTCCTCAAAGGACGTAACCTCCGCGTCCTCCTTGCAGAAAGCCCGCAGCACCCGAACGCCCGTCAGATTCTGCCGGGACGCGGAGGTCACGCTGTCAAGGGACGCCTGCACCCGCCGGTACATGGGCATGGTGATCAGCATAATGCCGAAAACGATAATGCACAGCACCGGAATGACCCCGGCAAACACCAACGCCGCCTGAAAATCGATGGTAAAGGCCATGATCATGGCCCCGAACACCACGAAGGGCGAGCGCAGCAGCAGCCGCAGCGTCAGGTTCACGCCGTTCTGCACCTGATTGATGTCGGAGGTCATCCGGGTGATCATGGTGGATGCGCCCAGCTTATCGACCTGACTGTAGCTTAAGTTCAGAATATGCTCCAGCACCGTATGCCGCAGCCGTGTGGAAAAGCCCACTGCCGCCACGGCGGAAAAATACTGCGCTGTCACCGAACTGGCAAGCCCCACGACGCCCAGTCCGATCATGACGGCGCACATTTTCACAATGTAGCCCCGGTCGCCGCTGCCGATGCCCTTATCCACGATACTGGCCACAACCAGCGGCACCAGCAGCTCAAACGTAGCCTCCAGCAGCTTGAAAAGCGGCCCGAGGACGCACTCTTTTTCATAGCCCTTCAGATATTTGAGAAGTTTTTTCATACGCTCACCCCATAACGGCGTCATTATAACACCCTTCTTGCCGGAAAGCAATGTCGTGTCGCATAAAACGGGGCGATTTGTCAGCGCCGTTCCCCACCTACGCCGCGGAAATCGGTGGTTTGTCTGAAAAAGCAGTTGACATTTCCGCCAATTCCGGATATAATGAGTTGGCTAAAGAAATGCTAGTGTAGCACAGTCGGTAGTGCATCTCACTCGTAATGAGAAGGTCGCCTGTTCGAGTCAGGTCACTAGCTCCACAAAAACCGCCGTTTTCGCCACGAAAACGGCGGTTTTTCTAACTTTTTAGGGTGGTTTGAAAGACCCTGAAATTGGCTTGGCGTTAATTTGGCGTTATTTTTTTGAAGGATTCAAATTTTTGAAAAATCGGGATTTTGAAAAACCGGATTTTCCGAACTTTTTTGAAGTGATTTGTTTTTGAGGAAAAATAGACGCAACGGGACAGGAAAAAATGATTATTCCACAAACTCGGAGAATACTGAACTTTTTTGGCTGCTTTTGATTCAATGATAACATGACGATTTCGAATGAAACCACAACTTTTCAGAAGATACCAAAAGTTGCTGAGCGCACCATTATTTGGCGTTATTTTCTATGATGGAAAGCTGGTTTCAGAGCCTCAACCATAAAACAAAGCAGGTAGGACATGAAATCCGACCTGCTTTGTGTTATACCTGAGCAATTATGCTTCGGTTTTGCAGAGCATATTTTCAAGAGCGTTGGATGCTGTGCGATCATTCTCTTTCAGGGCGTGGGCGTAGATGTTCATGGTCGTGGAAGCCTGTGCATGACCCAAACGGTTGGACACGGTACGGACATCCTGATGCGCGGCAATCAGCAAGGTTGCTGATGTATGACGCAATCCATGGAAGGGAATGTGCGGAAGCTGATCGGCTGGCTCCTTGCCTGCATTGTAGCGATCAATAGCATCCTGGAAGGTGGCATATGGTGTAGAGTAACTCATCATGGAGCCGTCAGACTGGGTAAAGAGCCAGTTATTGCCTTTCCAGTAGGCACCCAGCGATTCCTTTGTTTTGGTCTGCTCGACCATCAAATTGCAGAGCCGGTCTGTCAGGAATCTGGGGATGCTGACCTCTCGACGGGAGTTTTTCGTTTTCGGTGCTTTGCAGACCTGCTTGCCGTCCACCACTGCTGCGGCTTTGGTGACGCTGACAGTGCTGTTTTCGAAGTCAATATCAGACCATTGCAGCGCCAGCATTTCTCCTTTCCGCAGCCCAGAGAAGACCGCCAGATTAAAAAGAACTCTGAGCTGTTCCGGCATGGTTCTGGTCAGCGTGTAATCACCAACCTGATACTGGATGCCGGTATCATCCACCCGGCGATGGCCCCGTGTGTAGATTTCATAGGGCTTTTCAATGAAATCAAGGAAGCAGCCTACCTGTGCCGGTGTGAAGAACTTCAGCTTATCTGCAACATCCTCACCGTGGGTGCGAACCTTGTCACAGGGATTCCGGTTCAGGACTTCCCAGTCCACAGCGGTTTTGAGAATGGAGGACAGAACATTGGATGTTTTGGCAATGGTTCCCTTGCTGTAGCCTCCGGGCTTGCCGTCCCGCCGCACACCGTCTTTTGTCATGGACACATAGAAGGCGTTGACATTGTGGGGTTTGATTTCCGTCAGGATCATGTTACCGAGCATGGGAAGAATTTTGTCATCAATTTCTGCGTTGTACTTTTCCAGCGTACCTGGCTCAAGATTTTGAGAAGCGTATTCTTCTCTCCACCGGTCAACGAACTCTCGCAGGGTGGTTTTTTCTCCCGCCAGAACCAGCCCATTCTTTACACGGTTCTCAAAGTCGATGGCAAATGCCTGTACCGCCTTTTCCTTTTTCTTTGGTGACAGGTCTTTCGGGGGTGTAAAAGTGGTTGTTTCTCTTTTACGATGTCCGTTCAGGTCGAAACCAGCATATACGGAAATCTGGTATGTACCATTGCGTTCTCTGATTGTTGCCATTGTGTTGGCTCCTCCATTTCTTTTAGTTTATGCAATTACTATACCGAGAAAAATGGGGTTGCACCACTTTGTCAAGAACCGAACTTTTTTGTTGTAAAAAATTCGATTATTCGAAAAACTATTAGAGTTTTTCTACTCTACGGCGGTAACGCAAACAGGCTCAAACAGGGACAGCACCTGTTCGAGATTTATTAGATGCTTATTCCCACTTTTGATGGACGGGATCGTGCCATCGGCAATCAGCTTGCGAAGGGTATATTCGGTGATTTGGGTTTCGGGATCAAGCTGCTTGAAGTAGTCAGCTGCTTGTTTGATACTTCGGATTTTGCACATAATATTACCTCCGGTGTGATGGATATAGATCATCAAAGTCACATGAATGCGCTGGAAGAAAAGCTCCTCCAGCGCATGGTATCTGACGTTGATGTGGTAGCGCCGGTTGTTTGTCCGCATATAAACATACGAATTCCGGCGTTGCGTTTTTAAGATACCTTGATGTTACGTCCACCATTTTTGCCACGCACCCCTGGTGGAAGGAATGATACAAGCCGCCGTTGGCATGGCTGTCATAGCTCCACAGTACCGCTGCCCGATAGCTGGCGGATACCGCAGGGCTTCCCCCTAGTCCTTGGGAGAGCGTGAGCAAGTTTCATTGTCCCCTATTCGTCGCGGTCTGGACGTTTCTTTCCAGTTGGTCGCCCTGCCCAATCCCGCG